>TARA_R100000655_G_scaffold4032_1_pt1 | contig 12470 bp, 5 predicted proteins | sample TARA_R100000655 | Tara Oceans TARA_R100000655 (sample SAMEA2622497) | marine metagenome | biome: marine biome (ENVO:00000447); feature: deep chlorophyll maximum layer (ENVO:xxxxxxxx); material: "saline water (ENVO:00002010), including plankton (ENVO:xxxxxxxx)" | depth 90 m
CTAACGCAAAGTCTTACTTTTTCTAACGACAAAATATATACTGTTTTGCCTTCCGATGAAATATTGCGTCTTTATGACAATGTCCCTAGGCGCGCTAAAGCACAGACTTTAATGGGTAACAGAATTATGTATTCTAATTATGTAGAAGGATATAATTTAGTAAATCGTTTTAACTTTCCTGTAACACAACAATGGCAAGCAAGTTTAGGTAAAGAAACTCCCGGTCTAAATAGTGTTCCTATAACTTATGCTGAAAGTTTTATGAGCACTTTTAAGTTTGGAACTAGTTTCCCTCTCTGTCAACAACCAGGGGCCGGAGGATCATCTTTTCAGGTTCCTAATCAGAAAATGACTCTTGACTTCACTAATATTCCTTTAGTTACGGGAGCTGTAATTAGACTTCGGTTTGCGTATAATGCAGAGAGTAATTGGAATACAGGAGGAGTATGTTGGTATGATACCACAGGGACAATTGCGGCCGATGGACCGGCAGATGCAGCACTAACAGGGGAAACTATAGAGTTTTCTTTTACAATTGATAAAGATTATGATAACATAGAGGCTTTATGGAATGATAGCGATAACGCTTTAAGAAACGCGTTAGGTTGGGGGTCTCCTAGCGGAGGAAATCCTGAAGGTAATATACAGACTCCTCTTCCCGGACCTACGGGTTGTGTTACCGGGTCAACTTTAACTGATAGAGTAAACTGTTTAAGCGCCACTCAGATTATTTGCGACAATACTGCGGCTTCTCCTCAATACCTGTACCGCTCTATTGCAGCGGACAGTTTACCGTGCCCTGGGGCTATAAACGAAGTTTTTGCTAATCAAAGTAAAGGATTAGCAGAATATGTAACAGCTACAGGAAATACTTTAGAGCTAAAAACCATTCCTATTATTTATACTACCGATCAAAATTTAGGGGCAGCATTTGATCCTTCTGCGGTGGTATGGCCTTCTTTTCAAGATGCGACGTGTGTGGTGGATAAAAATGTGTCAGGCAAAAGCTTGCATAGTAATAGGGGATATCAACTAGGGATTATATATTTAGATGAATTTGGTAGAGCTACGCCCGCACTTACAAGTCGTGAAAATACTATAAAAACTTCTTGTGCGGACTCGCCTACATTAAATTATGCAGAAATAACAATACCGCCCACACAGATAGCTCCAAAGTGGGCAACACATTTTCGTTTTGTTATAAAACCTACTAAAGAAAATTATGAAACTATTTATTGTTCTCAAATTTTTGGCAACATGGTTGATGGGTCTTATTGGTTTTTATTAGAAGGGGAAAATGCCAATAAAGTAGAAGTGGGGGATAGCCTTATATGTAAAAGAGATGCTAACGGACCTGTTACAAGCTGTGAGCGTGGAGAGGTGTTAGCTAAAGGGGTTAAAGAGGCTAATTTTATACTTTCACCAAATCCGGCATATAGTGGTAGTAACTCTACTGATAGTAGTAATGATCCCGGGACAGGAAGTAATCCTCAGTATTTATTTGTTCCTCAGGGAGTTTATATGCAATTAAAAAACATGACTTTTACTGTTCCTCAAAATCCTGTAATGCTTGAGTATCCTGCTTCTGCTTATGGAGATGATGATGCTATTATAATTCCTATTACTCAAACAGGGTCTTCACCGGCTCCTTATAACGACTGTGCGCGTTTATCTTACAGGGGTATTCATCGTAGAAAAGATGGTGATGATTACCCTGAATTGCCATTGCCCGAGGGAACAACGGTTCGTATATCTTTTAGGCTTGAAAGGGGCGCGAATCCTACAACGGGAGCGCGACTTCTTTACACTTATGATAAAACTTTCACCGCTGATACCGACTATGATAATATAGTAGATTTTTGGAATGGGTTAGGAATAGGATCTACTTTTAATCAAGGAGTTGTTTCGGGAAGTGTATGTAATGGAATTACTGTAAACTATCTAAACACCCTTTATGAGGTTGATGCAGACACTTTAAGTGAAGATAATTTTTTAGACGCTTTTGATCAAGATTGTCAATCTTGCACATATAATATGAGATGGGCACAGCTTAATAATGAGGAAATTCTCTTGCTTATAGAAGGAGGAATAGGGGGAGGAACCCAACAAACTAAAAGTAGTATCACTGCTACTTTTGATATTTCTTTTTCCGCACAAAATGTAGCTTTTGAAACAGAACCTAGTGAGGCGCTTCCTAATTTATGGTATGAAAGTTCTGTTACTTATCCTATTGATACAGCCACAGGAGCTCATCAATCAACTCAAGGGACTGATATAAGTCAAGTTCCGGGAATCCCGGGCCAACCCGGAGTTACTACAGGGTATTTTAAACTGCCATTTTTTAATTGTTTTGCTTTTGGGGATGGTATTGAGAGTTATAAGTCTAGAGATTCTCTTACAGGAAAATCTTTTAGTTTAGGAAATCGTGTTACCGCAACTTCGGAAGACTATGGTTTAAAGCATCGTTTTGCTGACATAACGTATAGTGGTGTATATAATGACGAAAGCAATGTCAATAGATTAAATGAGTTTAATTTAGGATTAGCTAATTTTAAAAGTTTAGAAGATGCTTTTGGTCATGTTCAAGTTTTAAGCGGAAGAGAAACTGACGTTTTAGTTTTACAAGAAGATAAAATATCCTACGTATTAGCAGGAAAAAATTTACTAAGCGATTCTTCAGGCGGAGGAACAGTAGCTTCTGTTCCGGAGGTTTTAGGAACTCAAATTGCTAGAGTAGAAGATTATGGTATTAGTAAGAATGCTGAAAGTTTTGCGGAATATGGTTTCGATAAATACTTTACCGATCAAAAACGAGGAGCTGTTTTGAGACTACGAGGTTCTGCGGGACAAAATGAACAATTAGATGTTATTTCAGAATACGGCCTGAGGAGTTGGTTTAGAGATTCTTTTAATGGGAGAGGTGAAGCTTCTGCTACCGCACCAAGCCCTACTAATATAAATTTAAACACTCAAAAAATAGGAGGATTTGATCCTTATATGAATGAATACGTGGTGTCATTAAATGACAACTCTAATGTTATTCTTAATCTTGATCCTTGTGATGCGGATTCTGTTCCGGACTTTTTGGGAGATAGTGATATTCCTGATGTGGCTTGTGGGGACGACATAACAGTTAACTCTACAGACACCACTGTTCTTACTCAAAATGTAGTTTTAGGAACTGACACAGGTCAGGTGACATGGGAGCTTGTAGCAACAGGGGTTAATTTTGATGTGTCTATAAGTTGGAACAGTACAGTGGCAGCATCGGGAACTGCCGTTGCGGGAGGTGGTATTTTAACATTAACATGGACTAAAGATGTAAGTGCGGGGGCTGCTGCTCTTGCTATAGTTACCATCACTCCTACAGGTTCAGGAATAGGAACTTTAAGTTGGACTGCAGCTTGTCCTGCTCCTAGTTTTTTAACTACTATTCCTATAGTTTTTACTGCTCAGCCTTCATGGCCACTAAACAGTACAACTTCATGTATCGCATCAGAGGCTCAAGGAAATATAAAGTTTCAATGGAGTGCAAATATTCCATCAGAAGGTGGTGTTGTTTCAGGACCGGATAATGAGGAACTTTTTTATATAGACCAAGGCATTAATGATTCTATATTTGGCAATAATAATTTCCCTATATGTGCAAAATGGAACGCTAGTTCTTATGTTAATCAAGTGCAAGCGGTTTCAGCTCCTCCTAACGGAGCAACAATGACTGTAGAATTGTTTGACTATGAGGGAGGCTCGGAGGACGATCAGCAGACTTGGGAGGTGTTAGGAATAACAAAAAATATGTTTGATGTAAATAAGTGTAAGTTATTGTGGTTTAGAAGTTCTACTCTATATTCGGCAAATAATGCGGACGCTATAACATTGAGAGGATTAGCTCTGACGGCAGGAAATGTTTTAACTTTAGAAAGTTGGGATGCAACTACTAATACATGGGTTACAGCAGTTAATGGTTCTACGAGATATAGAGGAACTTTTACTGTCCCTACACCTGTAGCTCCTGCTACGGATCCTTATTTATATATTATATATGATATTAATCTTCCTACTGAAAAGTTAATGTGTGTAGGTACAAGTATAACTGACTCATGTTGTGAGTGTACGTGTCCGGCAGGAACTGTAAGTACGTGCTATAAAATAACACACCAACCTGTCCAAGCTCAATTTAACGCAGTAACTCCTTCTCTTTACTCATACCAGGGGACAGATCCATCGACGGGACTTCCTAACACTGTGAACTTATTTCCTAACAATGACTCAGATCAACCTACTGTAGTCTATATTTGTTCGAGCACTTTTCCTGTTTTAACTAATGCGGCAAATCTTGTTACCCAACCAAATGGGTTAAGTTGGCCTTTTCCTACTATTACAATTAATGAATGTTCAACCGGAGTTACATGTACATCGTGTCCTTAAATACTTTATGATATGTCTAATTTACTTCCTAAATATTTAAATGCTCGCACTGTTTGTCTTTCAACAAGCATATGGGATAATGCTAACTTAACGGTTGTGTCTGCGGATGGGGTGTATTCTTTTGGAAACACAGTAGTTCAATTAACGGCCGGAGTAATAACTATACTTAATGGTGGAGACTGCCCTACGTGTGATACCCCTTGCAATAATAGTAATTTGGGCTCTGCTTACACATGGAGTCCTTCATTAAGTGGTGTAGTGGTTCCCGCTCAAGCAGGAACTTTTGAAATAGCTTCTAATCTTGGAGATTTGTTTAGTGATACGGGAGCTGTGATTGTAAGAGTTTTTTTAAAAGGAGACCCTGGTAACGCTCTTACAGATGTAAGTGCTCCTATAGGAATGAAAGCATGGCTTCAAAATGAAGGAGATATAGTGACGAGTACAACTAATATGTTTTCTGGAAGTGGAACTACTGTTGTGTCAGGAAATATTGCAAATGGTCAAACTGTTATTAATGGTCCTGGCGGAACTGTAGGGGCAACAAAAAACATTAATGACGTTAATCTTACTTCTTCGGATTTTCCCGTCTTTGTAGGTCGATGTAATAACGCCTCAATTCCCGCTACTGCAAATTGTTTTTCTTCTATAAATACAGGAGTTCCTGCGGCTTGTGGTGGGGGGCTCACTATACCTAATAATAATCCCTTTGGAGGAGGAACAGCAGCAGCATCAGTTACTTATACAGGTCTGCCTAAATATAGTTGGGATTGGGATACCGATGCTTTTGTTAATACCGCTACTCCTACAGATATTGTTGTGGAGGAACAACAAGTTCAAGTTGGTGGAGCAGGAGGTATATTAAGTGGAGCGTGTACACCTGCGGGAGAAGGTTATCGAGGGTGGTTAACAGCCGTTTTATCACGAAATAATGTTAATGACAATAAAGTATTATTAGGGCTTTATAATACTATGTGTCAAGGAGGGGCGGTAGTTAATATCTCTTGTCCTCAAATTTTAAGTCCTATTGAATGTAGCTCACCTATGTCTAGCCTTGAGCAAGCGTGCGCCGTGAGTGTGATTAATAATACCTTGTATAATGTTCCAGGGGCAAGTGGTATATCGGGCTTAACTCCTCAGTATGTTTTTCCTGCAGGAAAACCTAATTTAGGAGATATTATGTGTTCAAATTCACTAGGAGCTCCCTTAACTCAAGCTCAAAAAAACAAATATTATAAATACTTAGACACAGATGGCCCTGCGGCTTTTTATGTAGACAACTATGGGGTGGTTTCAGAAACTAAGATAAGCTGTGTTGCGGGGGCAACGGCGTCGTTTGACGAGTCTATTCCTTTAGAAGAACTAGGCATAGGCGGTGGATTGTATCGAACTACATGGACTGTTCCTGCGACATCTACAGGATCAGTTATTGTAAGGGTATATACGGGAGACAATCCTAAAGGCCTTATTGTGAAGCATTATGATACTGATGCCAATGGAGATAAAGGCGCATTTTTAGGAAGCACTAATATGTTTAGTGTGAGAGGCGCACAACTTGGCGGTGTTTTGGGGCAAACAAGTTATGATAGTAGAATCGACGAATTTAACGGATTGGACACTATAAGATACGTACAGTCAGGAGCTATATGGGGAGGCTGTGCTTTAACTATGGGCTCAAAAAACGCTCCTCCGGGTGCAAGCTATGCACCCCACTTTATGGAAAATGCCGTTGATTGGCCTCTACCGGCTGAACAAGATAAATGGTGGGGAATGCTCCAAACAAGCATGGCTATTCAGGACTTTACGTATGGTTGTCAGCAATATGGACAGGTGGATAATAATAGTATAGGAAACAATGTTAGTAATTATCCATATTTTTGTTGGACACCATGCAATTCTCTGGATGAAACCACTGTTGCACAAGTTGATGCTCCTGTTTATATTGGAAAAGCTAATTTTAGTGGAAGCTTTATTCCATGCACGTCTCAAACTTTATTGACTGTTACAGGAAGTCCTCTAGCTTGTGGAACAAATTGCTTTAATCCTGAGGGTGGTGGAGCTATAAATGATAGTAATATATCCGGTATAATAAATTTACCCCCTAACGGAAATCATGGGGGAACAAATATTGAGGGAATAGGTCCGCAGATAACTTTGGAAGATTCTAATCCCCCACTTCCGGAAGCTATATTTTTAAAAACAAATCTTTGTATTGTGTATCCCGATGCAGGCAACGGAACATTGCAAGAAGATTTTGAGGGTACTTTTCCGCCCGCAACTAGATTTCCAGACAACACCACGGGATGTACACAAGGTGGGTTGTATAATTTATGGACATTATCAGTGTCCGGCGGATACACAAACGTAGGAGACTCTAGAAGATTTTATATTACTCCCGATCAAGTGCAACTCTATAGTCCATCTGAGTTAGCTAGCACCACAACCACGGGATGGTCTATGGCTGTCATACCGTTGACAGGGGCTATACCCGCGAATCAAATTATTGATTTAGATATATATATACCATCGTCTAATGCAAGCTTTATAGTTTATGCAGATTCTCCTGCAGCTCTTCCTCAAACTTCTTTTGGGGGGGCGCCTTTAACATTATATGGGCCTTACCCACTAACCTCAGGAACCTCAGGTGCGGGAGGCGTTCTAAACGCATGTAACACGGGAGCAGTAATAGCCGGGGATGCTGTTGTTCCTTATATTGCTAAAAATGCTTTTGGTGGTGTGGAGGGACCATGTATACCGGGCAACCCGAATTTGCCGGGAGGTCCATGTTCTGCGCAATCTACCATGGAGATTATTCCTAGGATAAATGATATTTTATTCCAGGACGCTAACGGAGAAACAAAGTTATCAGAAGGGCGATATTATTTTGCTACAGGAGGTGCAGCCGCAGATCGTAATATAATTGAAGTAGATCAGTTTGGAGTAGTAACATGTGTGTCAAGTTGCTCGGGTAGTAATCTGATAGGACAATGTAGTAATTTTCAATAAAAAATAAAAGAAGATGAATAATTTTTATACAGTATCTTACAGTGAAACCTCTAAAGGATGGCCTTCGTTTTTTAGCTATGGTCCTGAACAAATGGTGGGAATGAATAATTATTTTTATTCTTTTAAAGGGGGAAAACTTTATCGTCACAATTCTAACGGTGTGGGTAGAGGGACTTTTTATGGAGTGCAAAGTGCTTCTACAATAAGCACCGTATTTAATGAAGCTCCACTAGAGGGTAAGCTTTTTAAAACTATAGAGATTCATTCTTCTCCTTCGGCATGGGGTGTTAGTGCTATTGCACAGTCTCCGGTAGCTGATTTTGATGCTGAAGACCCTCAGTTTGATGGAACACCGGGAGACGCTAAAGCAAATCAAGAAAGTGGAGGAATTAATGTGGGTGAATTTGAAATGAAAGAAGGAACGTGGTATGCGTATTTAAGAAATGCAAACACTTCGCCAAACACTCCACGACCTATAAATCAAATGGGATTAAGGTCTATAAAAGGAATAGGAACACCTGTGAACCCTTCGGGAGTTGGCCCCCCTCCTTTTGGTGTAAATGGTGCAGGCACAAACACGTGTACTATGCAATTCCCTTCTACTACTCCAATTCCGGACAGTTTAAGTGTGGGAGATTTTTTATATCAAACTGACATTATTGGTGAAGTTACAGCTATTGATAAACAAGGAAATGTTATAACTATTGATAATGATATTGCAGTTCATACTTCTTTGATAACTGCTCTAGATAATGCATTTACATATTTTGTGCAAAACGCCTCAGCAGAGTCGCATGGACTTTTAGGACATTATTTAGAGGTAACATTATCGGCTACATCTAACGTGGCTTTAGAGTTGTTTGCCATTAAATCAGACATAATGAAAAGTTATCCATAATTTTATTATCTTTGTACTAATGAAATTAAATATAAAACCATTGGTTTACGAGGACTATGATAATCACCTCGTAGGATGGTGGAAAGATTGGAATTGGACGCCTCCTACGCGGGACTTTTTACCTCAAGATGGGGTGGGCGGAATGATGGTATATGATGGAGACATCCCCGTATGTGCAGGATTTTTATATAACTCCAACGCAAAATTAGCGTGGGTAGAATGGGTGATATCAAATAAGAGTTACGGCAAGGGAGATAAGAGAACTCAGGCTCTAGTGCTTTTAGTAGAGACTTTAACAGATATGGCTAAGTCTCTAAATAAAAAGTACGTTTATGCTTTAATAAAAAACCCGAGCTTAGCAAAGGTTTATAAAGATTTAGGATACATAGAAGGTGATTCTTATAATACAGAAATGATAAAAATAATTAATTAATATGGCAGCAGTAACATCAGTAGTAACAGCAGTAGCGACAGTAGGCTCAGCAGTCTATGGTGCGGTGAAATCTAATAAGCAGGCTAAAGAAGCGCGTAAGGATCGTCAAAATGCACAAAGAGCCGCAAGCAAAGCATATAAAGAAGCTGCTAAAGGTTTGGATGTAAATTTTTACGAAGGACTTAGTGTTAATAAAACCCCTTATGAATTAGAAAGAGATGCCATGTTAGCTACAAGTGCTAACTTAATTGATGCCGCTCAACAGGGAGATCAGCGAGGGGTAGGGGCAACTGCCTCTAGAGTGTTAGCAGCAAGTAAGGATGCTCAACAAGACACAACTACTAGAATGAGTCGTGAGATGCAAAATATAGATCTTAAAAAAAGATCAGAAGATTCTAGGTTAAGAGATTTAAAAAGCGACTTGGCACTATCTAAGGCCGAGGGAGCTCAAGTAGCTGCAGCCAATGCACGAAATAGAGAGGCTCAGGCCAAACAAAATATGCACTCATCTATTCAACAAGGTATAGGCGCAGTAGGACAAGCGCTTCCTTTATTTATGCCTTCGGGTGTGACGCCCGGTCCTACTCCTAATACAAGTAGTGTTAATCAATCTTTTTTAAATAACAGTCCTTTGCCTACTGACTATCAAAGTAGTATTAATGCAGTAATTGTTTAAAGTTAAGTTAGATTATGGTTACATATTATGGATTTCAAAAAGGAGAAAAATTTGAGCCTGTAAATTGGAGTGAAATTGGTAAGGCTTATTCTGATACCGTACAGAATATTATCAAAGACAGACAGCGTAGAAAAAAAGAAATAGATGATAAGTTAGCTACTGACTTAGAATACATTGAAAACAATCCACAAGGACAACACAAAGGAGTAAGCGATGGTGTTGCTCAGCTTGCCCAAGATTTAAGAGATCACACTTTAGAGTTAGAACGACAACTTAAAAGTGGTCAACTGAGTCTACGTGACTATACTCTTCAAAGACAAAACATGATGGACGACACCGAACGTGTATTTAAAGCCGCTCAAGAATTACAACAGAATTTTGCTACTATTAATGAGAGAACTCAAAACGGGGAGAATCAAACATTAGAGTCCGAAGCATGGGATGAATACGGTGGCTTAATTAATTTCGATACTCATTCTTTATATATTGATCCTAATACAGGTAGAGTTTTAATGGGAGAATTAGATGAGGATGGTGTTATTAATCCTTATACGCTTAATAGTGTAGAAACTATTTTAAACGGCATGAATCAACGCTATGATAGTTTTGATGATTTAGGGTGGTTAGAAGGTCAAACCAAATACATTGACCAATTTAAAAGCTATACCCCACAAATGTTAATAGACGATCCACGTATAATGAGGGAAGATTGGCCCGTGGTAAAAGAGTCTGCTATTGCTGAAGCAATGGCTAATGATTATAATACTTCAAGTATATTAACAGCAAGCCTTCCTCCTGTAGAATATATTGATCCCGAGACCGGAGAAAAAAGTTTTTTACAATACAGGTCTACTACGGATAGGGAAGAATTTGAGGCTGATAAAATAGAGAATGGAGGAACAGGAACTTTGTTTTTTAGAGAATATAATGCCAACAATTCAGGTATTATGGATTTAGAATTTCAAGACAGTCAAACAGAAGCTGTAGAAGAATGGTTGGGAAGTAAAATGGAAATGGCAGTAGGATTTGATAAAAAGCCTAGAAAGACTACAACCTCTAAAGGAACAGGAAGTGGATTAAGTGGTGAGGATTTGATTGTCCAAATAGATAGATTTGCAGCAGGAGACGTTTCAGATGCAGGTTTAGCAGAGACAGTTCTAAGAGAAAACTACAATGAGTTTGTAGATAAAAGTAAAAAAGACAAAAAGAAAATAGACAAGATTACTCGTACGTCTACAGGATACACAGTAACATTTATTGATAAAGATGGAGCTAAGACCTCGCAAAGTGTCAACATAGACGAAGACTCAACTCAAGAGCAAAGAGTAGAGGCATTATATAAATTACTACAACCAAGTCAAACTGATGAGGACTCGTGGCAAAATGCTTTCCCTTCTTTTAATAAGAACAATAAATTAAATTCTAATATAGAGGGCGTAGAAGATTATTCGGGAACTGTTTTAAGACAACAAATTGAAGCTAAACCATTTGATAAACTTATTACGCTTGAAGTAGAAGATGGCAAAACCATTGCGCAAACTGTTGCAAAAGATGTAAGCAGCACAGGTGTTAGAGGTGTAGAAAACCAACAGATGGTCTTAAGCAACTTCTTAACTGAAGCTTTAAGAAGTTCTAAGGCAGATGTAAGTTTGCTAGATATATCTAGTCAAATAGATGAGGATGGTAATGTGACGGTCTTTGATGGAGAAACAGAAATAGGAAGTTTTAAGTGGCCTACAAAAGGGTGGCCACAAAGAGGTAAAAGGACTTTAGAAAAAGTAGAACCTCAATTACAAGAAGTATATAAAGAAGTTGTAGAATACTATAACAACAAAGTTGGAAGTGGCGCAGGGTCATCAGAGACTAGTCAAGCTCCCGGAGACGCTATCTTTAGTACTCCTACGCAAGCTACTGAGCAAGTTACAGAAGAGGTAGTTGAGGAAGCTCCGGCAGAACCCCTTACTGTTGAGGAGCAGTTCAGAGAAAATGTTAACAAAGTAAAAATAGGTAGAGCTTCTGAAGATCAACAGCAAATAGTGTTAGGACTGTTTGAGCAATATCCTGATATCTTTGAGGGAGACAGATTGTCTTTTAATGATTTTAGAGAAACTTTAGGTGAAGAGTATGAGAGTCCTAAGTGGAGTGCTTATACACGTTTATTTAAGAATATGCAAGACGCTATAGCGTCTAGCTTGAATCAATAATAATATATTGTGAACGAACAAGTAGAACAAATATATAATCTCTATGTAGACCAACAGCTTATTGATCCTAATAATGTTGATAAGGAAACTTTTGCTCAAGCCAATCCTGAGCAGGCATCTAGACTGTATGAGTTGGGAGTAGAAAAAAATCTTTTTCAAAATGTAGACCAAGAAACTTTTATGTCCGCTTTTAATTTTATGGATGTAAAAAAAAAAGATTCATCCGACTCTACTATGGGTCAGGAAGATATGGCATCAGATGTGGAAGATATTTCGTTGGAATCTACCGACAGTGACCCCGAATCCACAGAAGTAAAAACAGCTTTTGAAAAAAGATTTGGTAAAAATAATTTTACCGACTTAGTAGGTGATATTTACCGCGCATGGCATCAGGGTAAAGCTCAAGGTGCTAGCATCGACGAATCGTTAGATTTATGGAGCAGTGGCGAAAATGTAACTAACGAACAAATCCAAGCTTTTATAGAGGCACAAAGACAAATGCAAAGCCAAGGGGTTTCAGATGAAATGCAAAACTTTAGCAAGATCTATGAAGAGAATGGTGGAGGATGGTTAGGTTTTATTAAAGGAGTAAGTAAAAATATGTCTGTCATCCCCCAACTATTTGTGTCGTCAGTGGCAGCTATGGCTAATCCTACAGTAGCAAAAGGCGCAGGAGCAGGGGCGGCTGTGGGAGGAGGAGCGGGGGCAGCAGCCACTTTAGGTGTAGGCGCTATTCCTGGAGCAATAGGGGGAGCTATTTTTGGAGCTACCACTACTTTAGAAGCAGGATTAACTTTTGCTGAATTACTACAAGAGGAAATAGGGGTA
>TARA_R100000655_G_scaffold27843_3_pt1 | contig 12449 bp, 17 predicted proteins | sample TARA_R100000655 | Tara Oceans TARA_R100000655 (sample SAMEA2622497) | marine metagenome | biome: marine biome (ENVO:00000447); feature: deep chlorophyll maximum layer (ENVO:xxxxxxxx); material: "saline water (ENVO:00002010), including plankton (ENVO:xxxxxxxx)" | depth 90 m
ACTTGGTAAAGTAAATTTACCGTCTGCGTCGTTACAAGTAAGAACTTTACCTGCGTGAGACGCTACTGTAAGTGTAGTATCTGCTGTTAAGCTTACTACCGTTGCGTTACCTGCTGAAATAAAACCAGCTAATGATTTTACTGGTCCTGAAAAAGTTGATTTTGCCATAATTAAGTCTCCTTAATACTCTATCGTCTTGGCGAGTCTGCTAGGTCAGTCGATAGATTGTTTGTTTCTCCCTAGATCTTTTGTCATTCTATATTATAAATTTTAAAAAAGAAAGGGAAGCCGAAGCCTCCCTTTCTAATAACAAAGAAGTTATTTACGCTCCTGGTGAACCAAAGATTCCTCTCCAGTCACTAAATCCAAAGCTATAACGCTCTCTAGCCTTATATCTTACATTACCAGTTTCGAAGTCACCTTCCATGCTGGTTGATACAGGTGTTCTAACGAAATGCTTTAAGCCATTAGGTACGTCTGTTTTGATGAAGAACGCATCAGTATCTGTTAGATAATGATTGACTGCGTAGCCTCCAGAAACCATACCCATGTTTCTTATTGCATTTATGTCGTTATCAGAGGTGTTAACTCTTCCTGGACTTTCCATGAGTCTATCAGCTGTAAATTGTAGCGCAGGTGGAATAATCAACTTAGTCGCCTGTGCGTTAATTTTTAGACCTCTTTCATCTTGAAAAGCAGCGATATCTATCAATGCTTGTTCTAAAGATGTTTCATTAAGGTCAGCGGCTGTAGCCAACTCATTTCTTTGATCAATGTTTGCAACAGTTGGGTGATCAGTTGCACAAAGTTCTTTACCGTCACCTCCAGGAAAACTGGAGTTGAAAGCATTATTAAGAACATTGGCTGCTTTTACCTGTTTTGTTGTAGACATTGAACGAGCTAAAGCTCTTGTATACCTTGAGGAAAGAGTATCATAAAGATTATCTTCTATAGCTTCTTCAGTTAAAGCAAAAGCTAATGCAACAGTTTCGTGTGAATACCTTGCTGTAAAAGCCTCTTGCGCTGTGTCGTAAACAACTGCAGCACCTTCACCTTTAACAGAAGCTTCACCGAAGCCTGTTAACATAACTTCTTCTTCAAAAGCTCTCTCTGAAGTTTCAGTATCGAAGATTTCTTCATGTTCGTTTTCATAACGATCATACTCTAAACCAAAAAGTGCGTGTAGTCCAGGAGTCAACTCTTTGACTAATTGTGCTCTATTAATTGCCATTATTTATTCTCCTAAATTAGACCGCAAATGTATTGGTCGGGAATGTGAAGTAAGCTCTAGCATTAGCACCTATCGAATTACTCGGAGCTAAATTAAAACCTACGCATAACGCTACACCAGAAGAAGTAGTTGCAGTAACACCTTCTTTTGATCTACCATTGACAGTGCTGCCAGCAGTAGTTGAAAGAGTGTACTTACTTCCGATAAAACTTACTGCAGGAGTTCCCGCTGTAAATTGAGCTTCGTAAACGATTCCAGGATCGCTATAAACCAAAGCCTCGGCATCCGCACTTCCTTGAGTAGCAGTTGAGCCAGTCCATACTTTAGAAAAAGTAGGCTCGCCATCGGTCGCTGTGAAAAACACACCATAAAAAACACCTACAGGAGTGTCAGTAGCCCCCGCTTGTTGTACATAACCACTGGATAATGTAACTACGTCTCCACTAAAAATTGAAGTACCGTAGCCACTAGCGATTCTCATACGAGCAGGTCTAATAACTCCTCCATATAAATGGTAAGCTGGCGTGAAACCATTTGGGGCATCTGTATTTGCCATATTATATACCTCTATATAAAATTATTATTAATCAGACGACTTATCAGGTCGACTTCCAAATTGAACCTTAGATGATCTTTGGATATCGCTATCTTTTAAGGGCATCTTCGGATCGCTTTCTCGCAAATAGTTATGATCTACGCCATTGAGTTGATCACTTGTCTGTTGTCTAAAGTAATCGTTTCTTTCCTCTTTGGTTTCGTTCGGAACTTTTGCTAATATCAAACCACCAACCCCTATTACACCGCTTCTGTTTCCGCCCTCTATAGTTGGAGCTTCGAAGTCAGGATAATCTTCTGCTCTCACAGGTTCATATCCCTCTCTAATACGTTTTGACATATTAGATTTATCATCTTGTCCCCTTACAGATTCACGGATCCATCGATGACTATAGCCATCAGGTGCTTTAGGTGCGTCTAACATAGACGGTGGTTGCCATGGTTTTCTGCGAGTTTGAGTTTCTCGAGTCTCTGCAGACCTGGAGTTTCTATTATTGTTATCTGTCATTTTTATACTCCTTGCTCAATATGTTTTGCATATTCTTCTAGTGGCACGTTAAGTCGTTTAGCTATCGCTACCTGACTTGGCGTGAGTTTTATTTTGCGCGCATTTTTCTTACCTGTGGCACCTCTGCTACTGGCAGCAACCTGTTGCGTGGGGGCAGATTGCTCTTCCGAAAACTTTTGAGGAAAGTATTCTCTTATTTTCGAGTCTACTCTATCATAATAAGTGTCGCTATGTGGGTCTACGCCTTCTTCTACTAACATTTTATGTATTCCAAAAGCAGCGTAGGTCATAGCTTCGTCTGTTCCAAACCATTCATTTCCAGCCTTATTAGCCCAAGCCTCAGCTTTTGGATCTGGTGGCGGAGTTGGTTGATTAAATTCAGGAACTTGTACTTCTTGCTCGTTAGAAGTTTGTCTTGCTTGTTGCTGCGCAGTAAGCCTTTTAAGGTTTTCAGCTTCCGCCGCACTCCTTGAAAGTAATTCTGTCGCACTAGCAATATCATCTACATTTCCTGTTTCTTGAGCCACTCTTAAATTGTTTTTGGCTCTTTCAAGATCCGATTGTATACGATTGTCGTATTCTTTGAAAAGAGAAGAATCAGAATTTTTTAATTTTTCTTTTAATTCTGAATTATCTTGATGAATGGTTTGTGCGTAATTTACTGCTTCATCTCTCTGTCTTTCAGCTTCTCTCATTTTATAAGTTAGTTTATCTATGCGTTTTTGTACGCTTTCACTAATCTTATCTAATTCTTCTTCCGCTGCTGCAGATTCTTCTACTACAGGTTCTTCTATCCCCATAGGTACTGAATCGTCTACGTCAGCTTCTCTTATATCCACCTCCCCTTCAGGAAGTTCTAATTCTATTTTTTGTGCTTCTTCTTGCATGGTATTCTCCACGTTTATGATAATATATCTTCAGGATTATTAATAACAGCTAGAATTTCGTCGTCGTTTAAAAGGCGCATATCGCCACCTTCGATTCTAAAACGAGCTCCAGCATATCTTCCGAATATAACCCAGTCCCCTTCTGTACACCAAGCTCCATCTGGAAACTTGTTTTCGTCTTTATAAGCGTCAGGTCCAAGCCTAACTACATAGCCAACCACAGTTGCTAATCGTTCTTTATCAACTGTTTGTTTTGCTAAATGTATTCCACTTTTTGTAACAGACGGCGTAGAAAAAGGAAGGATTAATATCCTATATCCTGTAGGGTGCGGTAATTTTTCCGTGTGCGAGTCTAATGTTTCAACAGTTAACCCAGCTTCCTGTTCTTCTACAGGTGGGGTACTGCCAAAATTATCTACTCGATTTGGAACAGTATCAGTCATCTATATCCTCCATATTAGATTGTACGGTTTGAATTTCCTGCTCCGCTATATTCAAACCAGCTATTTCTCCGACCACTCTTTGGTATTGTTCAAAATCTTGAACGCTACCAGTAGCCAACGTAAGCGAAAGATCATCTTTTCTCTTTCGTATTTTTTGGAGCAAGTGCTCCATTACTTTTACAAAATCCACTAATTATTTAATGTATTTATAGTAAAGTAATCCTTTAGTCTGACCATATCCAGCTTTCATCTGAGATTCTTCACCAGTAACTTTATCATCTTTGATAATAAGTTTACCAGCCTGTACCTCTTGTGTTTTAGAATCGTCTTGTACAGCAGGGTTTGCCATAGAAGAAGATTTAGACATCGACTTAGGTGCTGGGTAGTCATCGTTATTAAAATATTTATTCATAACTATTCCTCTCTAGTTGATTGTTTTACTGTTTGTACCAGTTCATTAAAATTCTTTTCTACTTCTCTCTCGTTTTTCATTTCAAGTTCTTGTAAGTCTATTGCAGTTTTAACTTCTTGCGCATCACGGTTTGCGTCTATACGTTCCATTTCTAGTTGTGCATTTATTTGAGCTTTTTGCATTTCTAATTCTGCTTTACGTTGTTCGCTCATTTCTTTTTGCATCAACTCATCACGTTCTTGTTGTAATTGCTGTTCGAACATTTCGCGTTGTGGATCGCTTTGTGCTATCGCTTGTGCCTGTGCCATCGCTTGTGCTTGACCTGTAACTTGTTGTGTTGCTGTAGCAGAAGCTACTGCTAATTCATTCATTAATTCAGGAGGCATAGGTTGGTCTAATGAAGGCAGTGTCTGTCCTAATGCTTGTTCTATTTGTATTCTATACAACATCGCTTGGTGCTCTTGAATATTAGCTCCAATAATCTGTAGTATTGCAGGGTTTTGTTGAGCCATGGGGTTTTGTAAAAACGCACTATGGGCGGCTATGTATGCTTCATGGTTTTGGAATTCATATGCCTTTATAGGCTGTCCAGTTATAGCGGCTTGTTGTTCACTAACGGGATCTCTTGGAGGAACTTCTTCTTCAGCGGGTAATATAGCATCTATATCTTTTACGTTTAAAGCTAAATACATTTTTCTATAAGCTTCGCGTAAATTATGTATATCAGGAGCGGCTTGTGCCATTTGTAATTGAGTTTGCGCTAAAACAATCCTTTGTGTCATACTAAAAATATTAGGATCACTAATAGGTATAACATCCACTGATCTATCAAAATCTGTTTGAAAAACATTAGATGAAGCTCCTTGTACAGAATACGGATATTCTGGAGGAAGCGTTTCGCTAAATACTCTTTTTAATATTTTAAATTCTTGACGCTGTGCGTAATGTAAACGTTTATGTATTGCAGACATAACACGTTGACCTTTTTCTAATAAAGCTACTGTTGTACCAACAGGTGCTTCTGAATTACCATCCCCTGTAGGTTGTTCAATAGTTGCAGCAAACTGCTTACCTGAATCTATTAACAAACTTAATAAATTAGTTAAAGTTGCACTTGGTTCTTTATAAGGTAATGGTAAAAATGAATCTGCTAATCTTCCTCCTGGAACATCAACATCTCTAAATTCTCCAGGTTGTAGTGGGTCATCATGTTTTTGAATATTTAACCCTCTGGCTTTAAAACCTGCTGGTAAATTAGAAAGTGTACCTGCGTCTATTAATTGCCTTAATATCGCTGTCACGGATCTGGTCAACCCGCCCATCATGTGAATTAAGCCGAATCCATAAAATCCTAATCCAGGCAAAAATTTAAAGTGGGTGAAGTGCTCTATCTTTTTGCGCATTGGATCATTAGGATCATAATTTGGGCGGATTGCCAGAATGTCATTGGTATCTTTACAAACTGTTACGATATACGGCAACGCTATACCCGTTTCTTCACCATTAGCGTCTTTATCTTCAAAACCTTCTATATCTAAATCGACATGTACCTCTAATAAAGTAAATTCTTCATTTTGTGCTGTCCTTGAAAGTCCTTCTAGTTCATCAAACTTATCATCAAGCTCTGTTCGATAAGATTCGGACGGTTCTGACATAACTTTATCTCTATAAAAGCCAGATATTTGTAATTTACGTAATTCATTTTCTGTCATATACATAACATGCGTAATTCTTGGCGCAGTTAGTAAATCTACAGCGTAATATGGAACAACAAGGTCTTCTGCTTTTATAAATCGTGAAGTTGCGCGTCCTAAAGACGGATCATAGTAAATTTTCTTAAATGCTGAACCTGATAATGGTAGATAAAATAATAATTGATCCATTTCTGGGTCGAATTCTTCCATTTTGTACGTTATTTGGTAATTCATGAAGTTTTTTACACGATTTGCCTTTTCTAATTTAGCATCGTTACTTACTCCAAGCACTTCTACGTCAACTGGTCCGCCAGCAGGCAGTAATTCTTTATAAGCTTGAGATTGAAACTGAGTTACGGCTTCAGAAAGTATAGGATGATGTACTCCCGACGCTCCTTCAAATGGTTCTGAACGTTCTTCGCCTCTAATTCCTAATAAATCTAATCCTTTACTAAATGTTGTATACCAATCGTCCCTAGAATTTAAATCGTCTTCGTAATATCCGATTAATTCTGAAGCAATTTCTTGTAAAGTTGATTCATCTAGTGCTTCTGCAATATTTTCGCCGAAAGCAATGTTGTTTTGTTGGTCAGGATCAAATCCTATAGTCGCTGAACCGTCCTGTGCTATAAATACTTCTGTATTTTGTGGATCCATCATAGAGGGCTGTTCGATTTCTATATCTAACTCGCCTTGCTCTATCGGAATTACCGAAAAAGGTTGTCTTTCTATAGCCATATATGCAAACTCTACTACTTATTTAATTAATAATAAACCCTTTGACGTCTTGGGTAATCATACTCGTCTTCGTAATCAGTTGAAAGACTTAAAAAACCACCCTCTCTAAACCTAGCTAAAGCTAAAGTTGTAGCATCTACTAAGTCGTCGTTTTCGCCACCAGGAAAATCAGAAACTTCTTCTATTAATTCTTCTCCCCAACGATTATCAGGCACCCAAATCCTGCCGTCTTGAAATATTGGGCTCACTGCATTAAGTCTTGCAATTTTATCTTGCCCTTTTCCTGGAGAAAATGTATTTACAGGTATACCTATCCTTCTTAATTCTTGTACTAAAGGTATACCCGACGCTTTTGATTCAATAATTACTGTATCTGGATCCCAATAATCATATAAACGTAACGCTTCATTTTTTAATTCAGGAAAATCGAACCGTTCTTTAATACAATCTAATAAAATTAAGTGCGCTTCGTCACCGTTATACCGTTCTTCACCTATTTGTCCTTCTGGATACCAAACTCCCCAAGTAGTTATGGCTGTAAAATCTGCTCTTTCTGATTTTAAAAAGGCTGTATCGTAACTTTGTATTAAATATTCGCACGCAGGTGGTTTATCTTCTTCCCAAATCTTAAACCAATCTTTAGGAATTATAGAAATACCTTCACCTGTTGGTCTCTGCATATATTGCGACGCCCATTTCGACGGGCTAACCGATGCTTTTATAGTTTTTAATTCTTCTAATGACCAAAAGTTTTCCCATAATGATTTACCACTAGGTAAAATTGCAGGAAACTCAATTAATTTCCATTGGTCTGCACCTTCGTCTTGCGCCATTTTCTTAATTAAACGACCCGTCAAATCTTTTTTAGACCAACGTGTCATTACTATTACGATTGCACCTCCAGGTTGTAGCCTTTGTCGAGGTCCCGACATAAACCATTCGTACGCCTCTTCTAATGCTTTATCCGACATAGCGTCTTGTTCGGAATGTGGATCGTCAATAATAAACAAATCAGCACCTCTACCTGCTAATGCACCTCCGATACCTGCCGCGTAATACTCTCCGCCTTGGCTTGTTAACCATTTACCCGCCGAACGGCTATCTGCTTTTAATTCTGTTTCAGGAAAAAGTTCTTTATATTCTTCGCCGTCGATTAAATCCCTAACTTTTCTACCAAAGTTAATTGCAAGGTCAGCGGTGTGTGTTGCTTCTATTATTTTTAATTTAGGATTTTTACCTAATAAATACGCAGGAAATAAATGAGAAGCAAATTCTGATTTCGTATGTCTAGGCGGCATATTTATTATTAGCCTTTTTAGCTTGCCTGATGCTATTTCATCAAAAGCCGCCGCCATTTGTTTATGGTGATTCCCATCGATAAACTCTGACCACATAGCGCGGACAAAATCCATAAAGGTGCTTGTTGATTTTTCTTGGAATTCTCGTTTTTCGAGTTCTTCTAATAAAACAGTAAATTCTTTTGCCTCTGCTTTATTAAGGTGGTCTAAGTTAATCCTTTTTAAAAGTTTTAACTTTTCTTTTTTGTCTTGCGACATATATTATTTTAAAGTTTTATTTAAAGCGTCAAGTTCGTCTTGTAATCTAAATAATCTATTCATATCGACCAGTTCGCCTTGACGTTGCATACTGTCCATTCTAAATAGGTCTTGTTGTATTCGGTCACGTCTACCTAATAAATCTTCTCTCATCCTAGGATTCATTCTATTACCTAATGAAGTAATCCCTGTATCTTTTAATTTTGTTAAATCAAGATTACCTTGCGTTGGTCGTTCGATGTTGACTGGTCCACGCGGTCCACGAACCACGTTTAACTGTGGTTTAGTTTGCGGCATGGGTGTCCTGCCTGCAACATCCGTACCAACTCTTGAACCTGAACGATTTCGTATTTGCATCAATTCAAACATCATTTTTTCATCTGCGTTTTTCTGACCTTTAATGTATTCGTTTATTTTTCGACTTGTTTCAGGAAGAAAAGGTTCTTTTTTCTTTGGAACTTGTTTCCCCATATCTTTACCAACAGCACCATACATTTTAGAAACTGCTCTAGTAATATCGTCTCCGCGGGTTACGAAATTTGCTAACCACTTTGGTCCTGTATAAGGTAATGTGGCAGTTGTGACCAACCCTGTTAATAATGCTGCATCATTTTTAATTAAGTCAGAAGTATCTACGTCTGTTCTACTTAATTTACGTTCTAACCGATTACCTTGTGAAAACTCTTTTTGTAAATCGGCTAAAAGTTCTGTTAATCGATCCATTATTTACCAACTTTTTTCATTGCAGTTTTATGCGCTGCCGAAAACGATTTACCCGCTCGCATTAATTTACGCATTTCGGTCATATGTTTTTTCGTATGGTGTACCGAATGTTTTTTAAGAGTTGTTTGTTGTCTTTTTGTTAGCCCTCTTGATTTAGCTGGAGCTTTTTTCTTGGCTTTCATTTTTGGCATAAGTAAAGTAGTTTAATTTAAAAATGGTTATCTTAGCGCGTATCTTAATCTTAAAATCATAGTCTTGTAAACTTTATTCAAGTTCCTCTAATATTTCAATTAAACGATTTAGACCTGCTTTCGGGTTTTGTTTTTGTCTTGCCGCCGCTGCGCGGATCGCGGGCAGATTGGCTTTAAGTAATTCTAACGTGTATTGGCTTACGTCACTAAGGTCAGTTCCGCCTTTACTTTGTGCAAAAAAGTCACTAATTAAATTATCTAAATTTTGATTTACGCGGGACGCGCCTGCCCCTCTGCGTTTACCGAACCGTTCAAAACCTTCACCCGAACCGCGAGCCATAAGTGACGGTAAACCTGCAAAGGCTTCTGTCACTTGTTGCGGAACCATGGAAGCTAGTTTTGATGCACCTGTATTTAATGCTTGGGATAGGATTCCTACAGGAGCCTTGGGTGCAAATAATGAAACTTCTTGTAATCCAGGATCTTGTTCTGCGAGTTTCAATACTCGATCGATTTCGTCTTGTTGTTCGCGTTCAATTTCTGTTAGACGGTTGATCTTCATAAGTAAAGTAGTTATGTGGATAACGAGTTGTTCATAATATAACTCGTAAAAATTTTTTTGCAAAATTTTTTATTTGAAAAATATATGCAAAACTAAGGCTGAAACTAGGTGTGGGCGGGTGGGTACCCCGCTACGGCGTAAAAGGGGGGGTACCCCTTTACTTATAGGCTTATATAATATCGTTTAGTAGAGAGCGTTTATAGCGTTCTTAGGGTATGTTTAAGGGTAAGGGTTAGGTAGTTAAATAGTAGACATAAAAAAAGGGTAGCCCGTAGACTACCCTTCTTATAGAGAGGTTAAGCTACTTAACTATTTTAAGTATCTCTAGCTTACCTAATTTCTTAGACCACTCTTTATCACCGAATACTTTAGGTGAATAGTGAGCGGTTATTTTACTAGGTGTCTGTTCATAAGAACTATCACCTCTACCCCAGAACTGATTACCACTAGCAGTTTCACTAAAGGAATTAATATCACCCATAGTAGCAGTGCCGCCTAGATCATATACATAGTTAAGAACTAATTGAACCTGTCTAGGTAAGTTTTGATACTCGGCTTGAGCATCAGCACCTATAGTTACTTTCATACTGAGGTTAACACCGCCGCCAGTTGACGTAGGGTTAAAAGGGTTAGCTGTTTGTGTGTTAGCTTTCACATCTTTATTATTAGTTTTCATAATTATTATTAGTTAATTAATGTGGTCTTATGTCTGTGCCACATGCGTATTATATACATATATTAATTATTAATACAATACTATATATCTAAATAATTAAATATTTATTATCCGTCCTTTCCGTCCTTTTTCCGTGGCTCGTCTCTCGCGTCGCGTCGCGCTCGAATCGCGGATTCCTGGAATCTGGGAATGGGTAAGGGTAAGTGTAGAGTAGAGTCAGGGATAGAGTAGATTTGATAGAGTATGTAGAGTAGAGTAGAGCGATTCTGGGATTCTACGATTGAGTAAACTCTCCCTCGATCACGTTTGACTCGGATGCTCGTTTCTTGATTAGTTCTTCAAGGCGAGTGAGTATATCGTCCTTGGACATAAGATCGATCTTCGCGGTCAACACCTCTCGTCTATCGATGTAGAGTCCGCCAGCCTTGCCTCGATGAACCTCGGCGGTGATTGCCGCGGATATCTGACCTTGGTCTTTTGCCTCTTCCCGCAGGTCGTGGAGCGTGGACAGGTGGCTTTCAAGAGAAACTGCGTCCCTCTCCGCGAGTGCCATTTCTAACTCAATGAGGTAGTTTCGTACAACTGGGTTATGATTCAGTAAAACACTGCCTTGAGTCTTTGCGCCCTTACGATCCTTCGTATAGCCTGCTTTCATCGCTGCTTCAGTGGCTGACATACCTTTGACATACTCTTTACAAAACTTCTTTTGCTTAGAGTTGATTGGTTGCCAATTCTTACCGTTTTCGTCGATCAGTGTGTTCCCGTCCTCTGACGGAACTAATGGAGTATAAGTGAGTTGTTTCATTCTATCTACCAACATTTCTAATAGAGTTATTAGAATATTAATAGATTTTATAGAAATAAAATAGTTTTCTCGTGCCCTCTCAGCTTCTTACCTGTTTGTTTCTAATAGTTTAATAGAATTCTATTACTTTTGCTTTTTCAAACAATCCACTGTTCACGAGCCTTTCAGCTCGATTCTATTAGTTTATTACTTCTATTAGTAATTCTTGAAAACTTTTTTCAAAAACTTTTTTATTTTCTAAAACTACTAATAGGACTTTTCTAATAGTTACTTTATCGGTTCAAGTTCATATCCTACAACTTTGTAGTCTTTATCGTACTTATGTACATACCAGAACTTTTCGCCTGTTTCGATATCCTCGAGCAACGCATCTGGATCCAATCCTTCTAGTTCCTCTACTATAGTACTCTCACTAATAGGCTCGTTTAGGTTTTGAGCTTCGGGCGATCTCCAAGCTTCACTATCCCCTGTATAAAGCACACTCCACAACTCGTTGTAGAGGTCGAGTATCTTTTCTATCTTATCAACTGTAGTGACACAAAGGAACTCTCGGTATTGGTTTGGGTTCCTTTCTTGCTCATGAAAATGACATAAGCTAACTCTATATAGTTTATTTTCCATTTCTTTCTCCTTTCTTTGTTATTAAAATCCTAGCCCTTTTAAAAGCTAGGCGTATATTATACCTAAGAATTTACACGCGATTAAAAGCAGTAAAACGACTATTGCCCATAAAAAAGCCCGCGTTAGCGAGCTCTTTCTGTGTTCTTTGGTTAATCGCCGTAATACTTTCGTATAGCTTTGTCTTGTAGTTTTTCGTAATACTCACTCACTGCTACGCGTGCTGTTTTGAGACAAACTCCCCTAAACATATCTTCTGCGGTATATCCGATCTTAGCAAAATCCCTATAAAGTTCATTAAAGTTCCAATCTAGTGATAGTAATTGTCTTTCACATTCTTTTTCAAAATCAACTAACATTTCTTTCTCCTTTCTTAGTTATCGCGTAAAACTCTTTTACGCGTATAGTTATTATAAAGGGGGAGCAAAGTAGAATAAAGCACCGCTACGAGCAAACGACTAACGCTTATACTTTCGCTGTTTCTTAAGCCTCTCGCGTTCCCAATCGTCCACGGGATATGAACCTTTCGGTCGCGTACCGCTAAGATATACTGGTCGCTCGAGTGGCAACCGTTCGATAATTTCGTGGGCTTCCGCCTTACTTTCTAATTCGATTGTTACGCAATACTTCATAATAGATCCTCCAATGGCGTACCTCTAGGTATAAATTTACGATCACTAATTTCTACCCAATCTTTTTGTACACCGTATTGTTTCCATTCTTCGCCTTCCTTACCATCGTAATAAAGTACGGCATCATCGAATCGACTAAACGCTAATATCTCGCTACCTTCCCATTGTTGTAGTACTATGTCATCGGTCAACGCATCGATACTTACGTGTTCGAAATC
>TARA_R100000655_G_scaffold27696_1_pt1 | contig 12431 bp, 15 predicted proteins | sample TARA_R100000655 | Tara Oceans TARA_R100000655 (sample SAMEA2622497) | marine metagenome | biome: marine biome (ENVO:00000447); feature: deep chlorophyll maximum layer (ENVO:xxxxxxxx); material: "saline water (ENVO:00002010), including plankton (ENVO:xxxxxxxx)" | depth 90 m
GAGTTTGTACTTTACCTCCAGGACGAGGCTGTTTGCCGCTTACAATTCTTGTAAAAGCTGCGATTCCTACATCTTCAGCGCCTTCCATTAAGGCTTTTTGCGTTTCTTCGTCTAAAGAATTATACCAATTTTTTATCTGTGCCAAAACAGTATTAGCTTCAGGCGCTTCAGGCGCTTCGATTGGCATATCCATGCCTTCGAGAGATAAATCAATATCTCCGATTAGATCACCAAAAGCTGCTTTTTGTACATAACCTCCGCTATACAATGAAGCAATGCCCTCATCGTCTTTCATTTGCTCCATTAAAACAAGTTCCATTAAACGATCTTGTTCGTTTTGAGCACTTTCTGCAAAATTTTCTGTATCAAATTCTCCAAACTCGTCTACGGAACTTCCTTCTATGGGGTCTATTTCGAGTGGAGGACCTGCTTGAATACCCGCAGACTGTCCTGTACCAATAGGGGATTTTTGTTCGTCGGTACCTAAAATTTTAGAAGTAAGAACATTACTCGCAACAGCTGCAGCAACTTTTCCTAAAAAAGGCAACATTAGAATCGGCTCCTTGTCTTTTGCTTTTTACCGTTGGCGAAATAACGAACAAAAGCAGAACGACGTTCCGCTTTTTTAGAATATGCTTTTTTATCTACTCCAAACATGAGTCTCCTACAGCGTATATATAAACGTTTTTGCGAGTTAAAGCCCTTCCCGTAAGCTGCAGTACATGCCTGATTTCTTGATTATATAACAAAATATCAGTTAGCTAAAGGGTTATCATTCTTGTTTTTCAGGGCTTGTACGTCGTCGTACATCGAATCAATACTCGAATTTATGCCCGCAACGCTTGTTTGAATAGCGACAATATCTGCTTTTATCGGGCTTAAATCTTCCGTTTCGATATTTAAAGACTTAATTTGTTCGCCTACGGCAACGACATTTTTATCTAAAGCCGTTACTTGGTCTGCTAAAGCGTCTATCTCGTTAATATAACGAGTCATTTTAGACTCAAGGTTTTCGATGCGATTAACATACGTTGCACCTGTATAACCAAATCCAGCTAAAGTGCTGACAATACCCGCAAGGGCGATAAGTTGTGTTGTTTTATTCTGAAACCAGTCCATATTATTCCTCTATAAGTTAGGTTGCATATTCATTAAATCATTCATCCCAGTTAAACTCTCCCCGTATAATCCACTAAACGCTGAGTTATTATCTGGAATATTAACATTAGTATATATTAACTCAGGCTCATACCAAACACTAGGCTGTGGCACCTCTACTTGACTATAAGCACTAAACCCAGGAACAAAACCCATATAAGCGATCAGTTGTGCTTCATCGCCATACTCACCTGTTTCTTGTTGCTGTTGTTCTAGTTCTTCTTGTTGATCTTCTATATTTTGAGCAACGATCTGATCGGCAATTAAATCGGCTTCAGATGCAGACATCTCAGACATTGCTGTATCAATCTCTAACTCCATCGAACCTACTGCGGTATTTTGAGAACCACTTGTGTCTGTGTTTTGACCAACTGCTACGTTTTGAGTACCGCTAGTATTTCCTGAACCCCCTGTATTTGTTGAGGTATTAGAAGCAACAGTAGTTGTCCCACCAACTGCGGTATTATTGTTACCTATATTGGTATTACTAACACTCATTGATAAAACTTGTTGTGTTTGTGCAGCAGAACTCGCTACTTGAGCCGAAATACTAGGTGAGTTGCTAATACTTATCGTTCCTCCCGATACTGAAGAACTAACCGCAGATGTTTGGGAGGCGCTTGTTGTAGAAAAAGAACCGCCTGAAGATGCAGACATTCCTGTTGCTTGTGCCGACGTTCCAGCTGTTGTTCCGCTTACACTATTGCTTGCCGCAAGAATACTGTTAGCTACAACGTTTAATTGTTCCGCTCTTTTGTTATCTTTCTTTTCTTCGCTCTCCGCGACAACAAGTTCGATATCTTCATTTCGGTCTTGTATTTCTTCCTCAACTGTCTCCGAATCCTCCAAGTCTCCATCTTCATCATCAGACAAAACAGCAAGTTCCTCAAGTATTTCTTCTGTTTCTTCTTGTTCAATCCATTCCTCCAAGTCTTCTATTGTTTCAAATTCTAAATATTCAATCGTTTCTTCTTCAAAATAATCTTCAATTAATTCTTCATGTTCAAAATGATTTAATAAAACATCATCTAATATAGGTAAATCATAATTAAGAACAAAAATTTCTTCTCTTAAAACAATTTCTTCATATATCTGTTCGATATAAAGTTCTTCTTCAATATAACTTAACGGAATAAGTTCTTCTTCAGGAAGTAAATCAAATTCTTCTATAAAAGGATCAAAATATTCTTCTTCAAAAAATAAAGTTTCTTCAAAATATAATTCTTCTTGAAATTCGTCTATCCCCTGTAACTCAGTAATATATACAGAGTCTTCTTCAAAGTAATAATCTTCTTCTTGAAAGGGATCATAATATCCGTATTGATCGTCTTCGTAACTTTCGTAACCATACATGTCTTCTTCGTAATAGGTGTTTTCAACAAAAGTTTCGACCATATATCCAGCACAAGCTGGCGAATACTGCGAGTCCAAAGCACATTCATAATCAAATAAATCGTCCCAATAATTAGGACATTGAGTAGAATATAGTCCATCTAAGTCACATTGTTGATTTAAAAAAGCTGCTTGATATCCAGTACATGCGGTATCGTTTAACGGATTACTACAGTCTAATCCGTTCCCAGACCCAACACCGTATAGACTTCCACCATTTTCCAATAAAGTATTAAAAGACGTACTGTTCCAGTTCGTATTTACACAGGTGCCTGCAACATTTGTTGTTCCTGTACTACATTCGTCATGATATAAATAAGTATAAGACTCACTTGAACTGCCTTGTTCGCCAATTAATACATCGTGATTAATAATATTTAAACCGCCATAACGAAATTCAAAACTATCGTCAGACTTCCATAATATAACTTCAAAAGAATTGTCTGTATTACCTCTATTGTATTCTCGTAAGTTATACCAACCGAATACAGTTTTATCCGTAAAATTTCTAGCTAAAACACTTGAACCGTTATCTCTTATCAAATCTGTCCAAAAAGGATATAAAGTGTATGTGTGTTGTCCTGTTAAAGGATCAGGAGTGTAATCGTTACAGTACGCACCGCTTGTTTTAAAATGTAAACAACCGTTTGTTGCCATTCGAGCAGATGTAAAATCTTCACCATAAAACGTGAAGGTAAAATCTAAATTAAAAGCAGAAGATACTTGGTCATCCCCAGAATTTAGATTATAAGAAGTAGCTATATAGTTTGTTTTTAAATCAATAAGAGACTGGTTTGCTTCGTATATATACCCAGCATTAAGCGTAAAAACAAAAAATAATGCAGATAAACTAACTGCCCTTATCAAATTCACGTCTACACGTCATCCTTGATTTTTTCTGCCCCGCACTATTTAGTGAATTATAGCATTTAGCAACATAAGCCGATTTTGCTTCTTTATAATCTGGTCGATCTTTAGGGTTTTCTGCCCATGCCACTCTTGCTTCTTCGCCTATCTTGCCTTCGTATGGACAAGGAGTGCCCGCCATATACATTGCACTAAACACTCTAACATCTTGGCACATAATAGCGACAGCGGCTACTTTCATACCCATGTCGTATAAATATTTACCTAACTTTAATCGTTCACAATTCTCGTCTCTAACAGTTCTGCCAGTAGAAATACCAAAAACTTGCCCCTGGAAAGCTCCAGAACGACCAACTGTACACAAATCTTGTGAATAAGACATGATTGACGGCGCTATTGCAGAAGCAGGCGGTGCTTCTGTTTTAATGTTCTGATTAATAGTTTGTTCAGATTTTGACTCATTTATATTTCGATTCGTGTTGTTCGAAGTATTGTTATTTTCATTAACATTTTTATTGTTAGTTTGAACATTTGATGTAGACGTTGACTCATTGACGTTTTTATTTGTGTTATTTGATGTTGAAGTGTTTATGTTTGTGTTGCTGTTTGTATTATTCGAAGTGTTCGTGTTCGTGTTTGTATTATTAGACGTCGAAGTGTTGTTATTGTTATTCGTGTTTGTACTTGTTGCAGTCGATGTCGAAGTGTTGTTATTGTTATTCGTGTTCGTGTTTGTGTTCGTTGCAGTTGACGTACTGGTATTCGTGTTCGTTGCTGTTGAATTTGAAGTATTCGTGTTCGTGTTTGTGTTCGTTGCAGTCGATGTCGAAGTGTTGTTATTCGTGTTATTGTTGGTGTTCGTGTTGGTGTTCGTGTTTGTCGCTGTGGTAGTGTTCGTGTTGTTATTCGTGTTGGTGTTCGTGTTAGTGTTCGTGTTAGTGTTCGTGTTCGTATTTGTGTTGGTGTTTGTTGTAGTCGTAGCCGATGTCGTAGTCATCGAGTTTTGTTCACAATACTGAGAACCCGCCGTGCAATCACCTGTTTGATCAGCATAAGACGGTTGCGTCAAAGTTGCAAAAAATAAAAAAGGAAGATATTTAATATATTTAATCAATGAAGCACCCTGTCAATTACACTTTCGTAAGGGTCTAAAACGTGAACATCTAACATACCAACAACAATCAAGTTATAAACTTGTGCCTCTTGTTCTGCTTCCTCAAAAGAATCTGCAGCAATTACTGGACCGTCAACTATTTCTTGTCCTATTTTGTATTCGGTTAAAAATATTTTCATTTTTTATCCTTATGGCTGTTGGTATAGAGTCCGAACCATGCGGCACCTGCGCCAACAACAATAGAAATTAAACCCGATTGTTCAAAGCTAGGATCTGTTAAATCCATAAACCAAAACGTTGTATAATACAAAAGATACATATACACGGCTAAAAAGGCTCTAGGAATAATCCGCCAACTATCCACAGCTTGTGCAACAAAAATAAATTTTTGAAAAGGGTTATTATTTTTCTCGTCTTCTAAATCTCGAATTTTATCTTTTAAAGCGCCGATCTCTTCAACCATAGCCATAAATTTACTGAGATCCATTTCGACTTCATTGCGATCCATATCGCCTCCGAACCTTCCGCTAGGGTGGTAATCTCTTTCATCACTCATAAGTTACTCCTTTTCTACAGTTTTTGGATCAAAAGAACCTTTTGCTATTAATATGTCTCTATTAACAATATGTTCTTTTTCAATTTCTTTTTTATTTTGTCCCTTATATTTTACTGCTAAATGATCATCAACCATCATTAAATTTATGTTTTTATCGCCAACGTACATTTCACCAAGAACTCTACCAAATTTTCCTTTTTTATCTTTATGAGTTTTTATAACAACTTGTCCTTTTTCTAATTCATCTATCAAATACTGTTTACTCATCAGTCCTCTAACTTTTTCATCTTTGTTTCTAGTCCTAGATTCAGGTGTATCTATACCATATAAACGAACTCGACTTTTGTAAAATATATCAAAACCCAGATCAATAATTACATCAACAGTATCGCCGTCAACTACTCGTTTAATTTCACAATTATATTCGTACATTTAACATTTCCATCTTCTTCTAGCAGCTTTGCCTCTTTTGCCCGTCCATCCTTTTGACCGAGCACAAAAAGACTTACGTCTTTTTGCGGCTTTGCTACCTCTTTTAACTTTTCCTGTAACCGCTGTTTTTAATTTTGATCCAGGATTCTTTTTTCTATAGGCTTTGACTCCTTTTTTAGTCATGCCTGCGCCCTTTTTAGTAGGACGGTAGTTTCCACCTTTGCCAGTAGTTCTTCGTATCGCTTTAGTCTTTTTGCGCTTTTTTGCTGGCATTACTTCTTTTTCTTTTTCTTAGCTGTCTTAGCGGATTTTCTAAAAGCAGCCGCCGTAGGAGCGCCTTTAGCGCCTTTTTTACGCATTTTCTTACCAGACTTCCTCTTTTTATTTATATTATAATAAAGACCCTTTTTAGCCCGTCTGCCGTCTTTAGTGGTGTGATACTTCTTACTGCTTTTTTTCTTTTTCTTTGGCATATTATCTCCCTATAAAGATATTGTGGTTGCTCCCTTATTTGAAACAGTTAAGGTTCCTATCTCACCAGAGGCTTCAAGTCCTTTTTCTGTTCCTGTGTAAATATCAACCCATTTTTCTCCTGTCCATAGCTGTAACTGACTTGTAGATAAATTCCAAATTAAATCGCCTGAATTAAATTTATTTTCGTTTCTTTGTGTTTCATTAACATTTAAAGTCGCATTTATATCTTTTGTGTTTAAACTAAGTTCTAAGACTCTAACTAAACGATTAAATATATCTGGAGAAATTTCTCCGTAAGCTACAGGAAGTTTTGTTTCTAAAAGTTTCCCCACTAGCGCATACCATCTGGTTTGATGTCTAGTCGCATAGCCCCTACTCTAAAACTCATTCCTGTTTTTGACGTATTATCATCGTTAGATTGTATTCTCAATACCGCTTGTCGACCTCTTACTCGAGTGTCGATCTTAGTGGTGTTAGAAGTACAGCTTCCTGTAACAGCTGTTGTTAAATCTTCTCCTGGATAGTTACGTTTTTTCAAAACAATTTCCGCAGTTTGTCCTCCTGTTCCTGTTGAACCAGAACCTGTAAATTTTATATCAGGAATTATTTTACTAATAAATTGAAATTGATCTCCTGCAGGATCGATATCGAAATCACTAGATTCAATAAATACGTCAGTCATTGCAGAACCATCTGCGTCGTTTCCTGTTTCATGGTCGTATAAATAACCTACATCTGAACTAGAATAAGTTGCTTTGGGATCTGGGTAAATACCTTCATCTAACCAACACGTTCTTGTAAGGTTTCCTATAACCCACGTGCCTTCTTCATAATTATAAACAACATAACGGTCTAATACCGTGCTCTCTCCTGAACAATAAAACCAACCGACCTCATCAAAAGCCTTATTTACAAAACCAAAAATTTGATAATTTTGAGTTTGGTTTAAATCACCAAAAACATAAGCATCTACACTACATTGCAACTGTTGAATATTTCCACCGTAAGTATAAAAGCCTTTTTTATCCATCCAAAAAATTCCTTTCGGAGTATTAATCATAGCGTTTGGTCCAACTAACCCAACACCCTCATTTACTAAATTAACACTAAAAGTAAAAGGCTGACCAACAAAACTCATAGAATATAAAGAAGTATCTGTCCAAATCAATGTTTCTTGTCTAGCACGAGTTGCCCCAACGATAGCCGAACCCGCTGAAAGTCTAAAAGACCCTGCGGTATTTGTTGCTTTTGGTTCCCATTCGGTAATGTTTTCTTGGTCAGACCAAGCGATAAACATAGGATCAAACGTTCCTGTTCTTGCTGTTCCTCCGTCATTTAAAGGATCTGCTCCAAAACAAATAACGTGGCGATCAATATCACTAACTAATACTTGAAGTGCTTTTGTAGGAGCTAAATTAGCCCCTGATAAATCACTTAAAGCTACGGCTCTATCTGTCCCTAATGTTTTTGCACTAGTGTCCCAATAATAAACACCTCCCATTCTAGGATTAATAACTAAATCTTCACCAAAATTATCATGAGACCAAAGTCTTAACTGGTTAGAAAAATCTAGTGCGGAACTACTTCCAAAAGTTCCAGAACCCCATGTACCTACACCCCAACCTGTAGAGGGGGCATAAACATCTAACCCTACGTTAATTTGATAAGCGCCAATTATAGTGCCCTGTCCATCACCAGAATCACCAGCTGCTGCTGTTACTTCATCGCCATTAGTGTCTTTAGCCTCTATTGTGTAGCTGTTAGAGTTTACAATCGTGGCAATCTGATATTCTTGATTTAAAACATTTGCTGTAATATTGCCTCCCAAACTTACACAACCACTATAAGTTACAAAGTCGTTTTGAACCGCTCCATGGGCAGTATCCGTGACAGTAAGAGTCGCATCCCCATTTGCAACTTTAGCAAAAGAAATTTCATTAGCTCCTGTAGTTACTCTAATAGGAGTTATATCATAAAAATTAGCGCCTTCTAATATGTAATATTTCCATGTTGCGCCTAATCCAATAAATTTAGTGCCCGCTAAACTTACCCAAGCGTGAAGTGCTCTGCCCGTTGATTTAAAAGTATTTGTGGTATTTTTTGTCCAACCACCTATTTTTTCTGGCAAACCTTTACGAAAACGAACTAAATTAGAGTTAAACCAACCTCCCTCATTAGAATAATCAGTTCCTTCTCTATTAATTCCTGGTTTGAAAATAATTTTTTGTAAAGCCAATTATCTTCTCCTTTCGTTACCCACCGAATATTATTCCAGCCATTCCCGCAACTAATGTAATTAAGGTAACTACAATAAAATGTTCGATTCTTTTAACACGATTTAATATTTCTAACCAACGTTCTGCGCAAACAGACTCATGCCTTTCTATTCTTGTATGCACATTTGATATTCGATTGTTTAACTCGAACTCAACATCAGATATTTTAGTCATCTTTATCTTCGATGTCTTTTGTGATTGTCTCAAGGTTTTCCTCTACAGCATCTTTTGATTCATTTATTTCATCAACGATGCTCTGCCTAATTGTTGCTACTGCTTGAAGCTCGTTTCCATTCCAAGCTCCTCTTTTTGTGGCTAGATCAATGATCTGCAAAACATGCAAAAATAACTTTTCTTTATCCATACTATGTTAAAGTTTTAGTTACACTACTGGGTGATATTTGTTGGGTTATCATTCCATCTAAAGAAGATTTTAATCTAGCTACTTCAGTGCTACCCATTGCAGTTTCAACCCATCCTTGAACATCACTCGCTGTTAAATCAGACCAATTAATAAAACTAGATAAATCCGAAGTATCAATATTTTGCACAGAAATAACAGTAGATGATATATCTACGCCATCCTTGTCTTGATGTGCATCGTCTGTGGCTGTTAATTTCCAATTTACTGCATGGACTACATTTGATTTACCGCTTTTTTGGGGGTAAACATCGCACTGAGAAACATCCCATGTATATGAAATAGCCATCTATTTGCCTCCTTCTAATGCTGTAATTTTTTCTTCAGCAACTTCTAGTCTGTCGATTAATTGCTGTATGACTGAGATATACATGGCATCCTTCTGCACAAATTCAGATGTTTTTGAGATGCCTTTTACATCGCCATCTTGTTTAGTAATCTGATCAAGCAGAAGTGTATCTTTTCTGTCTGCATCGGTCTCGACTTCTTCAACAAAACGCTCATCGATTACTTCTTGTTCTTGAGCAATGAATCCGATTTGCTGTGTTCTTCCGCCATGTTCTTCTGGGTTTATCCAATCAAAAGTTTTAGGAGAATACGCTTTAAATTTTTCAATGTCGTATGAGAAATCTTCAATGTTTTCTTTCAATCTTCCGTCTGATGGTGAATACGAGCCTTGAATGGTTAAATTACCAGAGCTGTCGAGTGTCATGTTCTCTGTGCCACCTGTTATCCAATACATCGTGTTTCCATCGTGATTGTAATAAAACTGACCAGAACCAGTACCAGCACCCGCACCATCTAAAAAGTTGATTCTGTTTTGTGATCCGCCATTGGTAGTTTGCAAAGATAATACTGCATCTCTCGCACTGGAGTTTTCAGTACAATTTATTAAAAGTTTGCAAGTTCCCACTTTTGATATGACTGCTCTTTCTCCGTCAACGGCTGATGTAGCACCAAAGCCATAAAAACCAGCTTTGAATTGCACTTCATCTGTGCCATCGACAACAAAGGTATGAGCATCACCAGAAACAACACCATAATTTAAACCACCACTGTGCGCAGTAATAAACTGCTCATCTGATCCATCTTCAATTATAATTTTTGTATCACCTGAACCTGTTATGTGTAGATCAGCAGAGGGTGCAACTTGGTTTATGCCAACTTTTGCTTCATCTAGTGTAAGTGTTTCATTTAAATCACCAGCAGCTTGAACAAAGAAAGATATATGACCTTTATTACTTGAACCGCTTCCGGGATCGTGTGCAACACCTCTTATCTCTGCATAAGTTTCTTTTCCTCCAGAATCTTTTTCATCACCTGTAAATCGGATAACACCAACATCTGTATCATCGCCAATGCCACCTGTTGTTTGATCGTTTAAGTACAACTCAATAACTGCAGCATCGTCTGTGTCAGCGTTTTGGTAATTTTCTAAAAGAAGATGTGGTGCGTTGTCTGCTGTTGAATAAACATGTAGATTGGTACTCGGACTTGTAGTGCCGATTCCAACAAGTCCAGCATCAGTGATAACCATATGAGTAGAAGAACCATCGTGTATTCTTAACTGATTGGCTGAACCATCGTGGTCTATTATAACTTGAGAAGTTCCAGCTTCTTGAAAGTAAATACCTTTATCGTTGGTTGCACCAGCAGCATCTAAAGCGATAAATGCGTGGTCTGTTGAATCTAAATGCAACATTCCGATACTAGAAGTATGCGCACCAGTTATTTCTACTAAACAATCAGGACTATTCCCACCGATTCCAAGCCGATCATTACCGCCATCAACAAAAAGCATATTGGCATTGCCGTTGCTCTCGACTCTGAAATCTAAATCTACTGAGTCTTCGTTTAGAACTGTTTCTGTGCTATTAGCAAGAACTCTAGAATTTTGCGCACCAGCTAAAATGGTGTAAAGCTCGAAACGACCATCTTCTGTGCCATCGGAAGCATCGACAATCCTCGATGCAATCCCAGCATAAATTACATCTTGAGAGTTATCGTTTCTGCCTTCAAACTGTATTTCACCTATGTAATCGTTATCTGCTGGTGAGCCTGAGTTTCTATACATTCTAATGTTTGGACCAACTGCTGCATCAGCATCCGTTGAAACAAGAGAAAGCTGATCGGTATTATCGCTTGTCGTAATGGTTAATCCGCCATCTGGGATCGCTACATCTTTGTTCTCATCGACAGAAATAATTGGTGTAGTGCCCACTGTTGAACCTAAACCAATAAGTAAATCATCGGCTGAATCATCCAACCCAACATAAAAATCTTGTGCATTACCATCGAATACAAGTTTTGTATCTTCTGCTGTTCCATCACCAAGTGTTATGGTTGTTCCATTAACCGATAAAGTATCTGTAACTTGTAGATCAGTCAAAACATCCAATACTGCTGCTCCAGAACCAGCACCATCGAGTTGTACTATTGCTACCTTACCATTGGCAATCGTTACATTTGCTCCAGAACCTTGTGAAATAATTATGTTATATGGTCCTGAGCTACCTGAGTCTGTAGTAGCATTTTCTATAATTTGGACTCGTTTCATGGTGTTTGGAGTAATTGTAATCGTACAATCCGAATCCAAAGCACCAGTGTATTTAAGATACATGGCTCTGCCTGCATCAGCTTGACCATCTGCTACAATAGTTGAATGTGTATCTGCATTGGTAGTTATGGCTTCAGTGCCTATACCAAGTGCTTCCCCAATCAACTCGAGATTCGTGTTGGTACTTGTCCCCCACGTTCCCGACTCATCTCCAGTAGTGATTTCTTTAAGTCTTAAATTATTTACATAAGTTGCCATATTCTGTCTCCAATTTATTGATTATAGCGCATTTTTTATAAAAATTAAGCAACTTCCTTCCATCCTGGGTCTTGAGTTTCCGTTACTTCTGTCCAACTCGGATTTTGAGTTTCAGTTACTTCCGTATAATTTGGTGTTTGAGAGGGAACAATTTTTCCCCAAACCTGTAATTGACTAACTGCTCCTGTTGCGCTAACTCCTGTAACTGAAGTTCCTGCACTTGCTTGAGAAGTAAGGTCGCCAATTTGTCCTGTACTAGCACTTTGAGTAACAGAAATAATATTGTTTGTTACAAGGCTTAGTGTACCTAATGCACTTGTTCCAGCTAATCCTGTTGGATAAACATTAGCATCACAAGTAACTGTTTCATCGCCTTGCGATATTGTTGAAGCAGCACCGCTAACACCTACAATCGCTACACCATTCGCAACAACTGTACCAACCGCACCTGTACCAGCTACTCCTGTTTCACTGACATTCGCATCAGCGCTAACCGATTCCGTGCCTAAAGCGGTGGTTCCCGCTAGTCCTGTAACAGAAAGATTAGCAACCCCTGTAACAGTAAGAGAGCTGACAGCTCCTGTGCCGGCTACTCCTGTTTCACTGACATTGGCATCAGCAGAGATGCTTAACGATCCTAGTGCACTTGTTCCAGCTACACCTGTCTCTGTAACATTAGCTACACCTGTTACAGTTAGACTGCCGATACCCCCTGTAGCTGCAACACCTGTCTCTGCGACATTGGCATCACAACTAACGGTCTCTGTTCCTAAGGCAGTAGTTCCCGCAACACCTGTTACATTAACTGTAACACTAACGATTGCAGGTTCACCCCACGGACCAGTACCCCATGTGGATCGACCCCAACCAGACATGATTGGTTACGCTATTCTAATAACAGCGTTACTTGCGTCTGCGGTTGGGAA
>TARA_R100000655_G_scaffold13520_4_pt1 | contig 12373 bp, 3 predicted proteins | sample TARA_R100000655 | Tara Oceans TARA_R100000655 (sample SAMEA2622497) | marine metagenome | biome: marine biome (ENVO:00000447); feature: deep chlorophyll maximum layer (ENVO:xxxxxxxx); material: "saline water (ENVO:00002010), including plankton (ENVO:xxxxxxxx)" | depth 90 m
GAAGAATGCTGTTGATGAGTCTGTTATTGAAGGACCAGATATTGGAGTTAATATTCCTGTAATAGGAGACCCTGAATCTGAGGCTGTGTCTTCAGTTTCGCAGGCAATCTCTGAAGAAGCCCTAGGATTAGATTATGATCCTGATGTGAGCGAGATGATATTGGATGATAACTTAATGCCTGTTAGTGAGGTCACAGCAACAACACTAGAAGGGCCTGGTTTTGATATGGTAGATTCTGAATTATTCCCAGGCTTAACAGAGTCATACTGGAATAATATGACTTTATCAGAAAGAGAAGTATTTCTAGAGGACCAGAATAATATAATAAACGAAATGTCTTTAGGAAGAGTCGCACAAGATGCTGGTGGAGATTTTGTTTCGACTGATTTGAGAGAAGATACACAAGAGTCTAGAGAAAAAATGAGAATGCTAAAGCTTAAAAAAGAGCAGGATGACTATAGACGGCAACAGGAAGAATTTCAAACTATGGTAGATTATGGTCCTAGGAGACCAGGAGATGTGCCTACTACTAAAGGCGATAATATTTTTTATAATCCAAGAATTAGAGCTTATGAATCTGTTGAAAAAGAAATATATCAGCCATTATTAGAAGGTGAAGAGAGCATAGAAAAGTCTTTAGACGTTCTTCAAGGAAGAGCTTATGACCCTTATGCGAGAGATATGGTTACAGAAGAGGCTGAAAAATATCAACCAGATTATTATGGAGGAGAAAGCATAGAGTCTGATGAAACATTGTTAGAGTCAGTAGAAACCGATCCTTTCATTGTAGAAGATAGAATTGGACTTTCACAAGGAACTATGATAGATGCTGGTGGAAATTTTGTTTCTGTGGATGATTCTATAGTTCCCAATGTTGAAATGAATGAGTTTGGAGACTTGGTGTCAGTAGAAACCAATGAGAAAATTACTGGTATAATAGATGAGTATGGAGATAGAGTTAGTGTTGAAGACCCTGCTTTCTTAGATACCTTGGATAATATGACTAGCAATATGGAATATTCTAATACATCGTTTCAAGGTGCAATAAGCTCAGAATTGGGCAAAATAACGCAATATACTGTTGCCCCTGGTGATAGCCTTAGTGTAATAGCAAGAGAGGCAAATACCACCATTCCTGAGCTTTTAGAGTACAATCCTACAATATTAGACCCCAATAAGATAAGTGCAGGACAAATTATTAATATACCAGGAGGTTCTGCTGATATGAGTATTCCTGACTCTATTGATTATGGTGGCCCACAGCTAAATGATTTTTGGAATGATGAAGCATTAGAGATTTATGGAAAGACTGTGGATGATTTAAGTGTTGATGAGCAGATAGATATGATGTATAATATTGCTATTGCTAGGTCAGACGAATGGTCTCCTCAGTATTCTACTGGATGGGAAAACTGGACAGTATTTAGAGAAGGAGCTCCAGGAAATCAAAGATTCTTAGATGCATATAATACTATATCAGTAGAGGGGAAAGAAGGATTTCTTGCTAAGTATAATGTGTCTGAAGAGGTATTAGACAAAGTAATAGAAAGGTTTGGAGATGATTGGGCTACAGCTGCTGCTATAATACAAGCAGAGTCTGGTTTTAATTTTAATGCTGTTGCTCCAAATTATAAAGATACAAGTTATAATCAAAGTTTTATGAACGAATTTAATATAGGCGTATAATGGCGAATACTAGATTATGGGATGAATTATATATTCCTGGAGAGGATGAAGAAGCTCCTACTCAATTTGGAGATCAAGGAGAATGGCAATGGCAATATAGTGGTCCAGGAGCTGGTCCTGATGGTAGTTCATTTGAAGGTCCTTTTGGAGGCACTCCTTGGGCTGAACTTATGCCAGATGCAATGTGTTTAAATGAGGATACAGGATATTATGAGCCTTGTGGGCATGGAATGGGTTATTATACTATAGACCCAACTACAGGAGAGGAAGTTGTAGGCGGTCAAATTGGCGGATGTTTAGATCCAGATGCATGTAATTATATGAACGTCCCAAATGCTAATTACAATACTGGCTGTAATTATCCTCCTGCTGGATATAATTGTGATGGTAGTAGCACTGCAGATGATGACGGATTTGACCCAGGTGAAGATGATACTGACAGCTCAGGCAATCCTGTTTGGGACCCTGATGTTTGGACTGAGACTGGGACTGGTTGTCCTCCAGGATATATTACTGAATGGCAAGGTGCTGCAGTAGGCAATGAGTGTGTTCCTATCTTAAACCCTGAAGATGACCCTACTAGTCCTGAATATCAAGCCCCCACTCAATACGGAGCTGCTTCAGAAGGAGCTTTTCATAATACTCTTTGGCAGCAATTAATGGACGTTCCTCAAGATAATGCTAGTGCTATGGGTTCATTCTTAGAGACAAATTATGGTGCAATAGGAAGCGATGCTCCTTGGGGAGAGTATGATAGCGCACAACAGTTTGCTGATGTATACAACGAAGAAATAAAACAATATTTTAGCAGCCTCGATATTGGTCCTGGCGAGCAAAGAAGAAAAGATATGATGAGTGGTATTCAAGGTATATATGGAAATCAATATTCATCAATTAAAGATACTCAATATAGGTTGGGAGAGTCTGGATTTTCAGGAGCTGGCAGTGCAGTATTTGGAGAGCCTAGCTCAGTAGAAAGAGATGTAGATACATTAAGAAGAGATTTCAGACAAAGTACATTTATGGAAGAAGAGCAATGGATGGAAGGTTTCTGGAATTATATAGAAGGATTACAAGGATAATATGAAATATAATACACAAAGTCATTATCAATCTACAAATATAAGCCCAGAAGAGAGAGCTACTGAGGTACTGCATAGCTCTTTTCGAGCTCCTACTAGAAGTGTTTATGAACAATATAGAGAAGGGATAGTCACTGAAAGACATTGGCATGGAGGAGCATCAGAGAGAGACTATGGTCAGACTCAAGGTAAAACTTATGAAGAGTGGGTTGATTTACTTCAGAATCAATGGAATGCAAGAGTATCGAGTACGCTAAATGAGCTTGGAGATTATTTACCTCAATATGGAGAATTTTATAAAGGTATGGAATCTTTTCGTGGTGCTGATTTAAAGACTGGATTGCTAGACCTTCAAGAGCAATTAGCAGTAGAGATGCAGTCTATTGATTCTTTGAAATCCAAGCAGGGTTTTGCTAGTTCAGGAAATATTTCTAATATACAATCCGATGCATATACAACTATTCAAAATACAACTGATAGTGCATTTCAAAACCTAAAAAAAGGAAATACCGCTTTAAGGTCAAGTCATCTAGCAGATGTATACAATATGACTAAAAGTTTGATATTGACAGGTGCATTTGGTGATGATGAATCTGGTATGTATGGTTATGATGAAGATCCTCAAGATGTTGGATATTGGGCTGAAGATGTTTTGCAGTTAGTAGATGAAGATTTTGATATTGATGATATATATGAATTTGGAGATGAAAATACACAAATAGACTTTGGGGAGTATTAATTGGCTAGAAGACAGATAGAATATGGACAACAAGTAGGAACGAGTGCAGTAGCTCAAGCATTAGATAGATTAGATAGGATTCTTTCTGAGCAAATGGAAGCTAAGCAAAAAGCTGAATCTGCTCAAGATATGGCTAAAGAAGTAGCTCTTTTAAACTTATACACTAATGACTTTGTAAATAAAAGAAATGAAGCTCATGAAGTGAGAAAAGCGATTATTCAAGAGGGCGGTAAACTTCCTGCTTGGGATAAAACTGCAGGATTCACTGATGCATTACATTTAGTTGACGAAATTGATGAGATGGAAGTAAAAGATATGGCAGCTGCAGTCGACCAGACAACTAGAAATGTTCAGCATTTATATGGAGTACATTCTAATTTGTTGGCTGGAAAACAAGCTAGAAAAGAACAAGCATTATTACAAGAAGACTTTAGCTTAACTGGTGGTTTAGATATATCTGACCCTGATTCAGTGCTATATTTAGATGAATATGGTGGTTTACCTGAAGATATTAAAGGCAAATTAGCTGATGATGAAAACTTTAGATTAGGTTTTGAGAAAGGTAAGCTTAGCACAGTTGAAATTCAAGATTATAGAGCTAGAAATGCTCAGATTACTTCAGCAGAAGATGCTATAAGAAGAGGTCAAATAAAAGATGCTCAAAATATAACTAATCTTATCGCTTCTGATATAGGTCAAGATATTGCTCCTAATTTAACTATAGGTGGATTGAACTTACTTCAAATACAAGGTTTATCAGGAGATGATTTAGAAGAATATTTCAAGCAAATAGAAGAGTTAGCTAATAAGCCTATAGATGAAGGTGGGTCTCCCACATTAGCAAATAAAGTTTTAGGTCTTGTACAAAGTTTAAATAGAAAACCTACGGCTCCAGGTGAAAATCCTTATCTGCCAATAATGTCTGAAATGGCTCAAACTTATGATTTAAATGAGAGATACAAAAATCTTGTTCAGGGTTATGCAATTCGCAATAATATGGAATGGCAAACTGCAAAAGATGCATTACTAACTAAGACAAATCTTGCTTCTGAAGAAGATATGGCATTATCAGATGAAGCATTAGCATTGTTTAATGAAGTACGAGAGCGTCAGAATGTAGGGCTTTGGATGGATCCTGCAAGGATGCGACAAGCATATCAAGTAGAAAATATGCAGAATGCTGTATATATGGATGAATTAGATAGGTTTACTAATCTTACAGGTACTCCTGATGTTGCTATGTTGGATGTCTTTAATTCTGAAAAGCAAGAAGGTAAGAGTGATTTTGATATTTTAAATAAGATGACGAGTGAATATATATGGCCTAATTTATATGAAGATGACCTTGGAGCTAATATGAGAGGATTTAGTCATGAGCTTCAAGATGGCATTTTTGTTGATTTAAAATATGAGCATGAAACATTTTCAGAAGAAGAGATAATGGATGAAATGAATCTAATTATTGATTCAAGAGGACTTGGTTCTTTTAATTTAGACATGCAAGCTATGTCTGGTATAAGAAATGAAGCTATTCAAAAACTTGAACAAGTGAATGTAGATAATAAAAATAAAGCAATCAATCAAGCTGAAAATGAAAGAAGTAATGCTAGTCTAAAGAGACAATTAGAAGAAATGCAAGAGCAACCAGGCTCATTTATGGGGCCAGGGATATATTAATAAATGGCAGAAAAACTATTCGATAGAGAGCGCTTTCTAGCTGATGCAAGAGCTAGAGGTGTAACTCTTACAGATGAACAAATAGATTCTTTTATTGCAAAAAAGCAACAGAATCAACCTCAATACAACTATAGCACTCAAGACCAGCCAAGACAACGTATCAGTGATAGAGATTTATATACTTTGCCTACTGGGATGGATCAAGCTTCTAAAGGAGAAGGCTATGGAGTTGTTGCTAACACTTTATGGGCTGCATTAGACACTGCTTTATTTGGCTTGCCTACAATCTTAACACCAGAAGAATATGAAATTAGACCTACTACTACAGCAGAAAAAGTTGGCGCTGGTCTTGGTGGATTTGCTGGTATGCTTGTGCCATTTGGCCTTGCAAAGGCAGGTGTTCAAGCTGGAGTAAGAGGGTTGAGTAAATATGGTACTAAACAAGCCTCAAATAATATTGTAGCAAAAGGTTCTGAATACTTAGCAAAATCAAGTCCTAGTAGATTTGGAAGATTAAACCAAGTAGAGAGAGAACAAATATTTAATCCTGTGACTAAACCTTTGACTAGTATGCATAAGTATTTCAAAGAAGGTGTCACTAAGGATGAGTTCTTAAAGCAATTAGATAATAATATAGATATAGGAATAAAGGAATCTTTAGGTCAAGCTGGATTGAAGAATATGGGGAAAAGACCTTTAGCTGATTTAAAGCAAATTATCAGAAATGAAATGACTGATGCTAGTGGTAATCTTCCTATACATACATTAGAACAAAGGCTACAAATTGCATTTAATAGTTATGGATTTGGAAATATTGCAGGAGGAAGACTTGCTAATGGGTTAGCTAAGACAGTTGAAGAAGGTATTTTCTTTGCTGCTGCTGAAACTCCATTTGAAGTATTGAAGACTATGGATTCTGAGCAAGAAGCTGATATTGTTGGTACTATGGGGCATGCATTTGTAATAGGTAATTTATTAGGTACTGCTAGATTTATTCCTGGTGGTAAAGACCAAGGTAATGTTATGCCAGCAATTAGACGTATTATGGGCATGAGCAAGGAAAGGAAGGGATATTTACAGTACGACATAAATACAGAGGAAGGTAGAAGAGCATTAGGTTATACTGCAGATATGCTTATGAAAAAAGGTGCAGGAGAATTACTTGAAAATACCTCAGGATTAAAAGGATATATAAGTAGCTCAGAAAGTATCAAAAGAATACTTCAGAATCCAGATGAAGCAAGAAAGCTACAGCAAGGGTTGTCTAGAATAGATGATGCATGGAATAAAGATTGGTGGAAATTGTGGGCTAAAGAAGCAGCTCAAGATTATACTGGATCATTTGGAAGAATGGCTGTTGGTTCTATGGTTATGAGTACAAGTCCTAATGTCGGACATGGAATTATGCCTGGAGGAATGTACTTTGATGATATGATACCACTTGAAGATAAGATTATGAATGCTGCTCTTGGAGCTATTATATCTAAGAAAGGCGTTCGATTAAAGTACAAAAACGCTGAAGGTAAGACTCAAGAATGGCAACCGCTTGATATTGAATCTAAGTATACATATGATAGTAAGTTTCAAGACCTTGATAGCTTTTTAAAGTTTCTAGGTGCTCCAAATCAAAACGAGATATTCTTACAGAGATTAAAGACAGAGATAGCAGAGCAAAAGTTCTTAGATGCTGAAAGAACTCCAGATATTGACAAGATTATGAATATTTTAAAGGATAGAAACTTAATTGTTAAAGCAGATTCAAGAAAGCGAAGTCCAAAGAAGCCAGCTGTCTCAGAAGAACATCCAGTATTTACTCAGTTGCATGGATATGTGAATAATAACTTATTGAATACAATTATGCCTGGATATAGAATGTTGCAGCCTGGAGAAGTTTCTAGCAAAAGAGCTAAGAATTTAGAGAAAGCATTATTTGAAGAGAACTTTTCTTCTACTATAGGAGGAAAGGGAATAGGAAATCCTCTCGATATGATTGATATTATGTATGATGCTAATAGTAAATCTTGGCAGAGTGTAATTGATTTGCATAAAAAGTATGCTGTTGAAATATATAACAAAATCACTCCTGAGGGTTCAGCTGTAGATGTCAAGGATCCTTTCTTTATTGATGTCAAGGATGGAGTTTTAGGAACAACATTAACAGCTGAGCAAAAGAGTGGACTTACTAAATTTAGAAGAGTTGCTGAAATGCTACATAAGCATGGGTATGCTAGAAGAAATAGGAATAGAGATTTAACTCATGAAAAGCCAACTAAAGAGCAAGTAGATGATGCATTGTTACTTATTAAAGAAGCTGAAAAAGAATTAAATAAAGTATGGTATGGAGAGGAGATTCCTACTGGTACTCAAGTAATTGAATTTGGTCAAGATAGAGTTCTAAAGTTTATTGAAGGCCAAGGATATTGGCATGGATTAAAAAGAGCTCATGATATGCTTTATGATTTTAATAATCGTAATGGAGCTTGGGGTGATGCTAAAGAGGGATTTCAGGTTCATGATGGCCAAAGAACTGGTGAATTAATTAACAAATTATTCTTAAACAATGAAGGATTTTTACATAAAGAAATAGAGATATCAGGGAAAGCAGATCCTCAGTTAAAGCAATTTGTTGAAAATATGAGAGATTTATTAATAGACCATCCTGATACTAGAGATATATGGTTTGATGGAATGGGTGAAAGAAAAGTTGTCAATCCTAAAGATGTTCGAGATTTAAGAAGGTTGCTTGAGGATAATAATTTAACTGGACTTTCCTATGCTGATGCTAATTTTACATCTAATTTTGTAAAAGATTTAAAGAGTTTAGCTCAAGAAAGAAAGCTATTGGGTGCTACACGAACAGATACTAAGCTTCCTATAAATAGTAAAGATAGGTCAAACCTTCAGTATCTAATGGAAAATGGTATAGTTAATAAAAACTTAGAGGTTGTGCAAGAAGTTAGTGTAATTAAAGATATGATAGCAACTATTAGCGAAGCAGCTCCAGGAGCTGATCCTAAGAGATTTGGAAAGTTCTTTGGAAAGCAAGGAGCTACTGAGCAATTAAAAGCATTACATAATATAGATAGCACTATGGATATATTCCAGATTATCTCTGAAGCAGCTAATTCCAAGCAAATGAAACCAGAGCAATTACTCAATGAAGTTGTTCAAAAGTTTGATAGTTATGTAAAGCCATATGTATTTGATGGCAAGAATGGAGTATTAAAGCCTGCTACTACAATGAAGGCTGAAATGGATGCTCACACTTTAATGAGTTTAGTTTCTGACTTAAATAAATTAGATGTTATAGATAGAAGGGTTTCTCATGATTCTCTAATTGACACATTATCTGAAATTAAAGATAGCAATAGATGGGATGTTGAACAAAGCAGATTCTTAAATAGTTTATACCAAACATATTACTCTAAAAGCTCAGACCCTCATAAAGCATTACATTTACTAAAGAAATATAAATTATACAATGAAGAGAATAATGCCTTTGATTTATCTAGTGACGATGCATTGGCAAATATGCGTAAAGTTATGAATATCATGGATTTTGAGATGAAGCCTGCTATTACATCAGCTCAGCTATCTCAAAGAGTTTTAGAGTATACGAAGAAGTACAATACGGAATTAGACAAATATCAGGCTGTTACTCTTAATGATTTTAATAAAAAGTATTTTGTTGAATTTGAACCGAAAGAAAGAGATGGCTCTGTTTGGGATAAAGATAATGTATCTGATGTTGCATCTGACTTATTAAATAAAGCTAGATTTTCAAGAAAAGATGAAATGGTTGATATATTCCATGAATCTGTATCAAATGCTGAAAGAGTTAGATTTGCAACTGATTTAGTATCAGTACTAAGAACGCATAAAGGCAATAGAAATTTAAATAGATACCATGCTGTTAAAGATGCAGGTGTTATGTTTGATGATTCAAAACCTGTTACTGACAATAGTTTATTCAGAATGCTTGATGGAATATTGGGTAAGAATAATTATGGTGTTGTTGATTTAAATTTAATTACATCAGAAGGTATTTTGAACGGTAGAAGAGAAAGCTCTGTTGAGAAATTTATAGCTTCGGAATTGTTTGGGACTGAAAAGGCTGTAGATAAGTCTTTAAAGATTTCCACTCAAGGGAATTGGGTTGATTTCAAAGATGTTGGCTCTCAATATTTAACAATGCATGGAGATTTATCTTGGGGACTAGCTATACCTGCTAACGGCAGAAATAAAATAGCTGAGTCTTTTTATAATTTCGTTGAATCTAATCGTGCTCAAAGGCAAGGTTATGGTGAAGTATTTGCTGATTTTGATAAGATTATTAATAGAAAAATCAAAGTAGAAGAAAGAGTAGAGACAGATGCAGCTGGTAAAGAGACTGTTGTAAGAGATATTTCTTTTAAAGATAGTACTCCACATCAAGATGGCATGGCAATAGAAATCATGGTTAATTCTATGTGGCTCGAAGGTAATATGAAAAAGCTATTCTGGGACCATGCAAAAGAAACTAGTTCAGGTAAGGATCCACATGCTGTTACTAAAATGGCTAGAAGACTTAGAATGATGTCTAATATAAGTGGAACTGAGCTATCTGTTGATATGGCTGATATATCTTCAAGGGTATTAAAGGAGGCTGGATTAGGTAAGATTGATGCCTCTGAAGGAATATCGAAGCTGAAAAAAGAAGGGTTTAAATTTGTTATAGCAGCTGATGAGAAGTTTGATACAAGTCCATGGGCAAGTATCATAAGTAGTAGTAAAGAGCAATTAAAATTAGAGCTTGAAGCTAATTCCAAGTTAAAGAATCGCCAAGATAATTTAGATGAAATGGGAGGTGATGTATCTCACGTAGATTCATATATGGTGGTAAATCCATTCAATAAGAAGTTTCAAGGGCTTGCATTTATGTCTGGTGGTGGTCATCTTAACGATATAGGCGCATTAAAGTACCATTTACACAGGTTAGGTGGTGAAGCGGATGCTTTCCTAGGTAAGACAGGATTGTTCCTAGATGAGCGTTTAAATGGCTTTTTCCGAGAAAATCCAGGTGTTGATGGTTTAATCTTTGATTCAGGCAGTAAGCTTAAAAGTGATAGACTTAATGTAAATGTAGAGAATAATCTAGTTCTAACTGACTTTAATAGTCTTGATGCATTAAATAAAGTAAAATTAGAAGTTAATGATGCTAAGATTCAAGATTTGAGATTAGAAGATATGACTCATATGTCCATTAAAGCAGGTATTAAAGATGCTGTTATGCCTTATCAGGTTACTAATTGGCTTAGTAGAAATGCTAATAGAGAGATATATGAAACATGGATTGACCCTAAGGTTAGAGAGTTTCAAGATGGAGCTAATTCAGCATTCAACAATGCTGACCCTATAGATGCATTGGCTTATGCAAAATATTTAAAATCTGACCCTACCTCGAATACTGGAGTAGCATTTTATGATAGACTTATTGATGCTGGTATGTATCCATATTCTGAAATGTTATTACCTACATATAAAAATCAGGTAAAAAGAACACTAATTGATAATAATGGTGTTATGAGTATGCAAAATAAATATGGGGGTCAAAGTGTATTGTCTCCTGATATGCCAGGTTTAGATAAGATGAGAAACTCTACATTCGAATTAAATTCAGATGGAAGTAGAACTCAATATACTATTGGTCAAATAATGCTTCCCTCTTCTGCTAAAAATAGACAAGTACTTAGAGATAGACTATCTATTGTAGAGCATTCAGATGTAGCTGCAGATAGAACTATTTCTTGGAATGAGTTCGCAAAGAAAGCTGCTGTAGACAAATCAGACATGATAGGATCTAAAGCAAATTTAGGAGATGTATTTGATTTAATGGCCAAGTATTCAGCAAAAGCTCCAGAGCAAGTAACGTATGAAGTGCTTATTAATGCTCATAGAACTCCTAGCACTCGTCCTGGAGACGTATTAACTGTTGGACTTAAAGGATTTGTAGATATTGGAAATCAAGTTAGACTAAATAGTTTTGATGGTAGGTATCGTTCTGAGCTTGATTTTGACACAGATGTGATGAGTTATTGGTGGGATACTCCATCATCAGCAGTTAAAGAATGGCATGGTCATGCTGGTAGAATTAAAAATGCCAATATACATACTACTGTAGAGAAAACCTCTTTAGGTCAAGGACAAAAAAGTGCATATAATTGGTTTGATATAGACCAGCCTGGATCAATGAGGCAGTACAATAGAGACCAAGCATTATCAGAGTTTATGAGAGGCCAAGCTGTTAAAATGCAAAGGATTACAGAGCATTTAAAGGAGTCCAGTTTTGAAGTTAAGATACCAGGCAGAGGAAGATTTACTTTTAATGAAGAGAAGTTGAACGATAAAGCTCAAGAACTTACTGACGATATACAGAATATATTAGATGCTACTACTGGATTTAATATAAATAGATATAAGCCTGAAACCTGGAGTGATAACTTCTTATTTGGAGTTGAAGGTAAAACTGAAGGGTTGTTTAAAAGAGAAAAATGGGAAGATGGCAAATGGGTTTCTGCTGAAGGATATATTTCAAATGCATTAGAAAGAGATATTCTAAGAAGAATGATTCAGCCTTACAGCAATTTACTTAGATTGGGCTCTGGTATTTGGGATACTGGTCAAAGAAAAAGTGTCAAGTATGATGATATTTTAGAGCAAATAAGAACTTATGATGATTCAATGAGAAACTTAAATAAAAGAACTTATTTCGCATTGAAGAGAAAAGGTTATGATGATGTAGTATTAAAGCAAATTTTTGCTAATAAAACTTATAAAGACAATATAACAGATTGGAATAATATATATGGTAATTTTGGCTCTAACAACAGAGTAATGCTTGCAGAAAACTTCCAAAATTTACTACCATTTGAAAGAGCTATGGCTACTATAGCATCTAAAGATATGTTTAAAGTAGATATGCCTAGCAGAATGTTTGGAGAAAAGTTAAGTCTATTTGAGAAAGGATTTAATGAATATTTACAGCTTGGGGATACTAATAAAGCATTAGAGCTTATTATTAAAGATGCTCGTAATGATTCTAGAGCTTTAGGTTTTGTGAACTTTTTAGACTGGAGAATAGGTGAGAAGAAGAAACTAAGAAGCCACCATTTAAATGATGGTAATAAAGCATATGCTGAAAACATTACT
>TARA_R100000655_G_scaffold1422_5_pt1 | contig 12369 bp, 23 predicted proteins | sample TARA_R100000655 | Tara Oceans TARA_R100000655 (sample SAMEA2622497) | marine metagenome | biome: marine biome (ENVO:00000447); feature: deep chlorophyll maximum layer (ENVO:xxxxxxxx); material: "saline water (ENVO:00002010), including plankton (ENVO:xxxxxxxx)" | depth 90 m
ACCTGCTTAAAGGGAAAACGGGTTGCCATGAGGCAAATAAAAACGGGTGGTAATGTTAGATTTGAATGCCTAAAATCCAAAGCAGAGTTGGAATTGTATTTGGGCGAAAAGCACATTGTAAAACTTATTCTAAAATAAAAGAAACATCGTGCTAAAAATCGTGGTGGAATTATTATAAAAACAAGAGTATTCTGATGACTATATCTCGTTCAAATATCCCCAAACAGTTAACTGGTACAAGGAAAAAAAAGATGGTTATGAAGAAGAAAGGTATGGCTCGTGGCGGTACTATGAAGAAAAAGGGTATGGCTCGTGGCGGTGTAAAGCGTAATGTAGGCGGTACTATGAAGAAAAAGGGTATGGCCCGTGGCGGTGTAAAGCGCAGAATTAACGGTGCTATGAAGAAAAAGGGTATGGTCCGTGGTGGCGTTAGACGCTAGACATGGCATATTTACAAAGCAACATCCCGCATTTTCATTGCTGGGTGCGAAGAGAGTTTACGCATAATCACAATAAGTATCATGGAGAATTTCTTCATGCGATGGTTATAGCGGTTAATACAATTCCAGATCGTTGTTTAAGCTTTCAAGTTATTTTTACAGGCTGTGAAAGTGACGATACGGACGAAGAAAACATTCACGGGGGTGCTATGTGGGCTAGAATGCCTATTACTGCTCTCGTAGCAGATACGCCATTAGAGGAATGGCCTGAAAGAATGGTAACACATCTTGCTCAACCATGGGACTGTAGTTCTAGAGATCATGCTGTAATAGTTTATGATCGAACTAATTCTAGTCCTTGGCTTTGTAAGATAGATGGTGAATTTTATACGGGTAAATACATGTTCACAGTTGATTATACAGGATCTTCTATTTCAGATGATCCTGCCCAGCATAAACAAAGTCATGTAATTGAACTTACAGATGCAGGAGAATGGACAGGGAACATAGTAGCGTTACCGAATAATAGAGTTAGAGCGACAAGTCCCGCTTTGTGGGAAACAGGAGAAGGAGCTCCTGATTTTAGGCCAAGTCAATGGACACATAGCGCAGAATCTGATGGTAGTTATATGGATCCATCTGTAACTTTTGACAATTTATACAGTAAAAAGTAATGTTTCACGTGAAACAATATGGCAAAGAGAACAGAAAAACAGATTAGAAAAACTACAAAAGGTAAGGGTGCTAACTACCGCCCTACCAAAAGTGGTGCAGGAATGACAAAGAAAGGTGTTGCTGCATATAGAAAGGCTAATCCTGGATCTAAATTAAAAACGGCAGTTACTGGAAAGGTAAAGCCCGGTAGTAAAGCGGCTAAACGTAGAAAAAGTTTTTGTGCTAGATCTCTGGGTCAGTTGAAGAAAAGTTCTGCTAAAACCCGTAATGATCCTAATTCTCGTATTAGGCAAGCTCGTAGAAGGTGGAGGTGCTAATGTCTAAAACCAAGTCTAAGAAAGATGCCTGTTATCACAAAGTAAAAGCTCGTTATAGAGTTTTTCCTAGTGCCTATGCTTCTGGTGCGATTGCAAAGTGCCGTAAGGTAGGTGCTAAAAACTACGGTAATAAAACAAAACGTGGTGTCGGTGGAGCGGTAATTTCTAGAGTTCGTAAAGCTAGGATGTTTTAATGGCTGTCCGAAAGACAAAAAAAGGTTTAGATCTTAAACGCTGGTTCAAAGAGAACTGGGTTGACGTAAAAACTGGTAAACCTTGTGGAAGACAGAAAGGTGAGAAAAGAGGTACTCCTTATTGTAGACCTAGTAAGCGTGTATCTAAAAAAACTCCTAAAACAGCAAGTGAATTAACATCTTCTGAAAAAAAGTCTAGAATTTCTCAAAAGAAAAGGTTAGGACAACCTGCTGGCAAGCCTAGAAGAGTTAAAGCTGTTAGAAAAAAACGTGGTCATGGTGGTGTTGTTAAAAAAGTGAGGATTTTTTGATGGCTAGAAGTAGAATGAAAAACCAGATGTCAGAGCAAATGGGCATTTCTAAAAGGGAAGCGAGTAATCTTATGAAAAAAGCAAGTGTAATGAATGATATGAATATGAAAAAGGGCGGTTCAGCTTTAAAAGAAGTAGATGAATCTAAAAATCCAGGACTAGCAAAATTACCGACTGAAGTTAGAAATAAAATGGGTTATATGGCCGATGGAGGCATGGCTCGTGTTCAGGGAACCCCTCCTGCTCAAGTTAAGGGTTTTACTTACAATGACAATGATGGAAAAGGAACATTTTAATGCGTGGAAGAACAATTTCTGATAATGATCGTGCTCGTGCAAAGCGTATAATGATGGACGAGTCTGGAAGAACAATTTCTGATGCTGATCGTCTTCGTGCAATGCGTAGAATGAGTGGTTCTATGATGTCTGACAATGATCGTCGTTTAATGCGTAGATTATTAGAAAGTTCCCCCTCAGACAGTGATACTGAAGCTTCTAAGAAACGTATGCTTGAAGAAATGCTAAACCGCAACGATGGCGGCATGGCTATGAAAACGAGGGTTTTCTAATGGGAAGCACTTTAGAGGATCAAAAAGAAGAAGTTTCTGATGCTGATGTTATTGAGGCTATGGGGATAACTACTTCTAAAGAAGAAGAAAATCCTTATGATGTTGAACAGTCCATGATTATTCTTAAAAAATCTACTCCAGAACAATCAGAAAAAGCTAGAGAAAAATTAGAAGTTCAAATGTATGAAATGGGTGGGTCTGTAGACGAACTTGGTTACATGCATGGTGGAGTTATGAAAGAAACTAAACGTGGACCTATCAAGTACTCTAAAGGCGGGGCCATAAAAGGTAAAAACTTTAGAGGATCTTTTTAAAAATGGCAGATCCAACGACCTTTGCTTATTCTATATTAAAGTCTATACAAGGTCGCATAGAATTAACCCAAGACTCAATCCTTCACGGCAGTCCTAAAGACATGGAGTCTTATAGGCAATTAGTCGGAGAACTAATAGGATTAGAGTTTGCAGAACAAGAGATCAAAGATCTCTTGCAGTCATCGGAGGACTAATGGCTAAAACACTATACGTTCCAGATCATATTATGGATTCGCAAAAGAAAGCTAAATCTAAAAAGAAAAGTAAAGAAGCAAATGTAACATCAGCTTACATTAATAGAGATGATAAAGTTCTTGACCCTTCTCTTGTTTCCAAAAAATTAAAAGAAAGACTTCCACAACCTACAGGATGGCGACTTCTTGTCATGCCATACATGGGTAAAGCCACAACAGAAGGAGGTGTTTATATTCCTGATTCAGTTCGTGACAGAGAAGCTCTTGCTACTGTGGTGGCGTATGTATTGAGGGTTGGTCCTCTTGCTTATCAAGATCCCAGTAAATTTGGCCCTGAAGTTAATCCTTGGTGTAAAGAAGGAGATTGGGTATGTATTGGCAGATATGCTGGTGCTCGATTTAGAATTGATGGAGGGGAGATCCGAATCATTAATGATGATGAGGTTATTGCTACTATTTTAGAACCTGACGATATTAAACATGTATAGAAAGAAGAAAGTGACCATGGAGATAAACCATGCCTGAAGAAACTAAAATTGATATTGGTGACACTGAAGAAAATGCAGTAGATGTAAATCTTTCAGAGGATTCCAAAGAAGAAGGTACTGAAACTACTAAAGTATCTGCTGAACCAGCTTCTGAAACGGAACTTGATGAGTATAGTTCTGGTGTAAAAAGCAGAATAAACAATTTGACAAAACGTTTTCGAGAAGAGGAACGTCAAAAGCAAACAGCTATTCAATATGCTGAAAATGTTCGTAAGGAAAATGATAGTTTAAAAGAACGTATTCAATCCTTAGATAAAGGCTATCAAGAACAGTTTGAAAGCAGAGTTTCTAATCAAATTGAATCTGCAAAAGAAATTTTAAAGCAAGCTCATGAGACGGGAGACGTTGATAAAATTGTTGAAGCTCAAGAAGCTTTAGCAACTCTCAGTGTTGAAAAGGGAACTTTAAAAGCTGTTAGAGCGGAAAAAGAAAATGTTTCACGTGAAACATCTGAGGAAAAAAGTAAAACAACATCAGCACCTCCTGCTCCTCCTGCTCCTCCTCCTGATCCCAAAGCCGAAGCTTGGGCGCAAGAAAATGAATGGTTTGGTCAGGATGAAGTTATGACATATGGTGCTTTTGGTATTCATAGACGATTAATTGAAGATGAAGGGTTTGACCCTCAGTCTGATGAATACTATGCTGAATTAGACAAAAGACTTAGATCTGAATTTCCTCAGAAGTTTGATGTTAAGTCTAAAAATAACGGGGGAAGCCGTAAGGTTGCGTCAGCCGAGTCTTCTGCATCCCGCAATAGAAGTGGACGAAAAACTGTGCGATTAACACCTTCTCAAGTTGCTATTGCAAAGAGGTTAAATGTACCACTTGAAGAATATGCTAAATATGTGAGGGATTAATCATGAATACTGAGAACACAACTCGCCAAAAGTCTACGAGAACGCCAAGAGCCAATCAAACTCGTGCAAGGCAAGCACGCAATGAACCTTGGAAGCCACCGTCCATGTTGGACGCACCGCCAGCTCCAGAAGGATACAAGCATCGGTGGATTAGGGCTAACGTGATGGGTTTTGATGACCGTAAAAACGTATCAGCAAGATCTCGAGAGGGATGGGAACTGGTTCGTGGTGATGAATACCCTGATTTTGAAGCCCCAACTATTGATGACGGTAAACATGCTGGTGTTATAGGTGTAGGTGGTCTTTTACTTGCAAGGATTCCGATTGAGGTTGTTGAGCAACGTGACAAATATTTTCGTGACATGACCAACAATCAAATGGCTGCTGTTGATAATGAGTTAGCTCGTGAGCAACATCCAGCAATGCCTATCAGTAATCCTGAAAGGCAGTCTCGTGTAACTTTTGGAGGTCCTCAAAAAGAGGACTAGGAGATAGAAAATGGCTAACAGTAATGGAAGCTTTGGTCTACGCCCTCTAATTAAACAGGGCAGTGCCGCTAACTCCACTGGTACTAATAACTATCCTTTCTATGAAATTGCTAATGGCAATACCAATAAAATTTACTCAGGAACACCTGTCATTCCCCTTTCAACGGGATTTATTGACGTTGTGGGTGCGGCTGCAGGTGGAACAGTTGGTTTGCTTGGTGTATTTCAAGGATGCGAATATGTTTCTAGTACCACTGGAAAACCCGTGTTCAGTAGGTCCTGGCCGGGGTCTGGGGCTGATAGTAATCACCCCGTAAAAGCGTTTGTTAATGATGATCCAATGCAACTTTATGTAATTGCAACGGATGCTTCTTTAACCAATGAAGCTGGAGCTCGTGCTGCAGTTTTTGCAAATGCTAATTTCTCAACCGCTACAACAGGAACGGATTCTACTGGCGTTTCTCTTGGCCGTTTGGCTGTGAGTACTATCGCTACAACAGCCGCTCTTCATATGCGGATTATGGGTTGGGTAGACGATCCTGAGAACGCTGATTTTGCAGCCGCTGGCATTGGCATGGTCGTACGCTTAAACAATCACTTTAACAGTAACAACGGTGCTATCGTAGCTGGTACTCCGTCAACCACTGGCGTATAGGAGGATTAGAAAATGGCTATTAGTAGAGCCCAACTAGCTAAAGAGCTAGAGCCAGGTCTCAACGCCCTTTTCGGCCTTGAGTATGCCCGGTATGAAGATGAATCTACGGAAATATATGACACTGAGTCTTCAGAGCGTGCCTTTGAAGAAGAAGTGATGCTTTCTGGTTTTGGGTCAGCACCCGTTAAACAGGAAGGTTCCGCAGTTTCTTTTGATGATGCACAAGAAGCGTACACAGCACGGTATACGCATGAGACTATATCACTTGCCTTTTCTATTACAGAGGAAGCAATTGAAGATAATCTTTATGACCGTCTTGCTTCTCGCTACACAAAAGCTTTGGCTCGTAGCATGTCTAACACTAAACAAGTGAAAGCTGCTGCAGTACTAAACAATGCTTTTGATAGCAACTTTACAGGAGGTGATGGAAAAGAGCTTTGTGCTACAGACCATCCACTTGTAAATAACGGTACGCTTCGTAATGAACCCAGCACTGATGCTGACCTAAACGAAACCAGTCTTGAGAATGCTCTTATTGACATTTCAGCTTTTGTTGATGAGCGTGGTCTTAAAGTATCGGTTCGTGGATTAAAACTGATTGTCCCACCAAGTCTTCAATTTGTTGCGGATCGTCTTCTTGAGTCCACTCTTCGTCCAGGTTCTGCGGACAACGATGTTAATGCAATACGTAACATGGGTATGCTTCCGCAGGGTTATGTTGTTAACCATTATTTGACGGACACAGATGCGTTCTTCATTAAGACGGATGCTCCTCGTGGCTTCGTTCATTTTGAGCGTATGCCTATGTCCACAAAGATGGAAGGCGATTTCGATACTGGCAACGTAAGGTTCAAAGCCCGTGAGCGTTATAGCTTCGGTTTCTCTGATCCTCGTTGTGTGTATGGATCTAAAGGCGCATAAAGCAATGGGGGAGAGTTATCTCTCCCCCTATTTTCTGGGAATAAAAGCCCTAGCGACTGTCCCAGCAGACGCTTACGAAGACTCTAGGGTTACTCTCGTAAGGAGGAAGTAATATGACAAATACAACTTTTACAGGTCCCGTTCGCTCTGAAAACGGATTTGAAGTAATTAACGTTAATGCTACAACAGGGGCCGCTACAAACACTTTTGATGTTGCATCAACAGGAATAGTAACTAATAAATTTGTAAAACATGTTGGCTTTGCTACTGGTGTTACCGTTAACACCACGGCTGGTGATAGCGATAACATTGGTGAGTTCACTCAACCTGCAAACACAATTATTACTGACATTAAAATATTCTGTGTTACAGCTCCTGTTATTGGAACTGGTGATATTGGCTACGAAGTTGGAACCTCTAGTTCTGGTGCTCAGATTGTTGCGGCACAGACAGATGAAATATTAGATGGTGGAACCACAGTTGTAATAGGTAACGTGACAACTACGGATCTTGTTTTACAGACACAGGATGCAACTACTGCACCTGCTTCTGTTCAGTACACATCAGCGGAAAGAACTATCTTTTGTAATATTACAAACACGGTAGATGCTACAACACAAGGTTCTTTTACGTTTATCATTGAATACGTACAAGTTGCATAAATTGAAGCGGGGAGATTCATCCCCCTTCTTTTAAAAGGAGATAACAATGGCTGATGCTGTAACGGCTACTACAGTTGAAGATGGTCCTAAAAAGGCTATTTTTTATCTTACAAACACTAGTGATGGAACAGGAGAGTCTGCTGTAACAAAAGTGGATGTTTCGGAACTTTCTTCTTTGCAAGACGGAACAGCTTGCACAGGTGTTAGAATTAAAAAAATTGTTTTTACCAATGTTGGTATGGGTGTAAAACTTCTCTGGGATGCTACTACAGATGTTATTGCAGCAGAACTTCCGGCAGATTACTCTGATACATTAGAATATTCTGATATGAGTGGTCTTCCAAATGTTGCAGCATCAGGCGGTAATACAGGAGACATCCAATTAACTACCGTAGGACACAGCAGTGGAGATACCTATTCAATAGTCCTTCACTGTTTGAAACAATATTAAAAAAATGGCTAAAAATCTTGACAGAAAAAACGAGTTAGAACTCGTCAAGATACAAGGAGAATTGAAAGTTCTTTCTGAAAGAATAGAAACTATAAAATCTAATGACTTATTTCATCTTCAAAAGTCATTGGATTTAATTACTAAAATTCTCTGGGGGGTAGGTATTTTAATATTGGGACAGCTTGCTGTTGGTATTCGTTTGGCTCTTTTTGGATAGGATTTAATTATGGCAACTTCTGGTTCGGTAGATTTTAACCTAGACATGGCCGAAGTTACAGAAGAGGCTTTTGAAAGGTGTGGCCTAGAGTTTAGAACAGGCTATGATGCCGCCACCTCTAGAAGATCTTTAAATCTTTTATTTGCAGAGTGGGCAAATAGAGGTCTTAATTTGTGGACGGTGGAACAGGTTACTCAACCTTTAGCTCGATTATCTTCCTCTTCCTCTATTGATACTTATCCAATTGGATACATAACAGCTACTGTAGGAGCTTCAACTAATTTAAGTGTGGGCGAGACTATTACAGGAGCTACTAGTGGTGTTACAGCATCTGTTATTGATAAGCCTAGTTCTACGACAATTAGAATAACTGTACCTTCTGGAAATTTTACAGCAGGGGAAAACATAACAGGTTCTAGTAGTTCTGCGACTACTACAATTAGTGCAAACCCTAGTTTATCAGATGTTCAAGCTACGGTAGACATGCTTGAAGCTGTCATTAGGAGAAGTGGTACAGATATATCTATAACTAGAATAAATAGAGGGGATTATCTTAGCACTCCTGAAAAAACAACTCAGGCTAGACCTTCTCAATTTTATGTAGATCGACAAATAACACCTACTGTTACTCTTTGGCCTACTCCTGAAAACTCAACAGATCAATTAATCTATTACAGAATTAGACGCATTCAGGATGCGGATGCTGGTGTTAACACTGCTGATTTACCATTTAGATTTTTGCCCTGTTTAGTAGCTGGGTTAGCGTATTATATATCTGTTAAAAAAGCACCTCAAAGGATAGGTCTTTTAAAAGATATTTACGAAGAAGAATTTCAAAGAGCCGCTTCAGAGGACGGAGAAAGAACCGCGTTGCGGTTGGTTCCTAGTTATTCTTCGCTGAGTATTTAAAATGCCTAGATATGCTTCTGGAAAATATGCTTTAGGAATATCAGACAGATCTGGCAGAGCGTACAAGTTAAACAACATGATTTTAGAGTGGAATGGTAGTTTAGTTGGTAAAGATGAGTATGAAGCTAAACAACCACAATTAGAGCCTCGAAAAGTTTTAGCAGATCCTCAAGCTTTAAAATTAAGCAGACCAGCTCGAACAGAACCCGCTGTTGAAGTTTTGTTACCGTTTAATTCGTTTAAATCTGGATCTAGTGGTTCTGCAATTATTACCGTTACAGAAATAAATCATGGTAGAGTAACAGGAGATACAGTGAGATTCAGAAAAGTAGAGGCTTTCGATGGCTTTACAGAATCTGCTTTAGAAAATTCTTCTGGCTTCTCTATTACTAAGGTAGATGATAACAGTTATACTTTTACTTCTGGAAGCGGAACTGCCACAACAGGAAATATAAAAGGTGGCGGTGGATTTTCTTCTGTAGGTCCTGTAACAGTGAGTGCATGATATGGCGTATACATTTACAACTTTAAAAACAGCTATCCAAGATTATACACAAAATACGGAAACGACTTTTGTTAATCAGTTACCTCGTTTTATTTTAAATGCAGAAGAACGTATTCTTAAAGAATGTCAATTAGATGTATTTAGAAAAAATGTTCAAGGTTCTGCTACATCTGGAAATCAGTATTTATCTAAACCAACTGATTTTCTAGCTCAAAATTCTTTGAGTGTAATTAATTCTTCTAGCAAAGAGTTTCTTTTGTATAAAAATGTTACGGCTTTACAAGATTTTACACCTAATCCAGCTACAACAGGAACTCCCAGGTTTTATGCAGATTGGGATAACGACACTTTTTTATTAGCTCCTACTCCTGACTCAAACTACACGATGGAGCTTCATTATTTTTACAGACCTACTTCTATTACTGCCAGTGGAGATGGAACAAGTTATTTGGGGGATAATGCGGAACTTGCTCTTCTATACGGTAGTTTAGTAGAGGCGTATACCTTTATGAAAGGAGAGGCTGATTTGCTTCAACTTTATAATGCTAGGTTCCAAGAATCACTTCAATGGTTGAAAAATCTTGGTGAAGGTCTTCAAACTAGAGATCAGTATAGGTATGATAGAGTTAGAAGGGATGTTGCTTAATGTTTGACGGTGAAAGTCACACTAGTATTCCAGATCCTTTTGTATTTACAAGTAACAATAGAGGTCATTCTCCAGAGGAAATGGCAGAAATGGCTATGAATAAAATTATGGTAGTATCTAAAGATGCTCCTCCTGTTATACGGGATCAAGCGATAGCACATAGAGATAAGTTGAAGGAAATACTTATTTTCTATATGAATAGAATGGCCCAGAGCGAAAGAACTACTATATGGGCTCTTATGAGACAACAAGGCCATGAAGATATGGCAGAGATTATAAGGAGGTTGTAATGGCCGTTGGTTCTTCTGCAATGTGCGGTACTTTTAAAAGAGAAATATTGGCTGGTATACATCGTTTGACTACAGCTACCAGAACAGGTTCTAGTTCAATATCAGCGGATACTTTTAAAATTGCCATGTTTACAAACAGTTCATCTATTGATGCTGATACTACAGGATATACAACCAGTAATGAAGTATCAGGAACAAATTATTCTGCTGGAGGAGCGGCTCTTAGCAGTGTTACCATTGGACTTTCAGATAATAGCAGTTCTGTCCCTACTGCTTTTGTAGATTTTGCTGATACAACTTTTTCATCATCTACTATATCTGATGCTAGAGGGGCCTTAATATACAATTCAACTCTTTCGAGTGCAGGAACTGGAGCAACTACAAATCATGCTGCAGATCCTGCGGTTGCTGTAATTAATTTTGGGGGAGATAAATCTTCAAGTGCAGGAGACTTTACTATTCAGTATCCTGCTAATGATGCAAACAATGCGATAATTAGGATTGCGTAATGTCGTCTCTTACTGGTTGGAATAGAGGATCTTGGAATGAAGGGGCTTGGAACAGTCCCATCCCTCTTGCTGTTACTGGAGTTTCAGCCACCAGTGCGATTGGGTCTGCTGTTGTAACTCTTCCTGTTACAGTGAGTGTTACTGGAGTTTCAGCCGCCAGTGCAGTTGGTTCTACTACGGTTAATGTTCCTGTTACGGTCACTCCAAGTGGAGTTTCAACAGCAAGTGCAATCGGATCGTCTACTATTATTACAAACTCTATTCTTTCGCCAAGTGGAGTTTCAGCATCAAGTGCTATTGGAAGCACACAAGTAAATACATCTTTTACTGTTACAGGGGTTTCAGCAGAAGGAAAAGTTAGCAATGCTTTAGTTTGGAGTTCTATTGATGATTCACAAACACCAAATTATAGTTCTATTGATGATTCACAAACACCAAACTGGGTTAAAATAGCGGCATAGGAATAAAATTATGGCATCATCATATACAACAAGTTTTGGCATAGAAAAGATTGGCTCTGGAGATCAGTCAGGAGCTTGGGGAACTACAACTAATCACAACTTTGATATTCTTGATAGAATAGCTTCTTTTAAAGCAGTTGGTCTTTCTGGATCAACTCATACTTTGACTGTTCGAGAAGCTTCTCCTGATTCAGGAACAGAAAACCTTCAAGATGGAATGTTCCGCGTAATACAATTTACAGGAGCTCTTGGTGCTAATAACACTGTAACGGTAGCACCTAACACCACCTCTGCATATTTTATTATGATAAATTCAACTACGGACTCAGGATCAAGTGGTCCTTATTCAGTAATTGTATCTCAAGGATCTGGAGCAAATATAACAATTGCAAATGGTAAATCTGCTATTGTTTATATGGATGGTGCGGGATCTGGTGCTGCTGTTGTAGATGCTATTTCCAATTTACAGTTAGCTACTTTAACTGCTTCTGGAGATATTACATCTGCTGGAACGGTTAATGTAACTGGAGATACTGCTGCAGGAGATGATGCCTCTATCGGTCACACAGCCTCTGAAGGTTTGATCCTTACAGGTCAAGGAAGCACAAATGATGTAACTATTAAGAATGATGCTGATGCAGACGTAATTACAATTGCAACAGGTGGAACTAACGTTGACATAGTTGGAGATGTTACTGCATCTACTGTTAATGCAGATGGAGATACTTCTGCTGGTGATAATGCAGCAATGGGATATACGGCTGCTGAAGGTTTGATCCTTACAGGTCAGGGATCAACAAATGATGTTACCATAAAGAATGATGCTGACGAAGATGTATTGGAAATACCTACTGGCACAACAAATGTTAATGTTGTTGGTGATGTATCAACTAATGCTCTTGAAATAGGGCACGCTTCAGATACAACTCTGGCAAGATCATCATCAGGTAATCTTTCCATAGAAGGAAATTTAATATATCGTGCGGGTGGTACAGATGTGCCTGTTGCTGACGGAGGGACTGGAGCCAGCAGCCTTACGGATGGTGGCATACTTTTAGGGTCCGGGACGAGTGCAGTTACGGCAATGTCTGCTTTAGCAAAGGGCAGTATAGTTGCGGGAGATGGTGCAACAGATCCTGTTGAATTAGCAGTAGGTAGCAATGATACTGTATTGACAGCAGATTCTTCTGAAGCATCTGGTTTAAAATGGGCGGCTGCTAGTGGTGGAAGTGGCTAC
>TARA_R100000655_G_scaffold89613_3_pt1 | contig 12327 bp, 8 predicted proteins | sample TARA_R100000655 | Tara Oceans TARA_R100000655 (sample SAMEA2622497) | marine metagenome | biome: marine biome (ENVO:00000447); feature: deep chlorophyll maximum layer (ENVO:xxxxxxxx); material: "saline water (ENVO:00002010), including plankton (ENVO:xxxxxxxx)" | depth 90 m
TTCTCAACGAGCGCATCCAGTACATGGACGGCAACGGCAAGCTGATCACCGGCAGCCTAAAGGACTACACGCGCGAGAGAGTGCGCGAGCAGTATCAAACATTGAATGACTTTCTGAATAAATGGCACAGCGCCGACAAAAAGCAGGCCATCATCGACGAACTCACCGAGCAAGGCATCGTGCTGGAAAACCTCAAGGAAGCCATCGGCAAGGAGATGGACATCTTCGACATGATCTGCCACACCGCCTTCGACCAGCCGCCGCTCACCCGTGCCGAGCGTGCCAAGCAAGTCAGAAAACGCGATGTGTTCACCCAGTATGGCGAGCAGGCCAGCAAGGTACTCGAAGCCCTGCTGGACAAATACGCCGACGAAGGCATCGAGAACATCGAAGACATCAAGGTGCTCAAGGTCAATCCTTTCGACCAGTTCGGCACACCGACAGAAATCATCAAACTCTTCGGCGGCAAGCCACAATACTTGCAGGCCTTAACGCAACTGGAGCAAGCCCTCTATCAAGCGGCTTGAATCACGAACAAGAGAGCAGTAACGCAATATGGCAAACGTATCAGGCATCGTAAAATCCGCCCGCAACATCATGCGCCAGGACACAGGCACCGGCAGCGACGAGCTGCGCATTCTGCAACTGGGCTGGATGCTGTTTCTGAAAATCTTCAGCGACAAAGATAAAGAGCTGGAGCTGATGGACGACAACTACATCTCACCCATCCCGGCTGAACTGCACTGGGATGAATGGGCCGGTGACGACGAAGGCATGACCGGCGACGAGTTGTTGCAGTTTGTCGATCGCAAGCTGTTCCCGATCCTGTCCGAGATTGACCTGTCCACCGCCAAGCGCCGCGCCGTGCTGGTGCATGAGGTGTTTGCCAACAACTACAACTACATGAAGTCCGGCATTCACCTGCGCCAGGTGATCAACAAGCTCAACGAAATCGACTTCAACAACAGCAAAGACCTGCACCTGTTCGGCCAGATTTACGAAACCTTCCTCAGTGAACTGCAAAGCGCCGGCACTCTGGGCGAGTTCTACACCCCCCGCGCCGTCACCCAGTTGATGACCGAGATGGTCGATCCTGCCCACGGCGAAACCGTGCTCGACCCGGCCTGCGGCACCGGTGGTTTCTTAACGGCGGTGATCGAACACCTCAAAGCCAGCGCCAGCACCGTGGCCGAGCGCGAAGCCATTGCCAACAATGTGCGCGGCTGGGAATACAAGCCGCTGCCTTACATGCTGGCCAACACCAACCTGATCCTGCACGACATCATCACCCCCAATATCCAGTTTGGAGACTCGCTGCAACGCCCGCTGAGCGAATACAGCCGCAAAGACCGGGTCGATGTGATCATCGCCAACCCGCCTTTTGGCGGCGTGGTCTCCAACAACAACGAAAACAACTTCCCGCAAACCTACCGCACCAAAGAATCGGCCGACCTGTTCCTAATCCTGATGATCCACCTGCTCAAGGAAGGCGGCCGCGCCGCGATTGTTTTGCCCGATGGCTCGCTCACCGGCGATGGCGTGAAACAACGCATCCGCCAGAAGCTGCTGGAAGACTGCAACCTGCACACCATCGTGCGCCTGCCCAACTCCGTGTTCCAGCCCTATGCCTCGGTGGCCACCAACCTGCTGTTTTTCACCAAGGGCGAGCCGACACAGAATATCTGGTACTACGAACACAAACTGCCCGAAGGCTACAAGGCCTACTCCAAAACCAAGCCCATTCAGCTTGCCGAGTTCGATACCCTGAAAAGCTGGTGGGCAAACAGAGAGGAAAGCGACCAAGCCTGGCAGGTGAACATCGATACCATCAAGGCCAATGGCTACAACCTCGACATCAAAAATCCGCACCGCCCCGAAGAAGAAAAGCAGCACAGCAGCAGCGAACTGCTCGACCTGTTGCATCAGTCCTTTGCAAACGGTGATCAATTGCTGGAGCAATTGCGTAAGGAGTTGGTGTAGTGAATAACCAGATGATTCCGATTGGCAAGCTGTTTGATATTGAAAAAGGAGATTTGCAAAGCACAAAATGTACGCCCGGTGAGTACGACTTTATAACTGCGGCGGAAGAGTGGAAAACGCATCATGAATATTCCCATGAATGCGAAGCCCTGATATTTGCGGCTGCGGCGTCCGGCTCATTGGGCCGTACGCATTATGTAGATGGCAAGTTCACCACCAGTGACCTTTGCTATATTTTGACGCCCAAAAACGAAGAAAAGTATCCACTCAATTTGAGCTTTTACCATTTTGTATTTAATTCCTTACGGCCAGCCTTGGTTGCTGCTACTAAATCAGGCACGTCCAAAGAATCAATAAATCAAACCAACTTCAAGAACTATGAAATCCCCTATTTCGACATGGAGTTGCAAGACCTCTGGATTGAGAAGCTAAAAAATACACTTGGCATGAAAGATTTATTGGCAGGTGAACTCACCCACCAACAAACCCTGCTAAAAAAACTGCGCCAGCAGATATTGCAGGAAGCCATCGAAGGCAAGCTCACCGCCGACTGGCGCGCACAAAACCCCGAGGTGGAACCGGCCAGCGAACTGCTCAAACGCATCGCCGCCGAAAAAACGCAACTGGTTAAAGACAAAAAGATAAAAGCGCAAAAACCATTGTCTCTAATCACCCAGGAGGAAAAACCGTTTGAATTGCCGCAGGGGTGGGAGTGGTGTCGATTAGGTGATGTTGCCTACGGATTTCAATACGGAACTAGCAGCAAATCAAAGCAAAGTGGTGATGTTCCAGTCCTAAGGATGGGGAACATTCAATTCGGAGAAATAGATTGGAATGGCTTGGTATATTCAAGTGATGCAGTTGAAATTGAGAAATATAGGCTGATCGTAGGTGATTTACTGTTTAATCGCACAAACAGCAGGGAGCTGGTTGGAAAAACTGCTCTATACAGAGGATGTCAGCAAGCGATCTATGCCGGTTACTTGGTTCGGTTCCACATGGCAGGAAGTATCTTACCTGATTATGCCAATATAGTAATGAATTCGCGCCTGCATTCAGAATGGTGCGCTGAAGTTAGAACTGATGCGCTTGGTCAGTCAAACATAAATGCAACTAAACTATCCGGCTTTCGCTTTCCTTTGGCTCCGATAGATGAACAAGAGAAGATAATCGATAAGGCAGATAAACTGCTTTCCCTCTGCGATCAACTGGAAACCCAGATTACCCAAAACCAGAGCCACGCTGAGGAACTGATGCAGGCGGTGTTAAAAGAAGCTTTTAGCCATCACAGCGAGGCCGGAGCCGCAGCGACCACACCCCAAGCCCAAGCCGCCGGGGGTGTCGGTGCTTAACCGCCTTGCCAAGCTGGCGCTGGTGTCCACCGCGCTGGCGCCCATCTGCCTGACGCTGTGGTTTGTCGAAATCAGCAGCGCCTGGCAAGGCGATGTGTCCTGGGCGGAGAATCTCGCCGCTCATTGGCTGGTGGGCAGCACTTATCTGTTGGCAGCGCTGGTCTTGAGTGGCCTGTGCTTTGGCCTCGTGTGGCTGTCGGCGTCGCGGCACGGGCTGGAGCGCCTGCCGGTGAAAATCAAATCGGTGAAAACCGTGGACAAGGAAATCGTCGGCTTTCTGCTGGTCTACCTGCTGCCGCTGATCAACCAGAGCCAGAGCACCATCAGTGTGCCGGCACTGGTATTTGTGGCAGTAATCTTCTTTTTTATCGTCTACAACTCCCACGCCTACCACTTTAACCCCTTGCTGGGGTTTTTCGGCTATCACTTTTTTGAAGTGACCATCGAGGGCGATATCACCTATGTGCTGATCACCCGCCAGAACATTACCGACTGCAAGGCCGTCTCGCAGGTGGTGCAATTAACCGAATACATGATCCTGGATGCCAATCATGCCCAATAACAACAACGCCTCCAATCTGTTTGCCCTGGTCGATAACGACGACGCGCCCATCCGCCGCATACCATTAACCGCCGCGCTCAACAACGAACTGGCACAACTGTTCGCCGAACAGCAAACCGCGTTACTGGGCGACAAACAAGCCATGCCATTCACCGGAAGCTACAACGTCGATGAAGGTGAAATTTTTACCATTACCGACTACCCGCTGCCGCCCGCTATCGGGCAGGCCATCGGTAACCCGCTCACCTGTCAGGTGCTTAACCTCAAGACTGAAACACACCGAATAAAAGCTCTGTTCAGCGGCACTTGGTTAGCCGCAAACAAAGCCGTTAACTTTCAGGTCTTCGATGCTGGCAAACTGCTTTCCAATCGTTGGACGCTGATCGGCCTGCCGATTCACGCGGGCGATACCTACAAGCGCCTTGAAGAGCCTGGCCTGATACTGCAAGACAAACTCACCGCCCACTTCCATAACGGCATCCTGTATTTCAGCTCCTACCACAACACTAAACGCTTTCTGGACTTGGCCGATTACTATCGCGAAGCCACCGACACCGACCTCGACGACTTCGCCGCCACCGGCCTCTTTGCCTTTGAAGATGCGGCCAGCTTCAAGGGACAGGCCGACTCCATCATCCGCAAGAAAATTGCCCTGTTGCAAAAGAATGAAGTTCTGAAAGACCTCGCTGTCAATGATATCCAGACCGTCGCCAACAACCTCAACGCCGAACTACCCGAAGAACACCACATCACTATCATGGTCAACGACGATGGCAAGTTGGTTATCCCGGACGACAAGAAGCAACTGAAAGAACTCATCCGCTTTCTGGACGAAGATTACGTGACCGCACCCCTGACCAAGCGGAAATGCCTCACAAATTCCAAGCAGTACCTATGAGCCGCTGATGAAAAGGGCATATAACAAAGTGCTGCACGCGGATAAATTACTCGCTGCGCTCGCAATTTACCGGTGAGCACGGCGTTAGGCCAATATAATCCTGGAGACAGGGGGCGTCTTGAACGACCAGCAAGAACTTGACACAAAAACATCAAAGGTCATTCGGCTTGTCGATTATCTGTCGAGGCTGGCGACACTGCGTTCAAAGCTGATTCGTGATATTGATCAGTACCAGAAAGTGCTCTGGCTATCGGATGTTCCACATGAGCACGAGTGCTTCACACAGGCATGGGGTGGCGACGAAGAGCACGAGTCAGACGAATGGCTTGAAGTGCGGAACAGGTCAGAGCCGGAGCTTCCAACCATTCCCTCTTCGTGCAAAGACTGGGTGAACCAATCTTCAATCCGAAACAAGGATGACCTGCCTGAACTTTATCAGCAAATCACCCGGCAAATTCCGAATCCTGATTGGATCGAGGGATCCGATCAGCCGGAAATAATAACCCAACGTGAAGACCTCGCGGATCACCCAGAGATCCCCAAGAGTTGGGAAACATACATAGAAGATAAGTGGTTACCGTGGACGGAACAGCATAATGCCTGGGAGACAGTCCACAGGGTCTATTCTGCGCTCTTCACCACTTATCAAGAGCAAGTTCGGCTTGGAGAGGAGTACGAGCTCATCCTGGGCTTAGGTCTCTTGACGTGGCAGACGCCGACTGGTCAACGCGTCCGACGCCATATGGTTGTCGCTGACGCAAATTTGGAGTTTGAGGCGCGTTTGGGGAAATTCATTGTTCGGCCCCATACCGACGGCGCCAAAGTGCGCCCCGAACTTGACATGCTGGATATCACTGAGCGCCCTGAGCGTGGTGAAGAGGCAGCCAAATCTTCGTTAGCCGGTGCAGAAGATAATCCATGGAGCAAGGGGTGCGTTGAAGGTGTGCTGCAGGCGCTGGTGCATTCGATAGATTCACAAGGTGAATATGAAAGTTCACTGGAAGCAGGAAGTCGGCGTGTTTCAACAAAACCTGTTGTGGAATATGCCCCTGCGATAATTCTGCGAAAACGGTCAGCCCGTGGTTTGACCGAAACCCTGAAAAAGATCAAGGAACAGATCGAAGGCGGCGAAGAGATTCCCGGAGAGTTTGCGGACATCGCGGAAGTAAAACAAGAGGATAGTCGCGCCCCGGATGATGTGCCGATAGAACCGAACGGAGTTTTTGATGGAGAGATTTTCTTTCCCAAGCCATCAAATGATGAGCAACGCCGGATTGTGAACAAGATTCAAGGGTCAAGTGGTGTGCTTGTTCAGGGCCCTCCTGGCACGGGCAAGTCTCACACCATCGCCAATCTAATCTGTCACTTACTTGCGACGGGGCAGCGAACACTAATCACCGCGAAAACTCCGCGAGCGCTGCAAGTTTTGGAAGGCCATATACCTGAAGAATTACAGCCACTTTGTATCAATCTGCTGGGTAGCGGTCTCGAAGAGCGCCGCTCGCTTGAAAGCAGCGTTGGAGGAATCCTTCGCGAGAATCAGCAGTGGAACGAAAGTCGCGCCACACGCGAGCGCGAAGAGCTCGAAAGACGGTTGCGCGAACTTCGCGAAGAGCAAGCAAGAACCAACCGGCAGCTCCGCGATATCCGGGAATCTGAAACGCACTCGCAATCCATTGCGGAAGGAACCTACCGAGGGACGGCAGCGAGAATCGCAGAAGCTGTCAACCGGGATCGAAAAAAGTTTGGCTGGTTCATGGACACCGTTCCGACGCATAAAGCGTGTCCAGTGGTAGCAGTCGACCTGCGGAGGGCCCTTGCTGGGTTGCGCGATTTCGTACCAGAAAAGCGTGAGGAATTGGCTCACGTTTGGCCAGAGCAATACCCCTCCCCTGAGCGTTTCTCAAGCCTCGTAAGGAGCGAAGCGGATGCGTGTGCAGAACATGAGAGCACCAAACATGGTACTGACGAGCGCCTCGTTGGCCTGTTGTCTAAATGCAGTGATCAAGCCATCGAGGAAATTCGTGATGCGTTCTCAGCCTTTCAGGCGGCCCACAGAAAAATCAGCGGCGCGCCTCGGCCATGGATCTCCAGCGCTCTGCAAGATATTTTAGGTGGGAATGCCCCCCTGTGGCGCGAGCTTTTAGATGTTACAAATAGCGTGATTTCATCAATCGAAAAGGAAGTTGAAGAAGCTGACGATACCCGTTTAGAGTTTCCCGACGCCGTTGATGCCAAGATGTTGTATGAGGATGCATGCACTCTAGCGAAACACCTTGAGAATGGAGGCAAACTGGGCTGGGGCGTGTTCCGGCCTAAGGTGGTTAAAGAACGGATCCATGTTGTCCGCGACGTACAAGTTGATGGACGCGCCTGCGCTACGCTCGACCACTTTCACACTCTCACCAGCGCGCTACACGTTCGCAATGAGTGTGAAAAAGCATGGGGCTATTGGAAAGGAAAAGTTGAACAGATGCACGGGCCGTATCGGCTGCAATTAGCCAGCCTGAAATCGTTACGCGACACCCTTGCTGATGCCTTGACTCTTAACGGCCTTATCGCCAAATGTCAGCAAGCCGTAGACCAGTGTCCCGGGCTTCGCGAGCCCATTTGGGCTGATGAGTCTCAAATCGAAAGCGTTGTGGCTTCATGCCGCCATACCTTGGCGGGCATCGCCAAGCAACGTGCGACCGAGGAAATAGAGAAGGTCGAAGCACGTTTTTCTGCCGTGTCCGCTGATCGCAATGCACATTCGGTAATTCATGATTTGTTAGCCGCCATTCGCGAACGAGATACAAACAGTTTTTCAAATTGTACGCGCATGATTGGGCACTTGGAGGAACAGCGCCATCGCCTCCAAAAGGTGAATGGGTACCTTTTGAAGTTGGAAAAGCTGCTTCCGAAGTTTGCAACGGATCTGCAACAAACTTCCGGTAATCCTGATTGGGACGAACGAATTCTGCATATCGATGAGGCTTGGCACTGGGGTCAAGCGCGGTACTGGATTGAAGAGTACATACGGGGAGAGAATGTTCCGGCGCTCGCCAAGCGAGTCAAGCAAATTGAAGACGAGATAAACGACGTTATTACGAAGCTTGCGGCCATCAACGCTTGGTCATTTTGCTTTTCGCGACTCAAGGATGACCACCGGCGGCACATGGAAGCTTGGCAGCAATCCATGCGGCGGCTTGGCAAAGGAACCGGGAAGCACGCGCCGCGACACAGGCGCGAGGCTCAGGCCCACCTTAATGCGTGTCGCGAAGCAGTGCCCGCATGGGTCATGCCGCTTCACCGCGTATGGGACACGGTATTACCAGCTCCCGGCATGTTCGACGTTGTTATCGTAGACGAAGCGTCGCAATGCGGCGTTGAGGCGCTCCCTCTGTTTTATCTTGCCAAGAAGGTTGTGATCGTCGGCGACGACAAGCAGATCAGCCCGGACGCGGTTGGGTTGCCTCGCGATGCAGTGCATCGTTTGATGCAAGAATTTCTTTATGACTTTGAATTCAAGTCATCTTTCGATGTTGAGAGCAGTCTATTCGACCATGGCAAGCTTCGCTACGGAATGCAACGTATCACGCTACGCGAGCACTTCCGTTGCATGCCTGAAATTATCCGTTTTAGCAACGATCTGTGCTATTCGGATACGCCTCTGATTCCTTTGAGACAGTATGGTCCAGATCGTTTGCCACCACTTGAGCATCAATTTGTCAGTGGCGGCTATCGTGAAGGTCGTGGAAATAGAACAATTAATCGTCCTGAGGCCGATGCAGTTGTTGATCGGATCAAAAAAATCTGTGGTGACAGCAAATATGATGACAAAACAATCGGAGTAGTGGTGCTTCAGGGTGAAGCACAAGCGAGCCAGATCGAAGCACAGTTGCTTGATGGGCTAGGTGCAGAGGAAATGGAGCATCGCCGTTTGGTCTGTGGCAATCCGTACAGTTTTCAGGGCGACGAGCGCGACCTCATGCTCTTGTCCCTCGTCGCCGCAACCAATGAACGAATTGGCCCCCTTACCAAGGCAGCCGACGAGCGGCGCTTCAACGTTGCCGCTAGTCGTGCCCGGGATCAGATGGTCCTGTTCCATTCCGTGACGTGTGATGATCTCAGCGTTCATGACCTGCGACGGCGATTGCTTGAATCCTTTGAGAACACAAGGTCTAAGCAAATTGCTGGTATTGAACGAGGTGATCTTGAACGCCTAGCCTTACAAGACCAGCGTGATGTTGTGAATCCTCCAACACCATTTGATAGCTGGTTTGAGGTCGATGTCGCCTTGGCGCTTTTACGCAAGGATTTCACTGTACTTCCTCAATATGAATTTGCTGGAAAGAGGATCGATCTTGTTGTCGAGGGAGGCCACGCACGGTTGGCAATTGAATGCGATGGTGACCACTGGCATGGCCCTGACCAATATGAAAGGGACATGCAACGTCAACGGCAGTTGGAGCGGTGCGGTTGGCAATTTTTCCGCGTCAGAGAATCTGCCTTTTATGCCAATAGGGAAGATGCTCTTTCGAGCCTTTGGCAAAGGCTTGAGGAGCGCGGAATTTACCCGATAGGCCTTAACCTAGCGGTAGACGACCATGAAGAAAATGAACGAAGCGATCCGAGAGCTGGTGCGAATCATTCAGAGTTTAAAGAAGAGAAGGGTGAGCCCTCTGGTGCAACGCACGAGCCCCCGTTTACACTTGCCCCAACCAGTAACGGTGTAATCGAATCCGCTGTAGATGGAGTAACAACGCAGCAGATTCGTGGTGCTATTACAGTAGTGCTTGAAGCCTGTCCCAATTACTCATGTACGCTGGACTCTCTTACCAGACGAGTTCTTAGCCATCTTGAGATCCGAACACGCGGCAAGCCCTGGCGCAAATTCGATGCAAGAGTCAAAAAACAAGTTGAGCAACTAGATAAAGATGGGCTTGTGGAGAAATATAAGGCGACAAATGAAAGGGTGCGCCTGACGAAAGCAGGCCTGACAAGTCAATGCAGCGGACGCCCCTGACGGGGCGCCGCTGATTTAGGCGTTAAGCAGTAAAGCAAGAAAGGGAGTTTAAATTGGACACCAGTAAAATCGAAGAATTTGAAGAGTATGTCTCGAAAGAGATCACGCCAGCCACAGTGGATATTGATAGGCTCGAAGATAGAAATCGAAAGCATATTCAAAAGCTCGTCTACACCAATTTGGTCGATCGATTCGACTCAATGGTGGACGGCTCTCTTCTTGTTAACTGTTCCAATAGCTACCTGGTCGAGGAAGCAACCAAGGGCATGTCCCAGCCGATAACAGAGGCGGAGCTGGTGAAAATACTGGTGCAGAGCGACAATTTACAAGATGCTCTAGAAGAGCGTTTGAAAGCGTCTTTGCGGAACTCGGTGTTGCGTGAACGACACTCCAGAAAGCTCGCAGCGTTATTCCGAACCTTTGATGCCTTCTCCACCGATGGTGATTTCTTTTCTGTGCCAAAAGTTAACATCAGCACAGGTGACGTCGCGGAAAAGTTCAAGCCGCAAGATAAGACCGTGCCCCACTCACTGTGTGGATACGCAGATTGGCTTTATTCTCGACGAAATTCTATCGTCCATGGTGCAGGTACTAACCGCTTTCTCGAAAATGACCGCAAGCAGATCAAGAAGCTCTATAAATCTGACCTGAAGCAAACGTTCAGAATTAAGCTTTCGGCAATCACCGTCGCATCAAAGTATTATTTGGCGGTTGCCAGAATTCTTAAAGAGGCCGCCGCGGTTGCTTAACAAGGCGGTCAACGGGGCGCCAACTGCGCTGCGCTCCGTTGGCGCCCATTACCGCTGGCGTTATGTTTCAGGAAGAGAAATGCCATGGAAATATTGATTTACCAGCTAGTGATTGCTGGAATTGTCATCGGAGCCGCTCTACTGAAAGGAGCTATTGGTCTGAAGTGGGCAGCGATCGGAGCGATGATATGGACTGTGCTTCATATCTTTGCGCCTTGGTTAATGCTCGTTCAGTTCTTCACGATTGGGGTGGCCTACGTTGTAGGAAGCGCTATAGTGGCGGACAATAAATGACCTTTTGGGGTGTCTTGTCAAAGCTTACAAAGGAGAGCGAACGAGATTTAAAGCGCCGTTTCACGCGGGCTCGAGGCTTGATCAAGGGGCGGGACAGCCCGTGGGACCATCTTGACAATGGAGATGCGGCGCTTAGTGGGCGAGTTTTCGTAGTGACAACATGGAGAACCGGAAAGGGCGAAGAGGATTTCCGGCATATTCTTCAGAGGCAACATCACAAAATCCGGAAGACTATTCGGGTCAATTGGTTGAAATACTCTGACCGCGCGCTGGCACAAGCTATTCACGAGCACATTAATGCGTTTCTCCCAGGAGATATAGTTGCAATAGTAAGGGGCGGAGGGGATACAAAGGAGAAGCAGTTCGCTCCTTTCAACAATCCGGATGCAGTTAAGGCCGTTCGAACATTGAGAGAGCAATACAAGGTGGTCGTAGTAACTGGGGTAGGGCATTCCACAGATCACTTCGCCATTGAAAGAGTGGCCACATTCAACCAAGCCACTCCAACGGACGCCGCATACTTGATATGTGATTTGTTGCATGGGTAAACATAACAAATCGCTCAAGTACATTCTGTAGTTCCCCCGCTTTAGTGGACACCTTCTCCTAACGAGAGGAGGTGGGCAATGCCCAGATATAAGAATCCGAGGAAGACCTGGCAGTACTCGGCGGATTTCAAGTTGGAGGCTGTCCAGTTGAGTTATCAAGAAGGGATTCAGGATCAGCGGGTCGCTGCGTAAGCTCCCCCGAGGCTTTGACGGCTTGGTTTGTATAGGGAGGGGCAGGGATAGAGGTAGGTGAATAGGGTCTTGCCGGCAAGCGGTGCTTGCCTTTCGCGGGCGGAGCCCGCTCCCACAAGCACATAACAAAAAAGCCCCGGCGGTTGCCGAGGCTCTTTCGTGCGGCTCCCTTGCCGGGCGCCGCCGCTACTTGCGCTTCATGGAGTCGAAGAATTCCGCGTTGGTCTTGGTCTGCTTCATGCGGTCGATGAGGAATTCCATGGCGCCGATTTCGTCCATCGGGTGCAGGACTTTGCGCAGAATCCACATCTTCTGCAGTTCGTCTTCGCTGACCAGGCGTTCCTCGCGGCGGGTGCCGGAGCGCTTGATGTTCATGGCCGGGAACACGCGTTTTTCGGACACCTTGCGGTCCAGGTGCAGTTCCATGTTACCGGTGCCCTTGAACTCCTCGTAGATCACTTCGTCCATCTTGGAGCCGGTTTCCACCAGCGCGGTGGCGAGGATGGTCAGGCTGCCGCCTTCCTCAATGTTCCGGGCGGCACCGAAGAAGCGCTTGGGCTTTTCCAGGGCGTGGGCGTCGACACCACCGGTGAGCACCTTGCCGGAGCTCGGCTGCACCGTGTTGTAGGCGCGCGCCAGACGGGTGATGGAGTCGAGCAGAATCACCACGTCCTGTTTGTGTTCCACCAGACGCTTGGCTTTCTCGATCACCATTTCCGCGACCTGCACGTGGCGGGCCGGCGG
>TARA_R100000655_G_scaffold15449_2_pt1 | contig 12286 bp, 27 predicted proteins | sample TARA_R100000655 | Tara Oceans TARA_R100000655 (sample SAMEA2622497) | marine metagenome | biome: marine biome (ENVO:00000447); feature: deep chlorophyll maximum layer (ENVO:xxxxxxxx); material: "saline water (ENVO:00002010), including plankton (ENVO:xxxxxxxx)" | depth 90 m
GGTTTTGCTACATCAACTATGAATAGAAGTGGTCGTGACCATACAAGTACAAATGATGAAGATGGAAGAACTGTATCAACAATTACAGCAATAGAGGTAGCAGGATAATGGCAATAGCAGGAGCAATAGGAATTATTGGAGCAAATGAAATAGAAAATGGAGCTGTAACAAATGATAAATTAGCAGGAAGTATAGCAAATGCAAAATTGGCTAATGATAGTGTTACAGTAAATGGCACATCAATTGATTTGGGTGCATCAGAAACTATAACTGCTGGTAAAGTTTTACAAGTAGTATCTACAACTAAGACAGATGTATTCTCAACAACTACACAAACTACTTTTGTAGATGTAACTGGATTTTCAGTAACAATTACACCTAGTTCAACAAGTAGTAAAATTTATTTAGTAACAAATGTGCAGTTAGGTTCTAATGAAATGTTTTATATTAGATTTTTACGAGGTAGCACAGCAATAGCAATTGCAGATGATGATAGTGCAAATAGAGTTGAATCTACACAAGGTGGTGTTTTTCCAGCTAGTAATTCAGATAAGGTTGCACCTATGGGAGCAAGTTTTTTAGATTCACCAAACACAACAAGTGCTACTACTTACAAATTACAAATAAGAATGCATACTGGTAGTGCATTAAGATTTAATGCTTGTTTTAATGATTCAGATTCAAGTTTTACAGGTAGAGGAGTCGGAACATTAACTGCTTTTGAAATAGCAGGATAAGGAGAAAAATATGAATTATGATGTTATATCTGCAATTTTAGCTTTAGACCCAAAAGCACAAGTAAGTGTTAATGGAGATGGTGTTGACCAAATTATTTGGCATGATGATAACCCTAATAATATTACTGGTGAACAGATTATAGCAAAACAAGAAGAATTAAAAACAATCTATGATTCTTTACAATATCAAAGAGATAGAAAAAAAGAATACCCAAGTATTGAAGACCAATTAGATGATTTGTATCACAATGGTATTGATGGTTGGAAAACAACTATTAAAGCTGTAAAAGATAAATATCCAAAGGAGTAAACAATGCCTATAGCAGGAAGATTAAATAGAATTGAAGATGGTGTAATCACTACTAATAAAATTGCTGATTCGAATGTAACATTAGCAAAAACTGAATCTGCAATAAAAGAAAATATTGTTCTTGCATGGGTATCTTTTAATGGTACAGGAACACCAGCAATAGAAGATGATTTTAATGTTTCAACTATTACAGATAATGGAAATGGTGATTATACAGTAAATTATACAAATAATCTACCAAATGATGATTATTGTTGTGTTGGAATGTCTATGCGAGATAGTGATAATATTTCTGCATTATGTATGAAGGGAGATGCAAACCCAGCAAGTTTTAAAAGAGTTGAATCAGTTAGATTATCAAATAGAGATAATGCAAATAATGCAGTTGATTGTTCTAATGCTTCAATAGCTTGTTTTAGCACATCATAGAAGGTATATTTAATTTATGTCAAAAGTTATAATCTATAATCAAGAAAATGGAATTATGGCAATATGTGTACCAGCAAATAACTCCGGATTAACAATAGAAGAAGTTGCTGTAAAAGATTGTCCAAAAGGGGCAAAAATTATAGATAGAACACAACTTGATGAACTTGATAATGATTTTAGAAATGCTTGGTCTTGTGACAAAGACATGAATCCAATAATAGATATGACACTTGCTAAAGATGTTTGGAGAGATAAAATAAGAACAGCAAGAATACCAAAACTTCAAGAATTAGATATTCAATATATGAGAGCGCAAGAAGCAGGAGATGATACTTCTGAAATTGTAAAAACAAAAAATAAATTAAGAGATTTTCCAGCAAAAGCAGAAATAGAATCAGCTTCTACAGTTGAAGAGCTTAAAGCAATATGGGATAATGATTTAGGAGATAGATAATGGCACAAACAGTCGTAGCAACAGGAGCAGTAGCCGTAAGTGCAACAACAGTAGTTTTTTCTACTGCTGTAGCTGGTATATATTCTACACTTATTGATTTGACACCAATGGTTTCTGGAGCTAATTATAATATTAGTATAAGTAATTGTACAATAGTAGCTTCTGGTAATAAGGTTGTAACAAGAGATAATTTTAGTGGTGCTCAAGATGAACCAATGTTTTTTGCTCCACCAATGCATACAAATAAAGGTTATAGCGTAACTATCGTAAAAAGTTCTGGAACAACAGCAACATTACCCTTTGAAATTACCCAGTTTTAAATAATAGTATATAATTAATCTATGCTCGGAAGTTTCGTTGGTACACAATTAGCTCAATCAGCTTATCATTTTATACCACCAGATAAAAAGAAAAGAACACCATCTTTAGAAGAATTTTCTATTTACTATACAAGTCTGCCACCAGAACGAAAAGATATAAAATTAGGTTATTGGCATAAAAATCCATATCAAGGGTATGGAGCTATAGCAACTGAGCCAATAATGGATATGGATGGAGTTGACTTCCAAACAGCAGTCGGCTCTGTAACAGTAGCCACAACTGTAGAAGTTCTAACAATGACAGGTGTTGACTTTGCAACTGAAGTTGGACCAATAGATTTAGCAACAATTGTAAAGTCAGAATGTAGATTAGGGCATGATTTAACACCATTCTTTTTAGAACAACAGAAATCTACAAACCCAAGAAGTATTGTAAAACAATTTACTTTTAATAATTCTATATTTACAGACAGAGTCGTAAAATTTCCTGTTGTTAATCAAACTTATAAAGATGTTGTTGCAGAAGGTTATAATGTCATTCTTGAAAATGCTAGTAAATTAATGAATGAAATAATAGAAGATAGAACAAAATTTAGACAAGAAGGCGAAATAAATTATGGTTATCAATTTAATCCTTCTCATATAGATTTTGCTTGTATTGCAAAAGGCAAATTAATTAATGCTGATTATAATGAAGGTCAGACAACACTAAATTTTAAAAATCAGATGGATAGATTATCCGAAATAAATATTTCTACTGATACAACATCACAACAAGGAGCTACTTTTGTTGGTTCTACATGGAATCCAGCAGACTTAACATTTGATATATTAACAAGTAATTCTTATGGAGCTAAATTAGATAATACAACTTCTACTGCTAATGCAGATATAAATTATACATCTTGGTTATCATGGAAAAATAGTTTAGGTAGTGAATCTATAGTTTCTAATGCCTTTTTCCCTTTTGAAACAAATTATGTATCAGCATTACAAAATATTGCAGAAATTACCGATAGTGCTATTTATGTAGAAGCAGACAATAAAATATTCTTTATTAGAAATATTACTGGTGTTGAATCATTTAGTGCAACTGTTACAAATAGCGATATTATTAGTATTACAGCAAAAGGTGATGCCAATGATATGTGTAATCAATTCACAGTTCCAATATCTTTTACAGTTGCATCAAATAGTGTTACTGGATTTAGACAAACAATTAGCTTTGAAAATACTGCATCTGTAAATTCTTTTGGTAGAATAGCAAAACAACCAACTAATAATTTAATATGGTATGTAGATTCTGGAAGTGCATTAAATCTAGCTCAAAGAATTGTTGGAAGAAGAAGACAACCAGAATTAGCACTTACAATAACTACACCAATAAAATTTTTACAACAACAATTAGGTGATTTAATTTATGTAACACATGATGCTTTAAATTTAAATGATGAACCATATACATTAATAGGTAAACAAATTGATATAGATTCACAGACTATAACAATGGAATTATCAGTTGGTCATGGTCTAGCAGTTGGCAACTTTACTATATTTGAATTAAATGATACAGAATTGGGAGTATTAGATTCTGATGCTGGTAAATTAGCATAGATGGAGTATATTTGTAATTATGGCTTTTAAAGATGTTTCATATACAGTTGGACAAAAATTAAGTAGTACGGCTTTAAATAATAATTATTCTAATTTTGCCGAAATATTAAATACAGAAGAAACTGTTGGGCATACAGCACAAGGCAGTAAATCTAATATTCCATTTTTTGATGGTAGACCAGTAAAAACAATTTATTTTTTTGGAGTTGGACAAAATTTGCAAATATTCGGGCAAGGCATTTCATCAGTTACATTTCCAAGTGTTGGAACATATACATTTAATTATACTGTGCCATATCAAACACAATTTAATGCTATAAATTTTCAAGGTGTTAAAGATGGTGGAGCTGAAGGCAGAAACTTTCAATTTGGTTGCCAAACACAAACAGGCAGTAATGCAACAATATATTGGAGAGCTAGTGATTCTGGTAATACAGATGTTGCTCAATGCAGATTTGGAGTATTAGTGGGGTACCCAACAAATGGCGTTTAGATTACCAACTTTTTTATTTAGAGATACTATGACTGCAAGTGCAATGTCATCAGTATCAAGTTGTTTTACTGCATTAGTAGATGATGAAGATGGAACACCACATTCAACTGGTAGAGCTATTGCAATTGTAAATTATGATGCAAGTGGTATAAATTTTTCGAGAAATATTAGCTCAGTTACTAGAACAGCAACAGGCAAATATACTATTGCATTTACAAATAATTGTTCAGAGTTTAATGTTGGTTCAATAGCAGTAAAATCACAATATCAATTAGGAAATGCACATGATACAACTAATGGCAATGCACAAGTTGTATATTCTATGTATTTTTATGAAGATAATGTAGCAAATATAAAAGTAATACATCATAATTTTAGGGAGAATTCACATGGTTTTCATGACCCAGTTAATGCAACTGCTGTATTTTTTGATACAGATGTAAGTTCAGCATAATGCCAACATATCATACATCATTTGGATTTAATTCTGGTTCTGTTTTAACAAGTAGCAAAATGAATATGCTACAAGAAAACTTTACAACATTAACCATACAAGATTCTGGTACACCAAGAGTAAAATATTTTCCAAGAGCATGGTTTTCTATGACTGCAAGTGGAACAATGCAGGGTAGAGATTTTAATATGTCTTCTGTAACACAAACTGCTTTTGGTAAATATCAAGCTAATTTTGCATCTACATTAGTATTTAGTGGCGATTATGGATGCACATGGGGTTTTCAATTTGGTACAGGACATTCCAGTAATGTAATTGGAAATATAACACTTTTTACACAGGCAAGTACATTTGTACAATTCAAAGGTAGAAATGCAAATACAACAAGTAGTGGAGATACAGAGTTTCCAATGTCCCTTGCATTTTGGCAAGAATAATTGTAAAGTAAATTTTAAAAGGAGATAGATATGTGGACAATAATAGATAGATTAAAAGAACCTTCTACATATGCTGGGTTAGCTGGTATTGCTTTAGCATTTGGTGTTTCATCAGATGAATGGCAAACAATATCAACAGCGATAGCAGGTGTTGCAGGTTTAATATCAATGTTATTAAAAGAAAAAAATAATGGTTAGTAAAATCATCTCAGATTTGATTACCAATTTATTAAGTAAGGGGCTTGTTGTTTTAAAAAGTTATTTAATAAAGCGAAAGGTAGGAAAATTAGAACAGCAAGTTTCTACTTTAAAAGATAAAATAAAAATCCTTGAACATGAAAAAGTAGTTGAAAAAAAAATACAAGATTGGAAATATCGTGTTGAACACAAAGAAAATGGTTCTTTAGCCGAAGAATTAAATAAAATAAGACATGAATAAGCAATATGCCCATAGAAGCATTTTAAATACCCATAAATGGCATAAAGTTATAAAATGGAGTATTACTATTAGTTTATTATGTTTATCGCTTTTATCATGTTCTAAATTCGTAAATTCTGGAAAAAATTTGCCAAAAAAAATAAATTACTCAAAAATTAGTTTTGTTGAATGTTCTGTAGACATATCGGGTTATCTTTGTATAAAAAACACAGATGCAATAAATTCTGTGTTAGACTTAAAGAACTGCCAAGAGCAAAATAAATTATTGAGAGATTTATTAAATGGAAACTGAATTATTAGCAATGTTATCACAAGCTCCAGCTTTGGTTGTTATTGTATGGCTTGTGATGAAACAAAATGGAAATGGAAATGGTCATGCAGAAATTAGTCGTAGCATTGCAAGGTCGTTAGAAAAATTAGCAGATGCACAAAAAGAAGCAAATGCAATAGCCGATAAAAGGGCAGAAGGATTTGAAAGATGGGTAGACTTACAACGAACCCAATGTCAAAGTCAATTCGTATCAAGAAACCAAAAGTAAATTGGGCAGATGTCCTTTTACAACAAATACATGATTTTGGTGGCTTGCCGATACCTGTTAGAGAACATAGATTCCATAAAACAAGGCGATGGAGATTTGATTTAGCTTTTCTTAAAGAAAAGTTAGCTGTTGAAATTGAAGGTGGTGTTTGGGTTATGGGTAGACATATAAGACCTGCTGGGTTCTTAAAAGACATTGACAAATATAATGAAGCTGTGTATTATGGGTGGTATATGGTTAGATTTACACCAAATGATGTAAAGATGGGCAAAGCCCTGCAATATTTAAATAAATATTTTATAGGAGAAGTTAGTGAATGATGTAGATTTTAGAATCTGCACAGAACATCTATTTGATTTATTATTGAAATTAAATATACATATGCAAAAAGAATATGAAAAAGATGTAAAAAAACAAATGTATATGAGAAATATTTTCCAGATTATGCAAGACATACAGGAGCATTATTACCAAAATGAGCTTAAAAATCGAAAGGTGAAGGATGCAGACAACGAAGAATTTCACTAAGAGGACAATATTTCTTAGTGATATACATATTCCATATCAAGATATAAAAGCATTATCTTTAGCTATGGATATAATAAAAGACTCAAAATTAAATGAAAATGATACAATAATATTGGGTGGTGATTTAGTAGATTATTATCCAATATCTAGTTTTAGCCCAGATTTAACAAATTCAAATATTGATATTGAATTATTCGAAACAACAGAATTTCTAAATGATTTAAGAAAATTAGCCCCAAAATCAGAATTAATATTTTTTGAAGGAAATCACGAACAAAGAATGCAGAAAAAAATAATGTCATCTTGTAGTGCATTAGCTCCATTTTTAAAAAATAAATTAAGCATAAGAGAACTTTTAGAATTTAGAAAATTTGATATAAGAGAAGTAAAAACACCGTTTAGTAGAAAAAAGAAATTATATTTTATGCATGGACATGAAAAGAGAGGTTTTATAACACCTAAACATATAGCTCATGTTCATTTAAATTATACAAATAGAAATGTTATTGTTGGTCATCATCATAGATTTGATATGTTTATTACAACACAAATGGATGGCAGTTTATTAGGTGGTTGGTGTAATGGATGTTTGTGTGATTTAACAAAAATGCCAGATGGTTTATATACTGCTTTTGATTCATCACAAAGAGGAATAACAGTAATTTATGAAAAACAAAATGGTTTATTTAATGTGCAACAACATTTATTTATACCAAATAAAAGTAAAGGTTATGATTGTTTAGTAGAAGGAAAAGAATATTCTATATAGATTCTAAATAATTAATTATCTTTTCATAATAAGTAGAATTCTGTTCATTTCTTTCTAATGCAGACAATCTTGGTTGATGTAAATTAAATTGTTCACATAATTGAATTTGTGAAATGCCTTTGTTTTTTCTTAATATTTTAATTCTTTGATTTATAGGCAAATCTTTTATATTATCATTATCCACTTTTACCTTTTTAATTAATGGCATTTCTTTTTTTAACAAGGCATGAAGGTATTGTCGTGATACATTATATTCACGGGCAACTTCTGCAATGCTTTGTCCATAAGATAATTTATTTCGTACAATTTTGTGTAAATCATTTTTTATGTTCATTAAAGACAAGATAAATTAAAAACATCTATTTGTAAATATTTATTTACTTTTATATAAAAATATTATATTATTAAAATGTGGTTAAGAATGGGATATCAGATGATATATACCTTTATTAAATCGGAACAATATATACAAACCGGGAGTTAACCCAATGCCGAGCCATATATTAAAGGAGAACAAGATGTTTCAGATTCATACAATAAGAAATATACCAAAAAAGAAAAAAGGTTTTTTTGAATCTAATCATGAAGATACAAAAAAATCTAAAGCCAGACATGGCAGAGCAGTAGAAAAAAGAAAAAAATTAAAGGAGAATAAAAATGGAAAAAGCAGATTATGATGATTTAAAAAAATTATTATCTTTGATAGAACAACAATCAAAGTTAATAACTAAATTAAATGATAGATTAGATACATTAAATGAATTTATAGAATTACAAGCTACAAGAATAAGAAGAATAGAGGAGAAAAATAATGACTGAAGAAAGTAAATATAAACAAATATGGGGAAAGATAGAAAGAACAAGCCCTTATGGTTTTCAGATAGATAAATTAGGTGAATCATGGGTAAATTATGGCAAGTTTTTTGAAGGTGATAAAACACCAGTAGAAGTTGGAGCATCAGTAATAATTAGTTATCAACAATCTGGCGATAAATTTTATTTAAACTCGGTAGCAAAAGCAGATTCAAATCCAGACCCAGACCCACATAATGCAATAAAAGATTTAGTTACAGATTCAATTATGAATGAAGCAGATAGAAGACAAATTGTAATTGTAAGACAAAATTGCATTGGTAATGCAGTTAATTTTCATCAAGATATAGGTTCAGAAACAGATGTAGAAACTGTTTTAAGAACTGCTGAAACATTTGAAAGATGGATTCATAGAAAATAATGGACAAACCTAATTATTATGCAATTATTTCTGCTGAAGTAAGATATGATAAGAATTTAACTCCCTTTTCTAAATTACTTTATGCAGAGATAACTGCATTATGCAACAAACAAGGTTATTGTTGGGCTACAAATGCCTATTTTGCAAAAAATTTTGAAGTTACTGAAATAACAATACAAAGAGCAATATCACTTTTAATAAATAACGGTCATATTATAAGAGAAATACACAATATAAATACAAATGAAAGTAAAAGATTTTTAAGATTAGCCGTAACAAATGTGATACCAAGCCATATCAAAAATGATATGCCAACCCCTATCAATATTGATACCCATAATAATATAAATTCTAATAATAAATTTAATATATTTTGGAATTTAATTACTGGAAGAAAAAGAAATAAGGCAGATGCTGAAAGAGCTTTTAACAAAATTAAAACAGATTTAACATCTGAAGAATTGGCAGAAAAATATAATGAACTCTTACAATCAAGAGAAGAAAAATTTGTACCATATCCTCAAAAATGGCTCAAGAATGAGGGATGGAAAGAGGAAATAATATATGAAAAATCAAAAAATTTTATGGCTTTACAATTTAGCGATAAAGCAGAAACATTTGAAGGAATCCAACAAGAAGACATCCAAGAATACTTGGACAAAGCTAGAAAAGAAAACAACCACCAAATGGTGGCAATTTATGAAAAAGAATTAAGGAGAATGAAGAATGAGTAAATTAATACCAACATTGCAAGAAGAAGTAGAAAATTTACAATCTTTAAATTTAAGTATTTTAAGATGTAGATTAGAAAGGGGAAATATTCTGCATAGAATAAAAGAGAATAGAGCATATATTGGTTATGATGGTTATTGCGAAACTTGGGAACAATTTTTAGATGCAATAGGTTTAGAAAGAGAAACAACCAGAGCAGAAATAAAAATATACCAAGAATTTAGTTTATTTATACTTGGCAATCCAGAATATGTTAATAAATGTAGATTTGAAAGATTATATAAATTATTGCCATTAGTTGATAAACCAGTAAGCAATGAAAAAAAATTAGATTTATTAGATATGAGTATTAGAAGTAATAGAACAGATTTTGAAAACAATTTAAGAGAATTAAAAGGCAAAAAAGCAACAGATACTTGTACATCATGCGATAAGAATTATATAGTTTTAATAAAATGTAAAGAATGTGGATTTATCTATAAAAAAGAAGATTTATCATAGAAAATCATATAAAAACCCTCTAATATTGATTTACATATAGATTGCCTTGATGTTATCTTAAAAATGATATATTACCCTTCATATATCAATAAAACCCATAGGATTTGATATATATCAATTTGCATTAAATTGGAATAATTTGTTGACTTATATATAAGATTCCTATATTATTCCTATATGATGATATATAACTTAATTTCAATAACCCAGAAATTAATGAGCTATCAAACTCAAATTTTCAATATCATCATAGGGAGTTAATTATGATTATAAAATTACAAGATTTTATGAAGAAGGTAACATTTTCGGAAATCGAGAATGATATAAGCCAAAGCCAAGCAGGAAGAATAAGAGTTTGGTTAACCAGTTTACAATCTGCCGAGCAGATAAATTGGTGGATAAAGGAAGATATAGATGAATCAGAAATCTATAACAGAATTGACCAATGGTTACATAGAGAATTAGAAGAAGCAAAAATAAATTATGATTTAGAAAAGGAGATAGCAAATGGAATCTAAAAAGATAGATACAAAAAAAAGAGCAAGAGAAATAATCTACAAAGCATATAAAGATTTGGTTGAGCTAAGAGATAATCCATTAAGGATAGATAGACCAGAGATGGATGAAGAAAGTATGACTAATAACATATTTCTTAATACAATAATAAGTTTTTTACATGATAGAAATATGGAAATAATACCAAGAATATGGAAAGATGAAGAATCTAAAAAGGAGGTGGTTTAATGGATTATAAAGATATTTTAATTGGTTGGGAAGAAGATTTGGTTGAATTTCTCAATACAGATATGGCAGAAAAAATCTGGCTAGAATATAAACAATATAATAAAAATTGGACAGATTTAACTGATGAATATCCACATATGGCTAAAGATAAAGTCTTGGCATGGTTTTATGATTTAGAGGAGAAACATAGATGGCAAATCTTAGGAATTTAGCAGAAAGAGTAAAAAATAATAAATTCTGGACTTATACAAATATAGCAGGTCGAGAAAGACTTACAAAAAATGATAAGAATGGAATTGAAATAGCTCATGCAAGAACATTTTATTACAGAAATAAAGATGAAGAAGCAGGAGCAAGGAAGATAATAAATTATTTTCCAGATTACAAAACATTTAAAATAGCTTTCGAAGAAAGCACAGGAGGAAAAATATGAGTAGACACGAATATGATACAGAAATAGGAATTTTGGGTAATGATTACCCGGTAAGAGATGCAGAAGTAACAACTGCAACTAATGCAGAGATATCTGCAATTCCATCAAATTATCTGGCAGTTATTAATGAACAAACACAACAAGTATTGGGAGTTAATTCACCAAATTATAAGGTATGCCAGAATAAAGATTTATTTAATTGGGTAGAAACTGCCTTAATTGATACATTAGGTTATGAACCAGATAAAGTAAGTATGAAATCATGGATGAAAAATAATGGGCAATCTATTATTCAACATTATGATTTAACAGATTCGGTAACTGATATAACAGAAACAGAAGGCGATTCTTTGATACCTAGAATCAGAGTAACAAATAGTTATGATGGTTCATTACCAGTATCGGTAACAATAGATACATTACGATTATTATGCAAAAATGGTATGGTTGGTTTTAAGCCAATATCAGAATTTACTTTAAGACATATGGGCAACGATTTTGATTCAATGCAAGATACAATTTATTCAAGAATCGAAAGTGGTTTAAATATGGCTAAAGAAAGAATGGATAATTACAAGAATTGGGCAACAACAAGATTAGATATCCGCAAAGAAGATTTTATAATGATTGGAAGTAAAGCCCTAGATAAATGGGTAGATGATGAACAAAAAACCCATAGAGCAGAAGCAATTTGGGAATTGATTGAAAAAGAACAACGAATTTATGATACTCATGACCCAACAATTTGGAATCTTTATAATGGATTGACCGAATATATTACTTATGGTATCGATGGGCAAGATTCAGAAAGAGAAAATAATACTTTTTATTCACAAGATAGAAGACAAAAGAAGGTGAAATCACTTCTTAAAAAATTAAGTGAGAAAGTACCCGGTGGATATCAAGCATATAATATATTAGAACATTAAAGCCAATTTTCTTCTTGGGTTGGCTCATGGGAGAGGTTTCGCAATTTATATAACTTCTCCCTTTTTTTGTGTGGTAAAATTTTTATATGTACCTAGATTTAGGAGATATGTTAGCATCAGTAAAAATTATAAAATTATCTTATGATGAATTACAGAAAATAGAGCCAGATACAGATAAGAACTTCTGTGG
>TARA_R100000655_G_scaffold106446_1_pt1 | contig 12248 bp, 6 predicted proteins | sample TARA_R100000655 | Tara Oceans TARA_R100000655 (sample SAMEA2622497) | marine metagenome | biome: marine biome (ENVO:00000447); feature: deep chlorophyll maximum layer (ENVO:xxxxxxxx); material: "saline water (ENVO:00002010), including plankton (ENVO:xxxxxxxx)" | depth 90 m
GACTTTCTGCCAATCAAAAATCGGGCATAAGTATGATTACTTACACGGGCAATGGATCTGACTTGGCAACTCTAGGTCACGGGCTAGGCAAGGCTCCCTCGATGGTTATCTACCGTAAGAGGGCTGCTGCACAATGGATGGTTCAACACGCTGGATGCACTGGTGGTATAACTAACGGAACGTCAACAAAACAGTTGGTTCTTGATACCGTAGATGGAGAAGGAGGTCCGTTTAGCGGTGGTTACATTAATGCCGTTGGTACAGAAACGGTAACTTTCAAAGACGGAGCTACGTTTAATAACTGTAACGCAAGTAGCGCACCTTATATATCCTACATGTTTGCAGAAATTCCTGGGTTTTCAAAATTTGGTGGTTTTACATCTGGCAGTTCTGGTGATCCGTTTGTTGAATGCGGGTTCACACCATCTTTAATTTTCTTAAAAAGAATAAGTGCTAATGATAACTGGTATGTGCATGACACAGCCCGTGATCCAATCAACCCAGCTTACAAGTACACCACTTGGGACAACGAAGCCGTCGAAGCGTCTAACACAGGGGTTTACATTGACATTATAAGCAATGGATTTGTATGTGATCTAGGCAGCATCGTTACGACTGATGATGAAATGATATTTGGAGCTTGGGCCTCTAATCCATTTGCAGGAACAACACCTGTTACAGCACGATAATGCTAGAGCTTGGAACAAAAGAGTTAATTACTTTAGGTACAGTATTAGCAGGTCTCGCTGCAACATACGGCGTTATTAAATCTACGATTAAAACAATTACAGAGCAACTAGCAGAAGAGAAAGACGAGTTAGCAAGTTTAAATACAAGGCTAGATAAAGTAGAAGCAGTGCAAGCTGTTGCTACAAGCTCAATAGATACGATGGCAAAAGATATCTTATCGCCACAAATACTAAAAGAACGAAGTGAACGGGATGGTAGAATAGAACAAAGACTAGATTCTATTGAAAGAGAATTAGATAACTTTCATAAGATGCACAATGGTTCCCACCCTCCCGTTAAGGATAGAGATTGATGACAAAATTAAAACGTTTTATACTTTTATTCTTGACTTTTATACTAATAAGTTGTACAATACCAGAAGATAAGTTTGACGCAAATAAAGAATATGCGGTAGGTTTGATTACTCAAGTATGTACAACATTAGAAGTTTCTAAAAAGATTCATACAGAATACTCAAAAAGTTTTGAAAAAGGTTTACAAGAATTTTATCAAAGAATTTTTGATGAAAAATGTATCCTATTTCCTCAACCCGTACTCGCTAAATTTATCAAGCTAGAGTTTAAGGGTCCAATATCTGATAATGTAGAAATAGAAATATGGAAAGTTATTCTTGATGAGAAACCTGAAGATGATAAAGAAATAACATATTTTTGGGCAGCTATTCAAAAAGAAAAACAAGAAAAACAATCCGAACCTGAAAAAGTAAAAGATACCGAGGTATAGTAATATGAGCGAACAGCCAGAACTTCCCCAGCCTGAAATGGACCCTGTACCAGAGGAAGAAGTAACGGAGTTAGAGCCTGAACGAGAGCTTACTACTGAGGAGGCTTTTAAGCCTGTTCGTGAAATTATGGGCAACCAAGCGGCGGGGGTTGTTGATCTTGGCGATGCTGAATATAAACCAGTATCACAAGAAGTACAAGATAATGAACTGTTAAGCACGGACACTGCAGGGGTTAGTTTAGACCCAACTGGAGCGGCAGTGCCATCTTCAAATGTTCTTGAAAGTCAAGATGTAACTGCTCCTACTGCAGAAGAAGACCTTGGAAAAATAGACGCTGTAGAGCGAAATCTACCTAACATGCCTACAGATGTTGTTGGTGCAGAAGTTGAGTTATCAACAGGAGCAATTATTGATCCTGCAGATGTAGTAGATGAGCGCACAAAAACAGAGATGTTTGAACGTGGTTCTTTAGCGGAAGCAAAAACACAGGCTCTTGCTGCAGAAGCTACCGTTCAGTATCAAATAGGTGCGTTATACGAATCACTTGAGGAAGGCAAACCACTTCCTGCTTGGGCATCCAAGAATGTCAAAAAAGTAAATGACATTATGATGGCTAGAGGTCTTGGTTCTTCTAGTGTTGCATCTGCAGCAATGGTAAGTGCTATTGCAGAGAGTGCGTTACCTATTGCAATACAAGATGCTAATAAATATGCTACAATACAACTACAAAATTTAAATAATGAACAACAAACTGCACTAGCTAATGCTGCTACTATTGCTGCTATGGATCGACAGAATCTTGACAACCGTATGAAAGCTGCAGTTAAGAACGCTGATACTTTTCTAGCAACAGATGTTAAAAATGCAGACCTAGAACAAGCTGCTAATCTGTTAAATTATCAAACTAAAGCACAAGCTTTATTTACAGATACTGCTGCTGAAAATGCTAGACTTAATTTAAATGCAAAAACAGAAGTTGAAGTAGCAAAATTTTACGATACGCTTGGAACGACTGTAGCTACTAATAATGCTAATCGTGCTGCAGCTATGGATCAATTTAATGAAGACCAAGCTAATTCTATAAATAAGTATAATGCTAAAATACAAGATGCAAGAGAACAATTTAATTCTACAATGATATCTGCAATAGAGCAATCTAATGCTTTGTGGAGACGTTCTCTCAATACCGCTAATACTGCAGAACAAAATGCAGCAAATAGAGTTAACGCTGCAGCAGCACTAGGAATAACTACCTCTGCTTTAGATGCAATATGGCAAGAATATAGAGATGAAGTGTCGTTTGCATTTACTGCTTCTGAAAACAGTCTATCTCGTAATCAACAATTAGCGTTAACAGCTATTGCTAATCAGTTTGCAATGGACATGTTTGATGCACAAGTAGATGCAGATTCTCAAAAATCTATGGGTGCGTTAGTAGGTAATATGATAGAAGGTGTTTTTAATAATGTTTTAAGTCAAACTGGTAGTGGTAGTGGTAGTGATTATTTTGGTGATGATAATACAGCGTATGATCCACTTACAGTTGAAGATTTTGTATAGGAGATAAAAATGTTTGGAAATATTGTAGGTCCGCTACTAAGTGTTGGTTCTAAATTTATTAGTGGTAAAAGTAAAGGTAGTAGTGGTTCTAGACAACCAGCATTTGATCCACGAATTGGTTTTGTTGCAGAAAAAACATACGCAATGCGAGCAGCAGAAAATGCAAAAAGGCTGTCTGATCCAGGGCGTAGAATGACCGCTGAACAAGAAGGTAGGACTAAAAAGGTTAAATATGAAGAAGAGGTACTGTCTTTATATCGTAATGCTCAAGCTAATACAAGAGTTCGTGAAGCTATTATTCAACAAGCAGAGAGACAAGGAAATATTAGCCCTGTACTTAAAAAAGCAAGATACGATATTTCTGATCCGTTAAAAAGAGATACTGATACTAGAACAAAACCCTTAAAATTAGAGACATAATATGTCACAAGCTACATTTAATTCACAAGATATTGATCCACTTGCAAGAGCTATTCCAGGGCAATCATTAACAGACACACCTGGACAGTGGCCTTTTGAGAAACCACCACAAATTGTTTCTCCAAAACAAGCTTTTGAAATTGTAAAAAATTCTGTTGAATCACCTGAATCATTAGAAGACATACTTAAATTATTAGATGTAGGTATATCTGCAGAAACACTTGCATCATCTATAACTTTAAAAATGTTTTCAGAAGGTGTGTTTACTCCAGATATAGCTGAAATTATTAAACCACCATTAGTAGCACACATAACGGAAATGGGTATAGAAGCAGGTATTGACGATATAAATGTTGTAAATAATTTACCTTCTAGCTCTATTGATACAGAACAACATATGGCTTTGATGCAAAAAGTTAGCCCACAAAAATTTGAACGTATTGCAAACAACGCTATACAGGAAGAAGAATTTGATGAAATGCTTTTAAATATGGAGATACCAGATGAACCTATGCAGTCTCCTAAAGAAAGCTTTCTAGATATGGAGGTAGAATAACATGTCAGCATTTTTTGGTGGTGTTGCACAGGGATTTTTAAATGCCAAGTTAAGGCGTGAAGATGCTGCAGCGGAAGCTGAAAAGCAACGTATTGCTGGTTTAGAAAAAGAAAAAGATCGTCAAGTTCGTCGTGATATTGCTGATAAAGAAGTCGAAATGCGGCGGCAAACTTTAAAACAGCAGCAGGAATCTGCTCAAAAAACAAGTGATTTCAGAAAAGTTAGTAATCTTGCAACTTTAGTAAAATCAGTGGTTAGACAAAATCCTAATGAGGATTTTAGAAATAGAATATCTGCAAAAGATATGGAGCTATTCCCTCAGTTTGGATTAGGTAGTTTTACAAACGGAAAGTATAGTCTTGGTGCGGATATAGCTAATGTCGCGGCTGGAGAAACTAAAGAAAAAGGTTTAATATCGGCAGCTTCTTTAATAGCTACTGGAAAAGCTGATCCAGCTCAGTTAGAGGAAAACCCTGAATTAAATAAAGTATACGCTAATATGATGGGTTTTAAAGTAGATGATAAAAAATACAATACACACGTTTCATCTCTGTCATCTAAATATAATTTAAAAGAAAGTATACTTGGCAAACATAATGCTATTGAAGCTTTTGGAACACCTAACATTATACAATATAGCGTAGGTAACAATTTATATAAGTATGATAAAGGTGTTGTCCCAGGTGAAATCCACAAAACAGGTTTTGAAGGAACAGCAGGAACTGATAAATTACCCGCAGAATCAGGAGCAAAGTACAGGACTAAAAATACAATATTATTTGATTTTGCTACACTAAAAAGTGCGGAAGATCTGTTAGAAGATCTTCGTTTAAAAGGAGATAAGGGTCAAATAGGTAAAAATAAACTAAAAGCTTACCACAATCATGTGCTTAAATTCAAAAATCAGTTTATTAACGTTCAAAATGCTTCTGTTAGAGGCGGGGGTTTCATTCCTCACTTTACTTTAAATAGTTCAGGAGGTGTTAACCCACAACCAACTCAAATAAAAGTTGGTAATATAAAAGAATTATTTCCTAATCTTTATAAGGTATTAGGTAAGCAGACAAATATTGATACGATTATAAATGCTTCTAATACTGATGTTGATACAAGAACGCCAGAAAATAGAGCTAAAGTTATGGCACCTGCGTTAGGTATGACATCAGATGAGTATGTGGCAGCAGAAAGAGCAGGAGATATTGTTACCAAACATGAAACGTTAGCAAGAACAAATCCAGGTAGAAGAGTAGGAGATAATCTCAGTAGTGCTACAAGTGTTCAAAGTATTATTCCAAATCCAAGTATGAATAATGCACAAAAAACAACGAGAGAACTTCCTGTTTCTCCCAAACCTGATTTACGTTCTACTGATGATTCAGGAAATCAAAGATTTATTTTAGATTTACAAACAACTTCTAACAAAGTTGCATCTTCAGATATTAATTTATTGTTTCAAGCTAACACTATGAGAGAGGCTGATAGAAGAGCTTTATTTACAACTCGACCAGATTTATCAAAACAATATGATTTAATGGTTACAAATGAACTTTTTAAAACTTTAAACCTTGCTAGAGAAGATGCTAAAAATGGAGGAAATAAATACTATACTCAACTAGCAGATAAAGTAGCAAAAACTTTTGATATCCAAAGAAATGGCACTGGTGCTACAGATGTTGCTTCTGTTCAAGACGCTATAAGATTGCTAGTTAATCAAGATATAATGGATCAACTTCGTCCACCCGTTAAAACATCACAAATTGGTAATAAACAAATAATACAAGTAAGTGCTATTCCACGAAGAACTGATACAAGGGTAACAATAGAAAAACAAAAGCTTCAAGAAAGTATAGAAAAAGGTCGTCAGGCTAAAAGTAATGCTAATTCTTTTATAAATAATATACGAAGAATGGGCATAGTTAAATTAATTAAAACAGGAGATTACACTCCTTCAGAAAAATTAAGTATGCTTGATAGTTTAAAAAACAATCCCTCTTTTCTTGAAGCTTTTACAGGCCAGCAGCTTCCTGGTGTTATGTCACGAATGAATGTAACTGTGAAAGATTTAGAAAAAATCGGATTTCAAGAATCTAGTGATCCTAAAGCAACTGTAGAATCTAAGATACAGTATGTGCAAGATTTAGGCAAAGCTTTTATGCACGGTATTAATAAACTAAGAGCCGTTGTTGACAGGGGTGTTTTAATTAACGCAGATGAAATGCGTATAAAAAATGCTCCTGAAAAATATTTAAAATCTAGTAACTTTAGTAGTTCTGAGTTTGATTCTGGTAATGACGCTGGAACTGTAAGTCGTTTAAGCGACACAGAAAAACTTGCTGGAGTATACTTTGAAAGGTATAATACGTCTCTTAATTCATATCTTAACCAAGCAGAAACAGCATATAAAAATAAAGATTTTCAAAAAGCAGCAGAGTTTGAAGCACTGGCTTATGAACAATATCTTCTAGCTCAAAACACAATGACAAAAGTTACTTTAACATATACTTTTGCAGGTATGGTTCAAGGTGAGTCAGGTGGTAGGGCTATTTCTAATGAAGACTTTGCAATTATATTTCAAGCTTTATGGGGTGGTGCTTCTGGTGAAACTGGTAGAGGTTCTTTTGACAGGTTACAAGAAGTTCTTAATGATATTGCTTTACGAAATAAAAATATTGAAAGATTTATTGAACTTGAAGGAGGACCAGAAGCAGCTAGAGAAATGCTGGCTGTAGAACAAATGCTTCTTAGAAATAAACATAGAGATTTGTACGAAGCTTCTAAAACATTTAATTTACTTAACTTTGCACAAACAGGTTTATCCTCTCCTAAACCTGAAAGTTCTGCAAACTTTAAATTTCCAGAAAGAATTTTAGATACCATAGAAGAAAATAACGTTCGATCTAATTTTTCTAGACAAATAAATGATGAAAATAAAACAAGGTATTCTACAAGATTTAACAATTTTGTTGCTACATCAATTAGTAAAGATATGATTTCAGGAGGTGGATCATTTGAAAGTTTAAGTAATAATCAAGGTGGTCCTAGAAGTAAAATTATATCTACAGCTATTAATAATTTAACAGAAACATTGTATGACAATAAAGATACATTCCAACTTAACGAGCAAGTTTATGATGTTTTTAATAATTTTGGAAATAGAGGTTTAAGATTTGGAGATGCTGTAGCAACATATTACAGATACAATAAAGTTCTAGCTGCTGCTGGAAGAGACCCTTCAAATCAAAATTATCAAGAAGAACTTCAAAAAACTAAAGATAAAGCTACGAGTTCTTTCAATCTCATTTCAGATGTTGTGGAAGCTATACATAATCAGAAGTTTCCACAACTTACACAACAGCAAGGCTAATAATAATTAGGATTAGTTTAAATGGCTAAATATTTTACTCCTTTTGATAAAACAATAATAGAGGCTGGTAAATCTCTTTATGAACGTTTTGCAGATGACGAAGAAGAACGTAAAAAGAAAGAAGAAGAAGACAAGAAAAAACTTGTTTCTGAATTGAAAAGCACCTCTACTGCAAGAGACCCGTTAGCTTTACCTAATCAACCTGACTCAGAACGTGCTAAATTACAATCTCAAAGAGATGTAGAATTTATGGGCAATGATGCAGGAGATATATTTATCTTGCCTGATGGAAAAGCAGCTTCTTCATCTGACAATCCTAACATACAAGAAAAAATAAAAATACTTAACTCTCCTTCTCGTTTAATGGCTAGACAAATAGAGGCAGAGCGAGCAGGTGAACCTATGCCTATGGGTATGGAAGGTATATACCCAGGAAAAGCAGAACCTATCGGAACAGTAGAAAGATTGCTTATAGGAACTAGCCCATTAGATCAAGATCAGAACGTATCTACAGCAGAACGTGTAGGAAGAAAAACATTAGATATAGTTGGTAGAACACCTAGAGCCGTATTGGGAGGAGCATCTAGAGGAATTGGAGGGATTGCACAATTACCTCAGTTTATCAATGCTTACGGTGTAGGGGCTTTAGAGCAAGCTGCTAGATATGTTGGGTTATATGGAGAAGGCACAGTAGATTGGGATAAGTTAGATATAGCAAATACATCTGCAAAAATACTATCCGAAGAAGCTGAAAGATTTGTTAAAGTAACAGATGACTTGTTTAGGGTGGATGAACTTGATCCTTCTGCTAAAACTTTAATGTATATTACAGACTTTTTTATGCCTGTTAATGTTCCTGGTGCAATATCAAAAAGTTTAAATGTAGCTTCAAATGTTGCAGAAGATACATTTAGATTTGTAAAAGGTTTTCCTAAAAGAGAAGTAGACCGTGATGAAATTTTAATGGCTGATTTGAGAGATGCTCAAACGGCTAGAACAAGTCCAGTTGAAAAACAACGGCAAAGAGAACTCAACGAAGCATATGAAGCAGCTAAAAAAGATAATCCCCAATTAGACTTTGATTCGTTTGAAAAATATTCTGATTTTGGTCAAAAAATAATGGAGAAAAGAGCCGCTCTATATAATCAAGCTCGTAAAAATATTAACTTTGAATATGGTAGACGAGGTATTGTAGAAGCTGCTAAAGAACGTCTCAGATATCCTGGAGGAAGATCAAAAAGTGCTTTAGCTGCAACTTATCAAATACCTCCAGGAGGTGGCGCACCTGAATTAACAAAAACTCTAATATTTGAAAAAGCTCCCACATATGAAATGTTAGAGAATAGAAAATTATATAAACAAATAATGGATGCACAAGCTGTTGTTAGTGCGGGAGCTATAGCTGGTGCTTGGGATTCATATTTTCAAGGAACAGAGTATCAAGATTTTTCCTATATAGTAGGTCTTACAGGTATTTTTGCTAATCCTACAACTACGTTTAAATTACTAGATAATATTGTAGGAGGTAAATTAGACCTTCAAAATAGAATAGCTATTCCTGCTTCTGTTACTAAAAGACTACCTTTTTTAAAAGATATGGACTTATTTAAAAGTGATCCAAATATAACAGGAGAGGTTATACAACGTCCTTTAAATCTTGCGTTACTTTTACACGGTATAGGTAAATTTGTTGCAGAACAAAAACAAGGGCCAGAAGATGTTATTGCTCAAACTTATGCTAATGGTGCTTGGAATAAACGAGTAACAGCAATGGCTGCAGGTGTTCCAATTTATAAAGCTTTTTTAGCTAATAGCGTTGATAAAATTGAAGCATTAGGAGGAATGACAGAATTAGAAGCTATCACTAGAATGAGCGGTAGTGACTTTAGAAATATTGAAAGTTTTGCTAAAGAAGTAATGCCTTATCTTCCAAAAGAATATTTACAATCATACACAAAGTTAGTTAGGCATGGCGAGAAATTAGTAGAATCTATTAACAAATCTAAATATGGGGATAAAACTACAGAGTTTACTTTGACACTAGAGCAGATAGCTCAAGGTGTTCAAATGACAGCACTAACAGGTATTTTAAAACACGTAACTTCTGATCCTGCGTTTAAAAATGCTAGTAAGAATGTTCAAGGTATTTTACTTTTGTTTAGAACACATCATCAAGAAATGCAAGATCAAATTGGATTTATACAAGATTCTTTAAAAGCTTTAACTGGCTGCGATGCTAAAGCTGAGTTAGATTTTAAAGAATTAAAAGATGGTGCTAACATGCTCATTGATAAGATGAAAGCAGACAGTGCGTTGATAATGGAAGCTGCAGAGGGTCTTAGCGATGCAGCAGGTATTGTCGGTAATAAAGGTTCCAGCATAATCGTTAGAAATCTTGTAAACGAACCTATCGAAAAAGGAGGTATGGGTTTAACAGCACAAAGGTTATCTCCTGAAGGTCGAGATGCCGTCAGCCAAAAAGCGGATAAAATTTTTAGGGATGCTTTTAACAGAGCTAACGATGAGGATAAAGCTAAATTTGCAAAATTAGAAGAGTCACTTGAAGGAAGAGTGCTGGTTGTTAACAACTATATAGACGAGTTGTATAATTTAAAAAATACAGAGTTAGAAAATTTTGGAGACATAGCAAGTATTTTAAAAAATAAAAATAGGTTCACTGCTTTTGGAACTATGTCTAGAAAAGGTCCAATGGAACCAGCGTTACAGTATAGCAACAATATAGATATATTTATTAAACAAAGTAAATTTAACGGTTTAATAAGAAATAACGCAGAAACTTTAAAAGATAAAGCTGACGCTCTTAATGAAAGGTATCCGCAAGATTTAAGATTTACGGGTAACAGAGATTATACTAAATTTGCTGAAAACTCTGATAAAACTATAGACCTTACTAAAACTTTAAATAATATTGATGAGTATGTAAACGCATCAAGAAAAGCAGATGGTTCTTCTGTTACAGAACAAGAGTATATTGCAAACTTGTTGTCTCAACTTGACTCTAATAGTCCTGGCTTTAGAGAAGAGTTTATATACGTTGCTGATGCTTCAGACATGCACAGATTACGTATGTCACACTCAGATTGGGCATGGAATAATAGATTTAAAAATACAGGTGCTTCTAAATTAGTGTTTAAAGCTATGAAACGCATTGATCCCTTATTTAGTGAAGCGGGTATACCTGAATTAAAAATATATAATGACAATCACACCGCATTTAAAAGTATGTGGTTTGAAGATCTTCTAGGAAAAAAATTATTAAAAAGTAATCTGTATAGAAAACAAGATGATATTGGAGAAAATGATGACATTCTTGATCCAGTAGATTTTGTAACGGATATACTAAAAGCAGAAAATTCTAAAGTTGCTGCAGATTTAGTTAAAAGAATTTTTGGTGATTATAAAGATGCACAGGGTATAACAATAGTTAGAGGTGAAGAAAGAAAACAATTAGTTGATATAGCTGATGATATTTTTGCTTATAAGGTTGTTAACGAGAATTTTTTTGGAAGTAGTGGTTCACAAAAAATTAAAGAAAAAATAGATGATCTTGAAAGAAATGGTTTAATTTCTTCAGAGATGGCAACAAAAGTAAGAACATTTACCGAATATACAAACAAACAAAGTGAGTATAATCTTAACAAAGAATTAGAAAATGCAGAAAGCAATATAGTAAGATTAACTAAATCAGCTATAAATGTTAAAGAGGGAACCGATAAAGAAACTTTAGCAGCGGAACTGTCTAGAGTGGATACAATGGCTGATGTTTTAGAGTTCCTTATACCTACTTCTGGTACACCTACATATGCTAGAGGTGAGGGTATAACTCAACCAGGAGTGCAAGTAGAACGTATTAGAGAGTTAGCGCAAGAGAAAGCAGAACTAATACAACAATCTTTAGGTGCTGATCCTAAATTTAAACGTATCGCTCAAGAACGTTTACAAACAATAGAACGTCAACTTGATGATCTTAAACAAGTTCCTTTAGAAGAAATAACGGGTAGCAGATTTGATGTGTTTGTTAAACAAGTTATTTTTAAAGGAGAAGATATACGATCAGGTGAAAATTTAACGGAAAAACAGAGAAAGCTAATAAAAAATCTTCGTGATTCTCTCGTAAGTGAAATGATACGTAGATCAATTAACAAAACAAGCACTAGAAAAGCATACCTTAATCCAGAAACAGATAATGTAAAACGTACTTATGAAAGGGCTACTAATTATCTTAATCAATATATGGTAAGAGAGGGAGCCTTTACTGTACCTTCTAGTGCTTTTGAGTTAGATTCTGATTTTAATATTGTTGAACTATCAACAGTGTACGACAATATGAAACCACAATTAGAAAAACTAGATTCACTTCTTGGAGATGATCCTACTTTTGTTAAAGATTTAGATGATAAAATGAAAGCACTAGTTGCAATAAAAGGAGAAGTTCCTGAAGCTCTTGCAGATACAGATTTTGGAAATATACCAAGAGGTCTAACAACCCCTGCAGCTTTATCTAGAATATACTCTGGTATGCGCGGCGTTGTTAGTTGGAGGTATCTTGCTACAGAACAAATTGTAAGAGAACATCAAAGAGCTAAACATTTAATGTTTCATAAAATACTATCTGACCCACAATTTTTAGAAACATTAAGTTTAGTTTTAGACAGCACTACAGTATCTCAAAAGTTAGCAGATACCTTTGTTAAATCTTTTATGCCAATTATGAAATCGGCTGGAGCTAGAGCAGTTGTTTATGATCCTGTTGAAGGAGAGGGACAATACAAAGTTAATAAAAACCCAACAAGTAAACAAATTGCAGAACAAGTTAAAAAAATATGGCTTGTAGGAGGTATGCTGTCTGGCCC
>TARA_R100000655_G_scaffold13590_2_pt1 | contig 12234 bp, 25 predicted proteins | sample TARA_R100000655 | Tara Oceans TARA_R100000655 (sample SAMEA2622497) | marine metagenome | biome: marine biome (ENVO:00000447); feature: deep chlorophyll maximum layer (ENVO:xxxxxxxx); material: "saline water (ENVO:00002010), including plankton (ENVO:xxxxxxxx)" | depth 90 m
ATTATTGGTGTTGTACCCCCTGAAAGTAAAAATATTGTTGGTATAGAGCCAATACCCGGTACTGAGCCACAAGTAACAGAGCCACTTCTTGCTGAAGGTGGAGATGAAACAGAAAAGCCAATAGTTGCTGAAACAGAAACTCAAGATAAGATAGATGTATCTGATACTATTGAAGAAACTGTTGATGAAGATATAGATGTTGTAGATGCGGGTGACGAAGGTACAGAACCTGACCAAGGAGCTGGAAGTATTTTAAGTAATCTACCAATAGGAACATTATCAGCTGGAAAAACACAGCCAATAGGAGAAATTGAACCTGATAAAGATTTATTTTCTACAGAGCCGGAAAAAGAAATAAGTGCTAAGAAAAAAGATGAAATAAAAACTCAAGAAGAATTTTATAGAAAAAAAGATAAAAATTTTGATGCAGGTTTAAACGCATCTAAAAATATTTTTGATTCTAATATTAGAGATGCTTCAGGAAATAAAATAAATATTACAAAGCCAAAAGATTTCTTTAATCAAATAAAATCAATGGCTAATCGTATTAAGCAAATAAATGAAATGCCTGAAGTTAAGATTAGGGGTACTCGTGGTGTTCCTAGAACTTTTGTTAAGTCACAGCAATTATTACTTGAGCAAAAACAATTATATAGAGATTTGTTTGAACTAAAAGATAAATTAAAAAACGTAAAAAATATTTATTTTCCACAAATAGATAGTCAAGGAAATAAAACTGGTGGGCTTACAAAAAGAAAAACATCAACTTATAATCAATCTTTAAATAGTATTATAAGTAAGTTACCAAAAGATTTTGATTTAGCATTTAAAAAAGACCGCTTAAGTCAATCAGAGTATGAAAAAGTTTTAGGTTATTAATTAATTATTGATGTATTATGCCAGACGGTTATAGCTTTTATGAGGATTTATTAAAAAGAGCTGGGCAAGAACCAGAGAAATATCAAAATGCCATCCCCGGTATTGAGCAACTTGGTGATAAATTATACAATAAAACCCAAGTAACTGAAACACAAGTAGAAGATTATTTACCTGAAGCTAAAAAAGTAGCTGAACAAGAAGTTTTTGAATCTAGAGAGGATGCTAAACTTTATGGTTTTGTTCCGGGTAAGTGGTTACCTGAATGGGTAAAAGAAGGGTATAATAATAGTATAGAGGGTTTAGGTTATCAGATAGCAACAGGACAACGATTCTTTGATGTTAGTGAAGATTATTTAGATAATAAAGGTTTTGCTGAAGATGTAGGTCAATCTGTTATGTCTTTTTTTACTATTGCTGACATGGGTTCATTGATTGCTGGGGGTGGAATAGCAGGTGGTATTGCTAATGTTGGGTATAAGCAGGCGGCAAAACAGACCATTAAACAACTGATTAAAAATAATGTACAAAAAGGTTTAAGTAAGGAAGCTGCAGAGCGTGCAGCACAAAAAACTGTTACTCAACTTGTTAGTAAAAATAAAAAGAAAGCTGCACAAATTATTAGAGCTTCATCTGGTATGAAAAATAAAATAAGTGAAAAGTTAGCTTTAGAGATAGTTGAAGAAGGTGCTAAAAAACTTCCTAATAAAATTATGAGTTCAGCTATAGGTGGCGGTGGGGGACTTGGTTTTTATGGAGGTCTTCAATCTGCATTTGGTCAGGAGTTACAATCTGGAGATATAAGTGCTCTTATGGTAACAAAAGATGCTGCATTAAATGCTGGTTTAGGAGCTGTTACCGCAGGCTCTGGTTCTGCATTTGGTAAATACTTATCAACTAAATTAGGTAATCCTATAACTGCTACTCAAAAATTAGCTCAAACAACTGCAGTTAAAGCGTTGGAAACTGCACAGTTTGGTCTTGCTACTCCCTTAATGGAGGGTAGAGCACCTGAGTGGAAAGATTTTGCTCATGCCGCTGGAGTAATAGCTGGTATGAATGTTGCAAGGAGAATACCATCTACTGCTGTAAAGTTAGCTGGCTTTGATAACCCTAAACTTGGAATGAAAAGTGCAGCTAAAACAATGGCTGAAGGTGTAAGTGCTCAAAAAGCTGAATCTCAAATTTGGACATCAAAAGGTGGTGCTTCATTAATAGATGTTAAATTTAAAGATATTGTTAAGGATGGTAAGAAAGTTGGAGTTGAAGTAACTGGTAAAAAAATAAATTTAAAGACAAATGAAATTTCTGAAACACCTACAACGCTAACAGAAAAACAATTTACATCTCGTGGTTATGCTAGAAAAAGAGCTGGTAAAACTACTGAATCTATTAAAAAGGGTCGTAGGCAAGAAATATTTGGGAGAAAAAAGAAATTAAATATATCAGATAAAGAATTTAGAAGAGTTGTAGAGGCTGAAACTGGTGTTGAAGTTAATCCAAAAAAGAATAAAACTGGTTTTAGTCAACTTAGTTCTTTACAACAAATTAGAGTTTTAGATTTATTAAGAAAAAGACAAACTAAAAAAGATATATATAAAAATTTTAAAGAGCAGGGTTATGATGAGTTCTTTATACCAAAAAGAGTAATTACAAGTAAGTTAGTTCCTGAATTTTTAATGCAGACTAAAAATAGGAATAGAACTCAAATTGGTAGAGAGAAAGCAAGAGATATTGATGCAGCTGATGCCAGAGGTATTACTTTATCTGGTACTTATATATATAAATTAAAAGAAGCTGGTATTTATTCAGGTGGTATTTTAGGTCGTTTATTTGGAAAAATCGAAGTTGAAGTTCCTAATGCAGACTATAGGGTAGGAAATAAATCTCCTACTAAAAAAAGAGATAAGTTTTATATAAAATTAAGAAAAGAAAAAGAAGCTAAAGAATATTTTGAAGACTTAGGTAGAAGATTAGGACAAAGAGAAAATCAAGCAGATGCAGATGTTGTAAAAGTTAGAAATATATTAACGGAAATATATGGAGATGCAAAAAAAGCAGGAGTTCCTGTTAGGGCTTTTAGAGAAAATTATTTTCCTAATCAAATTAAAGAAAAATTTTTAAAGTTTTTAGGTAGTGACATATTTAAAATAATAGAAAAAGACCCAACATTTGAAAGTACAAAATTAAAGGACAAGAGTTATATAGTTAATCATATAAACAAAATTCTTGGAAGTAGTAAATTAAGTCCAGAAACAAAGTTAGCATTTGACCATATAGCAAAAGAATTAGTAAAAGAAGCAAAGAAAAATGGAATTGAATTAAGCGATAAACAAGCTAGGGCAGATGCATTTTTAAAAATAAGAGACACAATTTATAAACAAAGGTGGTCTTTATCTGGAAATCTTGTAAAATCAAGAACTGCAAGTTTTCCTGAAGAGTTTTATGAAAGAGATGCTAGGTTAGTATTGACTAAATATGCTAATGATGCTGCTAAAGATGTTGCAAATACTGAGTTTTTTGGAGCAAAAAATGAAAAAATTAATGTTGCCTTAGCTCAATTAAGAGCTTTGGCTAATAAAGCTAGAGACCAAAACAATGAAGTAGCAAGACAGTCTATAGAAAAAGAAATAGCTTGGCTCAATCAAACATTTAATTCCTACAATAATATGATAGAGGTAGACCCAACTAAAAATTGGGCAGACCCTCGTGCTAGAAAGATTTGGTCTGCTACAACTGATTTTGAGGTAGCTACAAAAATAGGTCTTGGTTATGCAACCATACCTAACGTAACACAAACTTTTATATCTACAGCAGTAAAAGCTGGTTACTGGAATACATTTAAGGGTACATATAATTTAGTTTTTGATAAAAAATATAAAGCAAGAATAGCTAAATCAGGTCTTAGTAATCTATCTGTGTTTCAAATGATTTCTGGTCTTGAGCCATCTGATAATATTTTTGGCAGAGCTGCACATATTACGACAAAGCTAAGTGGTTTTCAAGCAATGAATAAAGTAAATCAATATGTAGCCGCAGCAGCTGGGCACGAATATGTAAAGAATTTAGTAGATGTATCAAACGGAAAAGGAACTGGTCTTTCTAAATTAAAATCTAAATCGTGGGCAAGAGATAATTTAAAACAATTAGGATTACCAGAGGATGTTAAGAAATTATCAGAAAGACAAATTCTTGAATCTATGTATCGTTTTTCAAGAGACGCACAATTACAAAGAAATGTTTTAAACGACCCTATGATGTTTAATGACCCTAGATTTAGACCTTTATTTTTATTTAAACGATTTGGATATAAGCAATTTAATTGGATAAGAGAAAACGTAGGTAGAGAAGTATTTGTTCATGGTAATGTACTTCCTTTATTAAGGCTTGGTGTAGGTGGATTCTTTGGTGCTCAATTTGTTGTAGCATCTAAGAAAGCTCTTAACAATTTCTTAGCTGGGGATGAGGGTGTCTTTGATGAAAATCAGTTATTTGTCCCCGGATTTATTATGCCTAAAGGAGTTGAGTATGAATATTTAGGTAATGATGTTAATATGGATTTATCTGAATATAAATGGTCTGATTTCTTAGATGATGTAGCCGCAGTAGGTGCAGCTGGTTTTATTGGTGATATATTAGCTAATGAAGATAAAGCTCGTGCTTTAGAATTTTTAGTTAAGCCTGCAATATTACAGGATGCTTTAAAGGGAATTAGTGCTGTGCAAAGGACATATAAAGATATACAAGATTATGGTATAGGAATAAAAACGGGTCAAAGGGCATTAAAATATATTGCACCTATACTTGGTACTGCTCCAAGAAGGTTGGCTCAACAATTTGAAACAGAAGGGCAAAAAGAAACCTACATTAAATATAGAAGGGGTATTGTAAAGGGTAGAATGTTAGATGCTTTTATTAATGAAAATGATGCAGAAGCTTATAAGATTATGAAGGCTTGGAATAATGCTTATCCCGAACAATACTTTACATCAGATGATATGGATAGTAACGCTATATATGATAGAATAAAGAAGAAAGAAGAAAGAAGGTATAACCCTTAATCTTCCTCTTTTTTATTTTCTTTAGCAGGTTCGTTCTTTACTTTTTTCTCTAGTTCTTCCCTAGCAATATTATTTGCATTTTGAACTTCTGCTAGCCTGTCAAATATTTCTTTTAATTGTTTCACAGTTAATTACCATTTCCCATTATTTATTTTATCTTTTTCTCTATCAACATGCCAACCATTATTTTCATTAAATAAATAATATTGAAAACCTAATTCAGTATTATCAATACGATTATATAAATGACCCTCACTTTCAAGCATATCTAACCTTATTAAAGTATTATCATCAATTTTATAAACTTCTCCATGAACTTTACCACCTTTATCTTCTAGTAATAACGGAAAACTAAATCCATCTGGAACATATATAGAGTGGTCTTTTAAAATTTCATTATTTAAAAATTTACTATTTCTTAAAAGATGATGATTAGAACCATCTTTTTTTAAAGTTCCATATACAAAAACATTATACATATTACTAATTCCTATTAGGTTTACTTGGTAAATAATTAACACCACAACAACTTGCTACTGTCTTTAACTCATATAAGTTTTTTCCCAATCCAACATCTCCACATTTTTCACAATACCCTCTATAAAAACCCATATCATTCATTTTCCATAATTGTTTATTAGGTGTTGAAAAATCATTAAATTCCCAACTACTAATACACATCTTCCAATTTTTAATTTTTGTTTTTCCACGCATCCATCCGCCTGCTTCATAATGATTATAAAATTTAACAGCATTTTTCTTAGCATCGTTAATATTCTTTTCACGAAAATATCTTATAACCATATCTAAATCTTTTGGCTTTGCTTTATATTTATCAATAGGTTTAGCTTTTTTCTTTACATTTTCATCTCCGGGGTCTCTTGGTGATACCCACTTTGTTACATCTTTATTTATAGAAGTAATGAACTCTGTTTGTATCGTTATGGTTTCAACCATTTGCTTACATAAATTTTGAAGTTCATTAACAGATTTTTCTAATCTATCTATTTTGTCCATTTTTAATTGCCTCCTTACACTTTTTACATTTAATTCTTTTTTTTCCATACGCTGGTACATTATCATGATAAACAGTAGGCTTATATCTATAATGGTCTTCCCACACTTGATTACATAATGTGCAGTAGACTAAATAAGTATCACTACTTCTATCTATATTTCTTCTACCTGAAGTCTTATAAGACATTTCTCTACATACTTTTCCAAGCATTACATCAGATAATATACTATCAGAAGTTAAAATGTCTATTATTTCAGCACTATATTGGTTTTGATGCCTATGACTATTCTTTTTTATAATTTTGCTCAAAAAAGTACCTCTAATTTCCTTTATATAGCTGTTTTATTATTTTTTAATACCAATGTTCAGTTATTTATTATCTGGCAATAGGGGCTAAATTAATAACCCCTATCACAATTCAACCTAAATACGAGTTATTTAAGTTAAAATGGGTTGTCATCTTTCTTTTGAAAGTTACCCCTGAGTTGAGTTTTACCATCTTTGGTCTTATTTATCCAAATAGATGCTTTCATATCAACTCCACCAACTTTAGCATTACCTGTATAATCAGGTTTATTGTCGCCTTCATTTTTGAAACCGTTTTTCAATAAACTCATGCTATTGTCTTTCATCTCGTAAGCCATAATGACTCTCCTTTATTGTTAGGTGTTATACATAATATCTTTTTCAGTGAAATAACTAATTCGCCAATCAGGTATATATCAACCTTTTATATTATGTACAACACCATTGTTATTAAAAAAATCTTTTGAAATTAATTTATCAATAGGAACTAATAAAAGTTCTGAATCGTTGTTATCTCCACCTTTTACTCTTTTAACTAATCCTTTCTTTAAAAGTTCCCTAATAATATCTTTTAATTTTTTAACAGGAAAACAAACCATAGTTTCCATTTCCCCATTTATTGTTAGTATGTGAAACCACCAATCAGCTTTAGTTGCGGCTAACCCCGAAGGCTTTCCTTTAAAATTTACTTCAATAGCTATATTACCTGTCTTCGCCCAAGTATCTCTTTCAGTTTTTATCTCTATCTTACTTTTTTCTCGTAATAGTCTTTCTAATTTTCTTTCATAGATAAGACCAAATTGTAAATCTAAATCAAAGTTAGGGTTATACGTCATCTTTAAATTCTTTTAGCATTGATAAAAGCATAATGAATTTTTCATAATCTAAAACAATATAAGCACTACCATAGTCTTCTCTTATCACAACACCATCTTCTTCTTTTTCAGGTTTGCACCACTTAGCTATCTTTGTTCTACGTTTACAACCATAGTATCTACCTTCAATCTCTATGTCTCCTTTCTCATGTTGAGCACCACCCCTATCCCTATTGAAAGCTTCCAAGTTATATTCTTTAGCCAGCTTAACAGAAAATCTTTGTAGTTCAGCACCACGTTGCCTATTTCTTCTGCCTTGCCTAACTCTTTTCGGGTCTTTTTTCTTAGCCATTATTTAGTCCAAGGCGATGCAAAGAAATTATATGTACCACTTATTACCTTATCCATAAAAGTAACAGTTTTAACTTTTTTAACTTTTACTCTTTTTACTGTACCTTTTTTCATTGTATTCTCCTTATTATATACGAGCAAGTAGGTATTACCCGCCCATTTCTGTTTAGTTTTAAACATTATTTGTTTAGATTTTTTAATTTATCTAATTTTTCATTTATTTTTTTTCTGTACAATTCTGCATCTTTATCAGATTTTGCCCAGAAATTAACTCCATCTTTTAAAAAATATTTTTTATATCCTTCTCTTATATGAAGTCCATTTTCTTTTTTACTCATATTACTCTCCTAACATTCCCGACTATAATCGGGGTTTATTGATTCAGTATTAATATTATCTTCTGCAACTGCATCATTATATTTAGTAATTAAATCAACTCTTATATCTTTTAAGTCGCTAATTAACTTATAAAATGGTTGCTTATAATCAACATTAGATTTAGACCAATCAGAACTATAGATGTTTATCTTTACCATATTTTGCAAAGAGTTAACAATCATATCTAACTCTGTAATGTTAAAATTTATTTTAGCATTTATTTTTTCGTAATCAATATTCAAAACGGAATATCTCCTTTCCCTACTAATTCCACAGTTCTTGCAACATTGTATTTAATAAACTGATTAAAGTCATTTGTAAAAGATTTCTCAAAAACATCAATGTTTACGACATTATGTATAATATCTTCTTTGTTTAATGGTTCAATCATACCTGTTTCGCTGTCTCTTTTTTTAGTTAACTTCATTAATTTCAAATACTTAGAGTATCCCCAATTTCTTTTTGGTTCAAACTTATATCCTGACATCTTTTTATATACAAATATACCATTGTCCTTAACCTGTTCACTTTTTAGAGATAAAAACTTATCATCATCTATAGAGTAAACAGGTTTAAAGACATCAGATATATGGTTACCAAATCTGACATTTGAATTACATTCAATATCAATTATTGTAGCCTTATATCTACCTGTGGGGATAACATCTTTATAGGTCACCATATCCAGATATCATCTGACTTATTCTATCTAAACTTGCTTGAAGATTATCAGGGGTAATTTTCCCATCTTCTAGTGCCTTTAGAACTTTTTCTTTGTCAGCTGCTTTTAAAGATTCAGCATTTTTTCTGATTATCACATCAAAAGTCTCACCAATCTCATTGTCTTCAGGAAATAATTCCTCATCTCCCTTTGGCATGTCATCATTTTTACTAACATTAACAATGTTTTTAATGCCATCATACCCATGTATCACAAACTGAACCCATTTTTCAATGGTTTTCATATTGTCAGCATTAAGTTCCATGCCCTTACTGAAAGCCTCTACAGCAATACCATGCCGTATCTTTCCTTCTGTTATCTTATCCCAATCGGGTTGTTTGTTATCGCTCATAACGTACTTTCTCCTTCTCCTTTTAGACCTCCACCACAAACTCTGTAAAAATTGCAATACTTTATATTACATTCCCACGAATACATCGGGGCAATACCTAGTTCAATAGGAGGGTTACCTTTTTTAAATTTATCGTTTAAATCTCTCCAATATACTTTCGCTTCTTCTATAAAAGCTAAATCAACAGGATATTCTCTAACCCTAGAGGTATCCTTGTTGTAATAAAACAAAGCTAATTTTTTTAATCTAGTATTATGCTCTTTTTCATACCACCATGCATAAGTACCTAGCTGAAGATGGTAATTAACAGATGGATTTGGGTCTTTATATTTATATCCAAATAACTTACTCCATTTTCTAGAGTTACAAGTTTTTATATCATATAAAGCACCATCATCGGCAATTAAGACATCTAAAAACCCTCTTACATTTACTTCGGGTAACCTTATTTCCCTTTCAATATATATTTTAGAACCATTTAATTGAGCATATTCAGTTAATGCATCTTGTATATCTTCGTGAACCATATCGCCAATCCTGAATAATCTCATTGTATCAGCATCTATTGGGTTTGGTTTTACTTTAGCAACATGCTGAAAGTAGTGTTTTCTCATACACATACCTGAAGAGGATGCATGAAACCATTGTTCTTTGCCTACATATCTCTTCTGTCTATTTAACTCATTTTTATCTGCTATATACTTATCATATATGTCTTTAATATCAATCACTTAAAGTGCTCCCTTCCTTTTCTTTTTTTATAAAAGATTCTGCCCACCTATCTAATTCAAGTAATTCTTTCGATTTAAATCTTTCTACTACATGGATAGCTTTATTTATACCGCATATTTCATGAAAGTAGTAGTCTTTTTTAGGTTCATCTTCCCATTTTTTCTCTACTTTCTTTATTTCTTGATGTAGTTCTTTTTCTAAATTATCTAAAGTTGCAAACATTTTATCTCCTAAATATAGAGAGTGAGATTACGGAGGACGTAGCAGAGTCCATGCTACTATTTTTAAAAAAGATAATCCCACTCTCTTTATAGTTATTTAGGATACTAGCAGAGTGTAAAGGAATAACACAAATGAGTAAATGTGAAAAAAACAACTCTGCTAACATCCTATTAAATTTAATTAACATCTTAAAAATTACCTATATTTTTATTAAGGGCGGTAACCCCTGAGAAACAAGAAACACAGAGGTTACCTAACATGACGTGCCCAATTACGTTGCACAAAACAAACAACGTATAACTATAACCCAAGCTGAATGCCTTCTTCTTTTGCCTTGCCATAGTATATTTAAATTCTTTTATCATTACGTTTTAATATTTTATTATATGCTTTAATAAACTTTTTTGCATACTTCTTACCAACTTCTATTTGTAATTGTTCATAGTTTTCATCAGTAATTAATTGTGATATATAACTCATCTTACTCATTTTATCCTCTTTTTATAATTGCTTTTTATTTTTCTATAATCTTTCTTTAATATGAATTTTATATTTCCATTATTATCTTCAACTTCTTCTCTCAATTCTAAATGACTATATTCATCTTTATCAGGTACATCTTTACTATTTATAAAATTAATAAATTCAGTTAATCTCATTTTATTTTCCTTTCTTTGTTTGTTTATTTGACTCTAATACGCACCAAGTTTCAAAAAGTTCCAAATTATTTTTTATCGAAGGGACATTCTAAAAAAGATTTAAAAAAATTAATCTTCTTTACTTGGTTATTCTTTGGTATATATTTCTGAAACGCAATCGTGTATTTCTTATCCTTTCTTGTATTTTTATACCACATAATATGCATCCGACCATATGCTTGAACAGGTATAGCGATATAATCAGCTTGTGTAGGCTTTACCCTAACTTGAATAGATGATTCAGTCATCATAGTAGTATGATATTTTACTTGTATTTTTGTGTACGTATTATCTTGTTCTACTAATAAGTCTATACCAAAATCATCCACTGCGGGAGCGTATAAATTTAAATTCCTCTCTAATAGAAATTTTATTACCATATTTTCCCCAATATAACCCTTACGAGTTCTGCTTAATTTTATATTTTTAGACATTATGTATAATAGGATTACTGATTACTTCTAATAATACTATTTAATTTAAGAGCAGAATCTTTCCAATTATTTAAATTATGCTCTGTTACATCTAACTTACCTTTTAGATAAACTATAAATACTAAAAGACCTAATATTGTTAAAGATAAAATTGTATAAACCATTATCTATCACTCCTTTTTTTTACTTCTAAAATATAAGCTTCCCAAATTTGCATCATTAATTCTTGACTAATTTCATTCTCTTCCATATAAGCTATTAAGTTTACATTCCCATCTCCATCCATTGTTCTTTTAAAGTCATCGTATAAATGGTCAAAGATAATATCGTTTTCTGTTATCATTTTATTCTTCCTCGCTTATTATTTCTTTAGACCATAAGAACTCATCTTGCTTAGGCTTAGTATTTACACACTCGCCACCCATATAATTCTCTTCAGCCTCTTTAATATTTTCAGCCTCTACTTCCCAAAATTCTATGGTAGTATTTTGAATAGCTATTTTAAATTTTCTCATTTTTTTCCCTTTCTTTAATTTGTAAAAGTTTGGCAGTTAGGTAGACTAGACCATCTAAAACCTCTTCTAATGCCTCTTCTACCCAATCTCTGCCATCGTGAACATCTAACTCCTCGTTATATTCTCGCTTACCTTTTTCTAAGCGTTCCTCTAGCATAGATATTATTTTCTTATTCATTTTCACTCTCCTGAATTATTTTAAATCCTTGATGTATTTTCTTATCATAACCATTCATATTCCTATATGTACTTATAGATTTAATATCGTCAGGATTTGTTAATTTGCTTTTCCAATATGGAGTTTTTGCTTTCGTTCTTCTAGCTAAAATTTCTAAATCAACAAGTGTTTCAATATCTAATTTTATTTTTTTATTCATTTTCTGTTATACATAATATCTAAAACATCCCTATAATCATCATCTATATTGCCACTTAATCCAGATATTTTTGGATAATATATTGCGAATAATAAATGTTCTATTTCATCTATTGATGAATTTGATTCGTAGCGTATCCATTCAGATATTTTAGTAATCTTTTTATCTACATCTTTAATTCTAGTCATTTTTATACCCCTCTTTATAGTTATTATACTGCCTCTCTACATAATAAATAAAAGCATTTTCTCCATGGTCTATGAGTCTATCTCTTAAATCGTTGTAGCAAAATTCTTCTTTAGTTAATTTAAAATCACTCATCATCTATACCCTTAAGTTCAATATTATAATCATTAGCTACCTTTTTAAGTAGTATCT
>TARA_R100000655_G_scaffold25820_6_pt1 | contig 12224 bp, 15 predicted proteins | sample TARA_R100000655 | Tara Oceans TARA_R100000655 (sample SAMEA2622497) | marine metagenome | biome: marine biome (ENVO:00000447); feature: deep chlorophyll maximum layer (ENVO:xxxxxxxx); material: "saline water (ENVO:00002010), including plankton (ENVO:xxxxxxxx)" | depth 90 m
TAAGGATGAACCACAATTTCTTGTAGGCATGAGGGAGTATTATTAATGAGCGCAAAAATTTTAGAGAGACTTAGAAAAAAAGCTCTTGATCTTGTTATGGATAATAAACCAGACGAAGTAAGAGAAACGCTTGAGCAAATTAAAACGTTAGAAGAAATGATGGCTGCTTCTACAAAAAAACAAGAAGGTATAGAATCAATAAAAACAGCTGATACTTTAGAACAAAGACCTGTGTTAGATCTTGTTACACAGAGATTGAATAAAGAACAAGAATTATTAAAAGTACAAGCCGATAGAGCTAAGAAATTTAAAAATAAAGGTGTTAATGATCCTTATTATAAAAAATATGATGAAGGATCTATTTTTTCAGGTGCCAACACCTATGATGACTATTTAGAATTGATTGAAGATTATGCTCAAAGGGAAGCTAATTATTTAGGAAGTCGCGCTGACTACAAAGGAGTACCCTACGAAAATAGATTAGAGATTGCAACAAATAGATTTAAAAGAGAGGCTAATAAAGATATTATTAATAGAAAACTTTATATTAATTATGGAGGTAAGGATTTAGATGATGTGGGAGGTTTTACAACCAACAGTCCTAAAGAATTACAAATTCAAGAAAATTTTAATGTATATGCTGATGACCTACTTGCTAATTTTAAACAAGGTAAGGATGTTATTCCTTATAAAGGAAATGATGGTTTAGTTTACACAAATGCTGATGAAATAAAAAAAGTTAAACAAATAGAAGAAAAAGAAGCATTAGATAAATTAAGAGCTGATAAAGAAGCTATTTTTAAAGAACATGAATATGTAAAACAAGCATATAGATCTAATTATGATCCAACATTAAAACCTGATTTTTCTAGAGAGGGGTACACGAGTTATAAAAATAAAGTTTATAATCGTTTAAAAAAAGGCACTTATATTAAAAGAGATAGAAACATGAATCCTGTTTTAGATGAGCAGGGTAATGTTCAATTTTTAGATTGGAGTAAACAAAGTGATTTAATTGATATTCAATATCAAAAACAACTAGAGGCAACAATGCCACCTGGAGGTAGCCTTGCATACATTAAAGCTAAAATACCTAATCTTGAAAAAGGACATGAATTAATGAAAACAAGAAGATTAGCTATTCTTGATCAAGATGATCCAGTTAATTTAAAACAAATACAATATCCAACATTTTTTACAACAGAGCCTAGAAATAAAATTCACATTCGTTTGGAAACCGATCTTGTAAAAGTTCTTGATGGAATTAAAGATTTGTCCTCTACTTTATTACGAAGTGCAGATTCAAAAAAAATGTTAACAAAATTAGAAAGAACAAGGAATGCTATTGTAAAAGATATGAAACTACTTGGATTAGAATCTAGAATATTAAATGATACAACTGGTAAGTTTAGAGCTTATGGACAAGCCTTTTATGATTCAGGTCAATTAGTTAATTCTTTAAAAGGGGTAAAAAAATTTAATTACATTGGAAGTAGTTTAGATTTAGATCCCTCAAAAATGAATAGAAATATAAAAAAATTAGATGGTGATTTTGTATTACCTGATGGATTTAAAGATGGGGGTTTCGCTTCTTTTCAAGAAGTGCTAGAATATAATAATGGCTAAGATATCTGAAACAATTGATAAAATGATAGAGAGTATTCCAGGCGTAACTGTATCTACAGAAGGATTACCCAAAAACTATCAGCCTCGCGTTGACACAGATGAGAGTGTAGATATATTTGAAGATACGGATACAGTATACGATTCAGCTACAGGAGAAACAATTACTAAGTCTGCTGACGTTATTAGAGAAGAAAGAAAACAAGTAGGTAAAGATAGAGAAGAAGCTATACTTCAAAATTTAAGTAAAATTATTCCAAACGCTGCCGATTGGGCAACAGAAGAACTTATATTTCCTTTGTATGCTCCCACCGCTTTAGTAAAATATGCTATGGATATTGTTGGTGGACCAGATATTCCAAGCGCATCTGTTTTAAATAATTTTGTTAGTGCTATTGAAGCCGAGCAATATGCACAAGGAACAGGTCCACTAGAAAGTGGTGCATATACTGTTGGAAGTTCAGGAGTTGGTTTAGCGGGTGGTGCTCTAGTGTATGAAGCAGCTTTAGATAAAGTTAAAAAGGAATTACCAAAAGTTTACAAAGGTCTTACACGACTATTTCCTTACTGGGTAGATCATGTTCACAACAATGCTCCAGGAATAATAAAAAATGCTAAAAAAGCAACTAAAGGACAAAAAGCGTTAGGTCTTATAGCAGGTTTTGGAAAACAAATAAAACATATGGTGCAAGTACCAGGAGACATACGTTTTAGAGCAGGTGCTAATTTAGGTAGACTAGCAATAGGAGGTACGGGTGCAGGTATATTAATTAACCTTTTAATGTCAAAACCTACGGGAGGAGAAGGCTTGATGGCAGACACCCCTTCAGAACGCATAAAATACCTAAGTGCTGAAATGTTAAAAATTGGTTATAAAAATAAATACGGTGTTGATATAGATCTTTCAAGTGATGATATTATTTACGACCAACAAGATAACACAATGGTTTTAACACCAGGAAAAGTTGCTGAAGTTATAGCTCGAACAGGAGAATATATTCCAATTGATACAAATGAGATTGAAATGGTTCAAGATGTGCTAGGATATGGGTATGATACAGAAACTGATGAAGAATCTTTAGCAAAATCAAAAAAAATAGAAGAAGAATATATAGCTGAACAAGAACGTTATAAAAACCTACCATTAAATAGAAAAATAGGAGAAGGTCTTGAATATTTTTTTGAAGATGTCGGTTCTCGTAAATTACCGCAAGATATGAAAAAGTTAGCAGGATTACCTTTTTCTTTACTAAAAAAAATTCGTGATAGCGAGTACGTACAATCTAGTAAACAATCTTTTCAAGAGGCTCTTGGTATAGCAGATCCCGTTGAAGGATCAGAAGAAAAACCTTTTGATCTGTACTCTATGACAGATGAAGGTATAATTGAGGATGCAAAAGATATGGCAGAGAATGAAAGATATATGCAGGATAAAATGGATAAAACTTTACAGACGGCACCTTCTATAAATCAAATGGCCGTGGGCGGTGAACCAGGACAATTTAGTGATTCAATGATTACAGGGATGGAAGAAGATATAAATGTGGATGATATAATTAATCAACCAGGTTTTGAATCTATGTCAGACTTTGACATTTTTGAAGAAGCAAAAAAACAAGGTTATCAAGAATACGAAGTAGCAGGTAAATTATTAGGGAAAGTTCCTTTATGGGCAATTGGCGATGTACCTAAACCAAATATTCTTACACAAGATTTCACAAAAACTCAAAAAAAACTTTTAGATGATTTGGCTAAAAAAGTTGGTAATGAAGATGAAGTACTTACACAGATTGATGAAATATCCGAAGCTTTTGTAACACCAGCAGGTGACACTGCTGTAGATGTAGCCAAAACAAAAAAAACAATTATTGACTCACCTGAAGATGCAGAGTCAGTATTTTACTCGGGCCTTGAAGCACGGCTCATGGACCCTAACACACCAAAGACATTTAATAGCGCTGATGATTTTTTTAAATTTTTACAGAACAAACAAATTTCTAAAAAAGAAGTAGGCGATAATATTCTTGATAATTATATCGCTGTTTCGACAAAAAACGGAACACCATTAAATACAGCCGACATGTTAAAGATTGTGCGTCAAGCACCGATGCGTAAAGTAGAGTCAGTTATTTATGGTGATGCGTCGTATGGTGGCGCAAAGCAAGCAAAGTATCCTGGTTATCAAGAACCAGGTGCGTTGCCTAATAGCTATAGAGAATCCGTATTATATCTTGATCCAAAACATATCCCTCAAGATCCAGATAAAATACCTGGAACTGTGCATGACTTTACAGAACGATACGTGATCGGGTGGTCGCGGCTCACGGACCGTAATGCAACATTACCTGTAGAAAAAACAGCACAAGGAATTGAAGAAGCAGTAGACCCTGCTATGATTAGAACACTCAAGCGTAATCAGAAAAAAATAGATAGACAATTAAAAGGATTAGAGTTTTCTGCAATTAGAAGATTACAGCGAGAGGGATTAATAGATTTAGGTAGTGATGAGTATATAGATGATTTAACAATGGCAGAAGTTAGAAATATATTAGATATTGATACCATGGCAAAACTAAGAAGTATTGACGAGCCATTAGAACAACAAATTTTACAATTTAGAATGAAAATGGATAGTGACGCCGCAAAGTTACAAAAAATGGAAGCGGCAACCAAAGGACCACAAGCTATTGTAACATTTGCTGATGAAATACAATCTGATATTTTACAACAAGCTAAAAAATTAGAAAATGATTTACGAGAACAATTAGGTGATATTCTTGATTTACCAAAAGATAAAAGATCAAAAGCACTTGGTGAACAACGCACACGTTATCAAGGTGGTGCAAGAAACGTAGAGCCTGAAGTATTAGATTTTTATACACAAAATGAAACAATTTTTAGACCAATGTTTAGCACAGCAGAAGAAATGCAAGGATTTGTAGATGAATTTGTAAAAAATAAACAAGCTATTGAAGTGGTGGCAAAAGGAGGGCCTACTCCAAGCGATGATGCTATAAAAGCGATGAACGCTGCTATTGCTAAAGAAAAGAAGATGCTAGAACAATTAAACGTTGGATTAAGTGAAGGAGCTTTAAAACAATTATTTCCAAATTTACCATTTAAAAGTAGAGACGAATGGGGCGATATATTAATTAAAAGAGATTTAACAGAAGCGGCACAACGATTGTTTATAGACAAGGTTGATGGTGCTGCTCAGTGGTATGCAGTAACTCCTGCTAATCTTGTTAAAAATAGATATAGTCAAAGCGGTGGAACCGCCGTGCCAATTAATCAACGAACAAGAGATATGAAGGGCATTGGTACTGAAGAATTTTATGGTGGTCCTACTAGCGTTGATTCTAAAGGAAAACATTATACTTCAACAGTAGAAAAAGCACTTAAACGAGCAGCGAAAGAAAATAACTCTGAGTTTAAGATTATTAAAGTAGATGGCGTTGGTGATGTTTTTGCTGTAAAGCTTACCCCTGAAATGTTATTACCACATAAAACTCATAGAAAAAAAGGAGGTATGGTGTATACTCCTGAAATAATTGATATATTTGAGGCAGCATAATGGCAGTTGATAAACCTATAGGATTTGTACCAGCACAAGAAGAAGTAGCTGAACAAATGGTAGAACTAGAAGGCGGTAATTTCTCTGATGGTTTAACACCTAATGTAGAAATGATGGAAGATGGTTCTGCTTTAATTGGAGAACAAACACAAGAATTAGCTACAACATTTGATATGAACTTAGCTGAAGTTCTTGATGATAATGTTTTAGGACAAATATCTAGTGAATTACGTCAAGCTTTTGAAGACGATAAAGCTTCAAGAAAAGAATGGGAAGATACATATAAAAAAGGACTAGATCTTTTAGGATTTAAATATCAAGAAAGAACAATGCCTTTTGCTGGTGCGAGTTCCGTGACTCATCCAATGTTATCCGAGGCTATTACACAATTTCAAGCACAAGCTTATAAAGAATTATTACCAGCAGGTGGACCAGTTAATACACAAATTTTAGGTAATGTAACACGACAAAAAGAAGAGCAATCACAACGTGTAAAAGATTACATGAACTATCAGATTACTTATGAGATGGAAGAATATGATCCTGATATGGATTCCTTATTATTTTATTTACCTCTTTCAGGTTCTGCTTTTAAAAAAGTTTATTTTGATGATGGGTTAGGAAGAGCTGTCTCTAAGTTTGTTCCTAGTGATGATTTGTATGTTCCTTATCAAACAACAGACTTTCCGTCATGTGAAAGAGTTACTCATGTAATTAAAAGAACAAAAAATGAAATTAGAAAACTTCAAGTAGCAGGAATGTATCGTGATGTAGACTTATCTGTCTATACCGATGAAACAGGATTACAAGAAAAAGAAAATCAAATTGCTGGGGTAAGAAAAAATTATCATGATGAAGATTATCAATTATTAGAGATGCATGTTGATTTAAACCTTGAAGGTATAGATAGTGATGACGGAATTAAAGTTCCATATATTGTAACCATTGACGAAGGTTCTTCTAATGTTTTATCAATTTATAGAAACTATGCAGAGAATGATCAAAAACAAAAGAAAAGACAATATTTTGTACACTATAAGTTTTTACCTGGGTTTAGTTTTTACGGCTTTGGTCTTATCCACATGCTCGGGGGTCTCTCAAGAACAGCAACATCAGCTCTTAGACAACTTCTCGATGCAGGTACGTTGTCCAATCTCCCTGCAGGTTTTAAAGCTAGAGGGTTGCGAGTTAAAGACGATGACAACCCACTCCAACCAGGAGAATTTAGAGATGTAGATGCACCTGGTGGTAGTTTACGAGACGGTTTATTACCTTTACCTTATAAAGAACCATCTCAAACATTATTTCAATTATTAGGTTTTTGCGTAGAAGCAGGTTCACGATTTGCTGCTATTGCTGATCAAAAAGTAGGGGACGCAGCTCAAGCTGGTGCTCCTGTTGGAACCACAATGGCATTAATGGAACGCGGCGCAAGAGTCATGTCTGCTATTCATAAACGTTTACATTATGCACAAAAAATAGAATTTAAGTTATTAGCAAAAATATTTGCTGAAGCATTACCTTCTAGGTATCCTTATGAAGTAGGATCTGATGCTGTTCCAAGTTTAAAAGTTGAAGACTTTAGTGATGATATAGATGTTATTCCTATATCCGATCCAAATATATTTTCTATGTCTCAACGTGTTACGTTGGCACAGACTCAATTACAATTAGCACAAGCTGATCCAGGATCTCATAATATGTATGAAGCTTACAGAAGAATGTATCAAGCACTTGGTGTTAAAGATATTGATATGATTTTACCTGTTCCTCCTGAACCACAACCACAAGATCCAGGATTAGAGAATGCATCTTCATTAAAAGGACAAGGTTTAACGGCTTTTAGAGGACAAAATCAAATGGCTCACGTTGATGCACACCGAGCATTTATGTCATCTATGTTAGTTAAAAATAATCCTCAAGTAATGGCAATATTACAAGGTCATATTATGGATCATGTAAGCATTCAGGCAAGAGAAGAAGTAGAAGAAGAGTCAAAAGCACAAATAGAACAAGTTGCAGCTAAATTTGGTGGTCAAGTGCCAGAAGAATTACAATTACAGATGCAAGAAGAGATCGAAAGTCAAGTTTCAGAAAAAATTGCTGAAATGACCGATGAAATGGTAGCTGAAGAAGCAGAAATGCTACAACAAATGAGTGAAGATCCTCTTGTTGGACTAAAACAACAAGAAATTAACCTTAGAGCACAAGATTTACAAAGAAAATCAATGGTAGATGAAGCTAAAATAGGTATTGATGAACAAAAATTACGTCAAGATGCACAAATTGCTCAAGATCGTATTGATTCTCAAGAAGATATTGCTCAATTAAGAGCTAATGTTAATTTAACAAAACAAAAAGAAATAGAAAAAAGCAAAAAACGTCCAAGAACTGTGGATGTAAACAAAAATATTCGTTTTGATAACTAATCTAGGGCTTGTAAAAGTGTCTTCTAAGTCTAATGTAGAAACTATGAGTCAAGCTGAAGAAAAATTACATAAATGGTTTGAAGAATTAATGGTTATGGCAGAAAAAACTTCCAAATGTGATGAAGATAATATACTCTTAGCAGGTGCTTTCATGAGTGCAGCTCGAGTTTTATATTTTAATCATATGAATCCTGATGATGCAAAGCATATCATGGAGCAAAACACGTTTGATTTTATTGAGTTAATAAAACCAACAATACATTGAGGTAAAAAATGGTAAAATATTATAATGGGAAATTATATCCAAATGCAAAAATGACTGTCTCTAGTGATTTAAATCCTTATGCAGGTCCTACTGTAAACAAAGCTTATGCTCCTTCAACAGCAGCTTTAAGAGTTCAAGGTCCTTCAAAAGTAGATAATTTAGGTAGTGGACCGAAAGGTCAACGCAGTAAAATGCAAATTAAAAAGGTTCCTTTTAAAGGCGTTTTTTAGTGGACAACATCCCTACTTTTAACGCTTATTACAGCGAAAGGTATGGATGGACATTAAAAAAAGAAGAGATTATGGGAGAGTGTAAAAATTGTAACCATGGCTGTCATTGCAGCGATGGTGGTTCTTGTCAATCATGTGATTGCAAAAACTGCGAACATGATGTAAGTTAATCGCTTTAAAAAGGAGGTCATATGAACCTATTAAAAGATTTATGGGCACACGTTAAAGAGTGGTCGGATTGGAAAATGAAGGATTGGATCAAGGCGGGTATTGTAGCTGTCGTTGTTGTAATCGTTATTTCTAGCATGACAGGTGGAGCTGCATAATGTTAAATCTCATCGGTGGATTACTAGGAGGTAAAGGCGGAGCCTTAAAACAAATTACTAATGTAATCGATGAACTTCATACCTCAGAAGAAGAGAAATTAGATAAAAAGATTTTAATGCAACGCATTCAACAAAAACTCGCTGAGAAACAGTTGGATGTCAATGCAAAAGAGGCAGGTCACCGCTCCGTATTCGTGAGCGGTTGGCGCCCTGCTATAGGATGGGTCGGAGCCTTTGCCTTAATGTTTGAGTTCATTTTATCCCCTTGCATAGAATGGTACGCAAAATTTTCTGGTATGGCTATTTCAGCTCCTGAAATTCAGACTGGGCCCTTACTAGCAATTGTCACTTCAATGCTCGGGGTCGCGGGCATGAGAAGTTTCGAAAAAGCCAAGGGATTAACTAAATAGGAGATAGCCATGGCTAATACTAAAAGAATGAATAGACTTGAAGAGCTTGGTCGAGTAGATTCAGAAAAAGCTTACACTAAAAAAGGTAAGAAAAATTTAAAAGCAGAGAAAAAAAGAATTGTAGGAGAATTGAAAAAAAACCGTGGTGGTAGCATGGGCGGAGGAATGAATCCAATGGGTTATTCTAAAGATCCAACTGTTGAAAGCATCGTTGGTTATAATCCTAATAGAATGAAAAAAGGAGGCGCTACAAAACGTAAACCTATTAAAAGACGTGGTGGCGGAATCGCTAAACGTGGAATGGGGATTGCAAAATGAGTGATAAAAAGGAATTAATAGAGAGACTTGACGATCTTAGAAAAAAATTAACGGAAGGAAAAATGGGCAAAGCAGGGGTAGCAGGAATGATTGCTAGTGTTCAAAGATTTTTTGATAACATGGACCCTGACGATAAAAAAACGTTAAGAAGTAGATTTGAGAGTAATATGAGTCGTTTTAGAAAAAGAAGAAAAGCTTTAGGAGATGCTCAATCTAAAGCTTTCCCTACGGCAAGAAGAAAAAAAGATGGACCTGATCTTACAAATAGAGCTTCTGGCGGTGTAATTAGACGTAGAGGTGGTGGAATTGCTAAACGTGGGTTTGGAATAGCGAAGTAATGGCAATACCTAAAGGACCAGGAATGGGCGTTAGGCAACGTATAGCTAATGCGGCAAACTTAGGAAGAAATATTGCAAGAAAACCTATTGGTGATCCAACTGGTCAAGGCTTAAAAGGTAAAACTTTAACAGGTGGTACTATGCAAATAAAAAGAAACGTTGGAACTAAAGTTCCTGAAACAAGAAGAAAAGGTGGAATGGTAAAAAGTTCTGCTCAAACTTCTGTTATTAAAGGAGCCCAAGCACCAGGATCAAGAGAAGGATCTACTATTGGTGGACCAAAAGCAAAAGGTTCTAGAGAAGGATCTGTTATTAAAGCTAAAGATGGTAAATGGATTCAAAAAGCAATTAAGAAACCAGGTGCACTTCGTAAATCTTTAGGTGTAAAAAAAGGAAAAGATATTCCTGCAAAAAAACTTAATACCGCAGCGAAGAAAAAAGGTAAACTGGGACAAAGAGCAAGATTAGCAAAAACTCTTAAAGGTTTTAAATAAAAAGTGCCATTTAGATCTAAAAAACAACGAGCATATCTTTATGCTAATAAGCCAGAAATGGCAAAAAAATGGGCTTCAGAACATGGAAATAAGATTGTAAAAAAGGATTCAGGAGGGTATATAGAGGTTTATCCGAGAGGATTTAGTAGAATGCTCCCGAGTAAAAGACAGAAAACTAAAATATTTATATAAGGAGAAAGAATGTCTGAAGTTTTAAAAAAAAGAATACGTGACCATGAAGGTTTTATTGCAAAACCATACCTAGACTCATTAGGGAAAGCCACCATAGGCTACGGCCACCTTATCACTGATGAAGATGAATTTGAAAATGGTAAAGAATATTCTAAAGATGAATTATTAAAATTATTTGAAAAAGATTTTGCAAAAGCAGAAATGGGTGCTGATCAATTAGTTGGTCATATTCAAGAATTACATATTGAAGCTAAAAATGTAGTAACGGAAATGGTTTTTCAGCTTGGAACTCAGGGGGTCAGAAATTTTAAAAATATGCTTTCTGCCCTTGAAGAACGCAATTATCAAAGGGCGAGTATGGAAATGTTGGATTCCCGTTGGCATGCACAGACAACCAATCGTTGCGAAAGTTTGTCAAAAATTATGGCTCAATGCGCTTAGAGAATTTTTTTACATATTACAAAAAACAATTAATCTCTAGACAAGACCAAGTAAAACAAGCTATATTACAAGGTGTAAAAGATTGGGAGGAATATAGGTATTTAACAGGTAAGTTACATGCCTTAGAACAAGAAGTACAGGAACTCACGGACCTGCTAAAGAAAACGGAGCTAGAAGATGAATAAACCTAAACTAATTGTCCCAAAACACGTATGGGATACTAAAACCCCTGAAAAAGCAAAAAAAGAATTAGAAAAAGTACCGCAACCTACTGGGTTTAGAATGGTATTATATCCTCTAAAACTAGAAAGCAAAACTTCAGGAGGATTACATCTTACTGACGACACAGTAGAACAATCTCAAATTGCTACAAATGTTTGTAAAGTTTTAAGAATGGGACCGAGTTGTTATAAAGATAAAGAAAGATTTCCTGATGGACCTTGGTGTAAAGAAGGTAATTGGGTTCTTATTACTAGATATGCAGGATCTCGTATTAAGATAGACGGTGGTGAACTTAGAATAGTTAACGATGACGAAATACTGGCTGTTATCGATGACCCGAGAGATATTTTGCCAGCTAACATTTTATAACATGGAGGTACCATGCCAGAAGCAATAACACCATCTTCAGAAAAACTCGTACCTATTGATACGTCGGGTAATGCTGTAGATGTAACATTAAAAGAAGATAAAAAAGATGATGTAGTAGCAACAACAGAAGGAGAAGCTCCAGTTGTTGAAGTTAAAGAAGAAAAAGAAGTTACTCAAGTAGTAGAAGAAAAACCACAAGTTGAGGTAACTGAAACAAAAGAAGAAGAACTTGAAGAGTATAGTGCAGGCGTAAAAAAACGTATTGATAAACTTACACGTAAAATGCGTGAAGCTGAAAGACGTGAACAAGCTGCTGTAGATTATGCAAAACAAGTAAAAGACGAAAACGATAAAATTAGATCTTCTAACATTGTACAAAATGATTCAATGTTAGTGGAAAGAGAAAAAGCTCTTGCTAATCAAAAAGAATTTGCAAAAAGAGCAATGGAAGCTGCTGTGCATGCTAAAGACGTTGAAAAACAAGTTGCTGCTCAACAAGAAATTGCTCGTTTAACTATAGAAGATGAAAGGTTAAAAGTATCAAAAGCTAAAGCTCTTCAAAGGAAAGCTGAAATTGAAAAAGCACCCGTAGAGGATATTAATCAAGCTATTGATAAACAACCTCAGACTCAACAGTCTCAACAACAAGCTGATCCAAAAGCTGTTGCGTGGGCCGAGAAAAATGAATGGTTTGGCAATGACAATGCTATGACTTATACAGCTTATGATATTCATACTCAGTTAATGAAAGAGGGTATTGACGCAAGAGACGATGAATATTATACTGAGATAGATAAACGTATACGAAAAGAGTTTCCCCATAAATTTAACGATGGAGGGGAGGTAAGTCGACCGAAGCAAAAAGTTGCATCGGTTGTACGAAAATCGTCCACTGGACGCCGCACTGTGAGACTCACACCTTCACAAGTTGCTATCGCAAAAAAACTTGGTGTGCCCTTGGAAGAATACGCAAAACACGTGAAGGAGGCGTAA
>TARA_R100000655_G_scaffold61521_1_pt1 | contig 12199 bp, 4 predicted proteins | sample TARA_R100000655 | Tara Oceans TARA_R100000655 (sample SAMEA2622497) | marine metagenome | biome: marine biome (ENVO:00000447); feature: deep chlorophyll maximum layer (ENVO:xxxxxxxx); material: "saline water (ENVO:00002010), including plankton (ENVO:xxxxxxxx)" | depth 90 m
TCTTTAAATGCTCAAAACTATATAGCCGCGAGTAGTAAAATTTGGCTGCATAATGCTAATGAAACGAGAAATAATTTTTATACAATTGATGAATTTAAATCAACTATAGAAGTCATATTTAATGATATGCCTAGTGTAGTAAAATCTTTTAAAGCTGTAAACTACGAAGGTACACAGAGTAGAGTTTTAGAAAACACAAGTACGTCGTATGGTGGTGATGGGGAATATTATAATATAGAAGGAAAAAATGGTTGGTATGTAAATGCGTTTAATACAAATACTCAATCTGGTAAAGTAAAAGAGTTTTTAGAAAAAGAAGGTAAATGGTTTAATTTTATAACGGGTACCGTTGACACATCTGGTGATATAAGCGATTATGTAAATTCTAGTGAGTTTAGTGTACAGGGAATAGGTTTTCCACTATTAATAGGTGAAGGATTTGAACAATCGCAGGCTATATTAGAAATAGAAGTACCCCAACCTACTATTGATCCTGTAACAAATGAAGCTGACGAAAACACTGCTGAAATTGAACTTGTTGAAAATACGGTTAATTATCAAATGCCTCAAGACGATGGTAGTACTATTCCTATGTGGGACTGGGATAGTTATAATATAACAGGAGGCAATTGGAGTGGATTTGGTGATCTTTATCCTGAATTAGCTGAAATTTACAACTCTCAGTCTTTAAGATATTATCATGGAATTACAATTGAATTTATTTATAATGGTATAGCACCGTTTACAGATGAAGATGGTTTAGAATATTTATATGTTACTATTATGAAAAATGGAGCCGCTTTACCAACATTCGAATTTCTTGACACAACTACGTATGCTGAATCAGGTTTTAATAATCTAGAATTGAGGGCTTATAGAGTTGAAGGAAGTAATATTTATGAATATGAATTTAAAAATGCTATGAATTCTAGCATGTTTTCTAATGCGGCAGGTTCAGGCGCTTTTGAAACCAGTGTATTTATTGGTGACACATTCCAATTGATAGTTGAGGATACAAGCAGCAACAAAGGGACAAAAACTATAACTTTAACTGGTGATTATATTAACCCTGACCCGGCAGATGTGCCATTAGTAGATTGGAAACCTGGATTTCATGATGGAGATGGTCAAATTACTACAGAAGGTACAATAGGTACAGGTGAAAACGATATAAACGATTCATACACTGGACCTTTAGGTGTACAAGTGAACTTAGATTGGAAATTTGGGCCAAATGGAGATCAAGAAATTACAGATCAAGAACCAACTGATATACTAGATTAAAATTAAAAAAAATGACTAATTATACAGTAACTAAATTCAAAATAATAGAAACTATAGGTGACTCTATATTTAATAATAATATGGAGAAAGGTGGTACTTTAATTATAAAGCCTAAAAATAATTATGTTGTTTCAGCATCTGACTTTTCTATAAATACCTTACCAAATGACATAAGCTCCGTTGAGTTTTTTGATACAACTACTCCTGGTAAAATTGGAAACGAAGTTTATGTGTTTGCTGCATTAAAACCTGATTTTGTTCTTAGTAAAAATACTAAAATAAAACTAAGAATATTAGGTGATGCTAAAGTTTGGCGCGTAGAAGAGCAAAATATTGATATTAATATAAAATTAATTGATGATAAAAATGTAAATGAGTTTGGGTCTGTTACAGTAACTAGCTTTGGTGACAATACAGTAGCAACAACTAATAATGTTGGTCGAGATGGAGTTTTAGATATTATTACAAGTATTATAAAAGGTAACGCAAAAAAAAATGTATCAACAAAAGTTGCAACGATATCAGTCGTGGCTAATGAAAATTATTTCTTTTCAAGTAAACCTTATTTAAAAAAACTTAATGTTAAAAACGTTTTATTAAAACAAACTAGCGTAACAAGGGATAGCAATAATAAAGCTACAGCATATTACTATGATGTAATATTTAAAAGTAACGTTAACACATTTATCGAAGGTCAGCAACCTGTATTTATAGAGTATAAAGCCGTAGAACTACCAATAATAGAGAGTGAAATTACACATGTAAGTTTCGGTGATACAATTGTTTCTGAATTAGGAGAAACTAGACCTATAAAAATATTTGGAACAGAAGGCGCTGAGTTCGACTTAACGATAACTAAATCCAGTGATAGTGTAAGTTCTATTGTGAGCGGTAATACTAAAACATTTACTCCATATGGTACTATTAGTGCTATTAATAAAAAAATACCAATAACATCTTCAATTATAAAATCTGGTTTTTGTGAGTTTTTACAAGATTTCCCAATGAATATTACAGCAAGTACTACGCTAAGTGGTGCAATGTCTAATACGACAGCAATGAGTGTTACAAGTAACGCTGGTGTAGCGGTTGGTGATAGAGTCATAATGGGTCAAATAACAGGTGGTAAAATAATAAAGGTTACGGTACTAAACCCAGCTGGAGCAAATACACTTACTGTTTCAGGCAATATTACAGCTGGCAATAGTTCTAATGTAAAATTTATACGATCAGAAACGTATGATATAAATATATACCCTAAATCAGGAACAACTTTAGGTTCTAATATAAATCAAATAAAACCTAATTTTACAATAAAACAACATATTAGCCCAACATTGAAATTGGCTTTAACGTCTTCTCATTGTACTAATCCAGGTAATGTTAAATACGTTGGTAGAGTAAATAAATTTGGTACAGAATTAAATACTATATCAGGTGCTGTTAGTGGGACGCATGCAGTTGTTACTAATTATAGTACAAAAGATCGTTTTAAAATAACATATACTTTAGCAGCGACTAGTAGTATTTGGCGCGTTGCAGATGCTACTTTACCAAAATGGTCAAGTACTGATTCAACCGCTTCTAGTTGGACTAACTCCGTATATAAAGATACAGTTTCTAAATATGGAGCATCTACTGTAGCTGGGAATGGGGGTACACATATAGAGATATTCAATATAGCCGCAACTGGCGTAAGTAGCGGTACTTTAACTCTAACAATGGATGTAATAATTAAAAAATGGGGAACTGAAGACGTTACTATGACTTTAGATTTAGACCCAGCTTATGACACTTAAAAATAATAAATTATGCCAGATATAACAATGCAATTCGCAAGACAAGTATACCCATCTTTACAGATTGGTGACAAAGCGTATTATGCTATAATAAAGACTTCTGATGATGATGATTCTGTATTAGATGATATTAAAGGATTTAATATAAACGATCCTAGTGAAGATTACGTTGAAATAGGGAGTATAACCGCTATAACAGAAGCTTTTTTAGAAGATGGTGTAACACCAACTACTAGTATTACTATTAATGCAAATAGTAGTGTGGAACCTCCTACTACACAAAATTATATTTTCTTTAAAAAGAAATTTAGTAACTCGGGTTATGATCCTAATATGTCTTCTTTGTTAGGCTATTTTGGTTCTGCTAAATTTGAAAACAACTCTGAAGAAAAAGCAGAGCTGTATGCTACTAGCTGTGAAATATCAGAAAGTAGTAAATAACCACTAAAAAATGTAATTATAATATTAACAAATAAAGAACAATATGGACCCAATAACAGCATTAACTTTAGGAAAAGGTCTTTTTGATATAGGATCTAGTATTTTTAAAGGTAGGAAGGCGAGAAAACAAGAGAAAAAACAAAAAAGAATACTAAGAAAACAAAAAAGAAAGCAAAAAGAATTAGAAAATATTTATAAAAATATAGATACTAGTAATCCATATTTGAACATGGAAAATACTATGGAAGACTTAACTGTTAATCAACAACAAGCTGATTTTGAAAGAGAATCGTTTCAACAAACTCAAGCTAATATAATGGAAAATCTTAGAGGTGCGGCTGGAGGTAGTGGTATAGCTAGTTTAGCACAATCGCTAGCTCAACAAGGACAAATCCAAGCTCAAAAATCTTCAGCTAGTATAGGTCAGCAAGAAGCAGCTAATGAAAGAGCTCGTGCGGCTCAAGCTGGTCAAATACAATCAATGGAGAGACAAGGTGAAATAATGTCAAGAGATCAACAAAGAGATCAAACAGAAACTTTAATGGGATTACAATTACAAAAAATGGGTGGTACTAGCGAAAGATTAGCACAGGCTAGGCAAGCTAAAATGGATGCGGTATCATCAGGTATGAATGCTGGTTTGAACGCATTAACAGCTAATGTTGGTGGTATGGAGGGCGTTACCGCAGATACTTCCTGGCCCGATTTAGGATTTGGATCTGAATAAATTAATATTTTATAATTATGGCAGAAGAAAAAATAGATAAAAGAGAAGCATCTAGACAATCGTTAATAAGCGCGGCAGCAGCAGCTGAAGGCGCTCAAACTAAAGCGCAGGCTAAAGGTATGGAAACTGGTGTTGGAACTTTTTTGAAAAGAAAAAAAGAATATGAAGAAAAGAAAAAAGAGTTTCAGGATTCAATGGAAGACGCTTTAGAGGTTGGTGAAAATGAAGAGCAAGATTTTAAAGATAAAATAGATCCTGAAGTAGTAGCGTTAAGAGAGGAATATATATTAGCCGATACTCCTGCAGATCAAAATAATATAATGAATGATACTAAAAAAAGGGTAGAGGGAGAATTATCTGTAGTAGATGCTAAGAGCGAACTTGCTGAATTAGCTTTAGACGAAATGGAGTTTGATGGAGATGATTTTATTTTCGATCAAATTAAAGAATTTACAGATGGTACTGGTACTTATGAGGTAAACCATGATGGAAAGGTTGATCTAATTTTTAGTGATGGTAGTAAAATACCATTAAATCAATTTAAAAAAGAGATTAAAGCAAAAACAATAGATAGAGATAGTCAAAAATCAATTACAGCTTTAGTAGACAATGTTACTGAACTTGCTGAAACTAGTGGTGGAGAATTTGATTATGCTAAGCATCAAAATAAAATAAATCAAATTATAAATAATTCAGATGCTAGTTTACATTCTTTAGCTTCTCATAAACTAATTAATGGAAATTCTTTTAAAGATCACATGACTGAAGCTTTGTCTAAAGGTACTTACGAGGATTTAGGTTTATCAACTGCAAAGGCTGAGGAACTAGATCCAACAAAGGAATCACCTATAACACCTGAAGATGCTATTAAAATAACACAAGCGCTAATACAAGATAGCGATATGCTTAAAGAATATTTGGTAAAGTACTATACGGATGTTTTACAATTACAATATAATGTAAATTTACCAAAAGCACGAATCAACACAAGTAAAAATACAGTAACAGCTGAAAATACTAATATTAATACCGATAATCAGAAAAAAGGACCGTTAAACATATACGATCCTAACACCACCACGCTTTAAATAAAGAATATAAACACGGGTAACTAACGAAACAGTATGGACTTTGGAAAACACTTTGGAAAATTAGGTAAAATATTTAAATTATCTGATGGTAAATTAATGACAATTTTGCCAGAAAATGAAAATCATTTTTTAAATCAATTAAAAGAAAAAGGTTTAAAGGCAACTTTAATGCTAGATTCAACTACTAATTTTGATGAAGTAAAAGGTTATACTAAAAAAACTACTGTATCTAAAGAAAAAGAAGAAAAAACTCAACCGGTAGATTTAACTATAAATCAAGAAGTTAAAACAGATCTACCTCCCCCTATTAATTCATATAAATATAACAATCAAGAATACGTAAAATTAAAAACACCTAAAGAAGGTAAGGAGTATTTTGTTTTAAAAAGTGTAGCTGAAGAATTAGGTTATACTTTTGAAAACATTGATGGCGAGTACGAAAACATACCTACTATTAAAAACACAGATGACTTTATTAAAATACAAGACACTAACTATCTTGAAGCAACTAAAGGTAATGAGCTGTTATTTGATAAATATGAAGAAGATTTTGATATTGAGCTTGAGCCTTCAAGCCAAATTGAAGATGAAATAGCACCTGATGGGTCAGTTGAAGACTACATAATAGGTGATGGCTTTGATTTTTCAATACAAACTCCAGATAAAATTTTAACATACGAAAATGCTGCTGATTGGTTTAATTATAGATCTGAATTAGCTAATTATCCTTTTAAAGAAGAAATTATTTCGGAGCAAGGTTTTTTGGAATATACTGAATATAGTGTTTTGGATGATGAAACAGAAATTACGCCTGAAGGAGCATATTTTAAAAGTGGTTATTTATCAAAAGAAATATTTGGAACTATAAACACTTGGGATGAAAAAACTCATCTTAGAAACAAAGAAGTAAAAGAAAAAATATTTGCAGGAACTCATGGTTATAACCCTGCAACAGATACGTTATATAAATTATCTAAACCTGTAAAAGTTGATGAAGCTTCAAAATTATATGCTTTTCATAACCAAACAGAGTTTGTTGATTATGATAAATTTGTTGAGAAGGAAAACACAAAAACTATAGATTTACCACTTGTTCAAGACTACTTTTCTTCACCTAATGCAATACCAATATCATCTACCGCAAGTGTAGAATATCAAAAGAAACTTATAGATAGCATGGTATTAGATAAAAACGGCCAAGCAGCAGTTTTTGATGAGCGTTTATTTAATTTATCTTCATCTAATTTTGTAGAAACCGCTAGTGGTTTGTTAATGAAAAGTGGATTTTATATAAACCAAGGGGGTAAAGGTGTTGAAATTTATTCCCAAGATTACTATGAACATTTGTTAGAAGAAGAATTAAAACGTGTTGATAAAGAATTAGAAGATTTAGGTCCAAAGCCAACTTTTAGCAGTGCAGGTTTTTCAGTTAGAAATGCAACAACTCTTGATCAATTCGAAAAAATTTTAAATGATTATAATAAAAAATTAGAACCATTACTTGAACAGAAAGAAAGTGCTAAGAAAAGAATGGAAGAAAAAGCTACTTTAAGTGTAAACACTTTAAATTATAATATTGAAGACGTAAGAGAGGCTGTTACAAAATTTAACAATTTTTTAAATACCGCAGGACAATATCATGACGCAGATATTGATACTTGGACTGAAAATTATATAGAGTTTGCTAAAACCAGAATTACGAAGGAAGACAAAAAAGAAGCACATTTGAGAGTTGCGGGTGCATATGATTACATTGAATTATTACGTAAAGATTCTTTAACATACGAAATGATGATAAGCATGAGGATGTCACCTGATGAAATAATATCACTTGTGGAAAATGCTGATGAAAAAACAAAATCTCAAATTAATCGAGATATATTAGAAGTGTACGACCTTTTAACTGGCCCAGATGTAACAGTTACAGACGCGGAGCTATTAGATTTTTTAGATAGAACTAAACAAATGGAAAAAACCGAAGCAGGTTTTATACTCAACGTGCTTAATACATCTATACTAGATCTTGAAAAAGACCACGTTAAAGAAGCTAGAAAAGAACACGCAAAGACATATTTTCCTAATTTAACTCAATCTAGTATATTTGAAGACTACACAACGAGAGACGAAGAACTTTTGTATTTAAAATATGGTAGTAGTTATGATGAAAATAAAGCGCTAGCAATTCTTGAACTACAATATCCTGATGGTTTTCCTATTGATTCTACAAAATCAATAAAAATAGATGATGATCTTAGCCAACCTGATAGAGAAGCTATAATTAATACTGATAAATTTAAAAATTTAGTTAAATCGTTATATGAGACAGAGGGTTATTTAGAAGATAAAAAAAGCGAAGTAGACAAGCAAATGCGTGTAGATAAAGATCTTGAACTATTAAAATACGCATTAAACGAAGAGGCCACGAAGTTTTCAGCTAAGTTTTTTAGTGAAGGTAAATTAATTGATAATGTTAGCGATGATATAGATTTACAATTAGAAAATATTGGTGTAGAAAAAGCAAAGATAATTTATCAAATGAATGCAATAGAGGGAACTATGGGAGAACTCACGGTTAACCTTAAAGATTTGGAAGAAGAAATAAAATACTTTGATAAAAACATGGAAGTTGAAATAGAAAAGATAATGGAAAAATATAATATTGATCCAGAATCTCCAGGCGCGATGGATATGCTTAAAAAAAATCCAAAAGCTGTAGATGAGTTCAATGGGTTGGGATTGGCAAGAAACAGTCTTTTAAATCAATATAATTTATTGGCAACTGAAACAATACCTACTTACGAGAAGTTAAAAGAAGAAATAACACAGGAATATATGACTATATTAAGTACTGAAGATGAGTATGCTTTAGCTAAGAATATAGCAGATAGAAAGCACGCTACAGGAACTTACTATGCTACAATGTTTGGTACATCTGTATTTGATATTTTTTATGGATCAGCTGCTGCTATTGCGTCTTCTGGATCTAGAACATTACAAACACTAGGTGGTTTCGAGAAAGGTAGTATAGGTTATAGTTTACTACAAGACGTAGCTGAGTTTGGTGATTGGCTAGGAGATGATGTTGACAAAAAAGTTCAAAGATGGAACAATAGTTTAAGTTTGTCTACTAGATGGGAAGATGTTGATGACGCAGGATCAGCAGTAGATTATTTATTTACTGGATTTACTCAAAACGTACCTTATGTTCTGATGATGATAGGTTCTGGTGGTATTGGTGGAGTGAGAGGTGCTACAGCGTTAATGGGTACTATTGCTTATGCTGACGATTTTGATCAAAAGTACAAAATGAACGAACTTTGGATAGAAAGTGGTGGTATGTATGGACAAGAATTTAGTTTCTTTGAAATGTTTAGTAGTGCTTTAGTATCTGGCGCGGCTGAAACGTTTTTTGAAAGAGTTTCTTTTGGTCAATTAAAAGCATTAGGTTATTTTGGTAAAACTGGACCAAGATCAATGAAGAATGCTAAAGAAGGTATGAAAAAATCTATAAATAAAACATGTAAGTTAGATGTTTCTGAAGGTGGTAGATTAGACCTTTTAAGCAAAGCGTTAAAATATCCTAAAAATTTTGCGTCGGAAGGTTTTTCTGAGTTTATGACTGAATTTTCTAATAACTTTATGGACGTTATGATTGGTGTTGAAGGTGTTAGCATAGCAGATGGTTTAGACGAGGCATTTATAAATGGTGCTTTTTTGTCGTCTATGTTACACGCCCCTGCAATGTTTAAAAAACCTTTTTTAGATGCATTTATATCCCCTGAAACAAATCAAAGGTTAGCTCAACAGAGTGAAAAAGTACAAAAATTAATGATACAGCTTAATGACGCATCAGTATCTACAAAACAAAAAGAAAAAATTGAAAAAGAAATAGAGCAAATTGGTTTAGATATTAATCAAGCGTTAAGTAAAGATTTGTTTAAAGTAGATTTAATGACTAATGAGCAAAAACGTGAGTTACTTGATATACACCAAAAAGATATAGATGCTAGAAAAAGAGTAACAGAAATAAATTCAGATAAAAGTTTAACTTCAGAGCAGAAAGCTCAAAAATTAATAGCTATAACAAATGGTATTAATAAAAGAGCTGTTGAAAAGAATAAGTTATTAGCTACAGTAGATCCTAAAAAAGCTGAAGAACAGTATCAAAAATCTATGAATTATCATAATGATTTAGTAGCAATAAGTGTTGGTAAAATTGAAGTAGACATTATAGAAACAAATACTGACGAACAATTTGTTGAAGCTGGAATGGATAATTTAGATAAAATAGTAGAAGAAACATCTAAAAGTGAGGCAGCTTTAGAAGAAATTGAAAATGATATAAATGATTCTAAACAAAAAATAATTGATGCAAAAACAACAAAAGAAAATATAAAGATAAATTCAAAAAATAAAAACAAAGATGTTAACACTGATATAAAAGATATAGAACTTGAATCTAATAAAAAAATTGATGAAGCTAATAAAGAAATTAATGATACTTTAAATAAAGAAAACTTATCTACAAAACAAAAAGAAAGTGCGGTAAATAGATTAAAGAATAATATTAAAGATTTAATCAATGAAAAAGTTGATAAAATAAAAGCTAAAAAACTTGAAAAGAAACAAATAAGAGAAGATAGACAAAATAATATTAAAGAACAAAATGATATTATTAATAAAGAGAAAAAGAATAAACAAGAAGCTGAAGATGCATTAGCGATAAATGGTTCTCTTGAAACAAACGTTAGAATAGGTGGAAATATTTTAAATACTAATGCGTATGGTAAAATGGTGCCTATATACGATGGTAAAACTGGAGAAATAGTAAAATTAAAAGTAGTTATAAATAAACAAAAAGCTATAAAAGATGGAGTGTGGACTACAGTAGCACATGAATTTACACATGCTTTATTTGCTAATACTTTAAAGTCTGATTCTAAAATGCGAGAAGTATTAGGTGAATCAATGGCTGAAATGTTATCTAAAGGTAACTTAAAATTTAAAGATGGAACAGCTGAAAGTTTATTTTTTGCTAGAGTTGCGGGTTATGATGCTAATAAACAAGGCGAAGAAGCGTTAGCTATTGCGGCAGAGATGTTGGTAAAAGGTGATTTAACTATAAAAGAAGGCATATTAAGCAAACTGGGTAACATGTTCAGAAGATGGTCTATGAACAGATACGGCTACGATTATAAATTTGATTCTACTAAAGATATAGAAAACTTTTTAAAAGACTACAGCTACTCTATTAAAAAACATAAACCTACTAAAGCTTTAGCTAATTTATTAGAAAAAGGCGCTGAGGGTAAAATGTTTAAAAACGCTAAAACACCTAAAGACAAGAGAGACTTACAAATGTATTACCAAGCCTCTAGCAATTGGATGGCTAGTAATCCGGAGATCGTAAATAAATACGATAAGCATACTAGAAACGAGGATGGTTCTAAAAAATATAATAATAAGAAAGAGTGGAAAGAAAGGGGTGAAGTTGATAATGTTGCTATATGGCAATATATTATGGAATCTGGTAAAAACTCTTTAGATAGTAGAATATTAGAAGAACAGGGCGATTTTGATCCTAAAGGTTTACCTAGAGAGGTACAGCAAGATTATATAAGAAAAGTAAAAGAAAATCTTCAAGATAGATGGTTAAAAAACTTTGATCCTAAGGAAAACGAAAGTGCAGCAGGTTATTTGTTTGGAAAAAATGGTATATTATATTATGCAAAACAAGATGTTCAAAAAGATTACGTTGAAAAAGAAGGTGGTACAGATAAGCGATCTATAGATAGACAAACATCTGATGGGCAAAGTTATGCTGACGTTATAGCTGCTGAAAAAGATAGTGCATTAGATAGAATAGATAATGCTGATTTATCAAAACAAGAAACTAAAGAACTTAAAAATACTGTTGATGATTTAATAATGGTAATAGAAATGTTAGATTTACCTAACAACACAAAAACAGTAATAAAGCAAACTATAGCAACCGCATCTATACCATTAGATGGTTTAACTTATAAAAGTATTAAAAAGTTATTAATAGAAAAAGAGTTTGATCCTAACGTAAAAAATGAAAAAGGAGAACAAAAAAAATCATCAGAAGCTGTAATACCAACAGGTCCGTTATTTGAAATATTGAATGCTATATCAGCAGAATTTGGTGTTGATCCACTTAGAATATTAGCTTTACAAAATTTAGATGGAACGCAAAGAGAAGCTGCACAAAAATATATATTTACTAAATCAGTAAACGAAGACGGTTCATTTAATCCTAGAATTTTTGAAGCATTACCAGAAGGTCAAGATCGAGATGGTAGAGCAGTTGGTATTTCTAAATCATTATTAGAAGCGTTTTACATTAAAAGCGGAAGAGTGAAAGTTGGTGAAGGAGCTAAGAAAAAGCTAGGACAAAAAGCAGCGCAAAATAAAAGAAAAAACGTAACTAAAGAACAATTTTTAGCCACGTTTGGTATAAATCCAGATGGTACGTTTCAATCAGGTACTGATGCTGACGGAGCTATTAGGGAGTTAATTATACAAATGTCTCAATTAGCTGCTAACCAAGAAATGAGACTAAACGCTATAGAAAATAAATTAGAGTCAGCAAACATTATAGCTAAATTAAAAGATGGCACGTCGGAGGTTATGTATAATAAAGTAACTCCTAATGAAAGTCAAGCTAAACAAATAGGTCAGAAACTCAAAGAAATGTCTCAGACAGATTTATATGCGGTATACGACAGGGTAAGAGCTACAATGGATATACAAGAAGTTGGTAAAGATTCAAGAATAAAAGATTTAGGTCAAATATTTGATGAGACTATAGCATCAAGATACAATAAAGATATAAC
>TARA_R100000655_G_scaffold8362_3_pt1 | contig 12170 bp, 20 predicted proteins | sample TARA_R100000655 | Tara Oceans TARA_R100000655 (sample SAMEA2622497) | marine metagenome | biome: marine biome (ENVO:00000447); feature: deep chlorophyll maximum layer (ENVO:xxxxxxxx); material: "saline water (ENVO:00002010), including plankton (ENVO:xxxxxxxx)" | depth 90 m
CGTTCCAGCGCCATTGAATTAGTCGGACGGCCTTGGGCAAGTTTGTCCACGCCATTTCGGCATCAGCAAAGTCACCGCTATTTTGCTTGTCCCAAATCAGCCAACACGAAGTCGGTGGCAGGTTGTAATAGTTGCCACCAAAAATTATCCCGTACTGTGATGTTTTTAGGGCTAATTCAACAGCCTCATCTGCCGTTGCGTTGTCCCAATGTTGTTTTTCATAATGGACAACCCGCGTCTTTGTCCCTAGGCGACTTTTTCCGGGCATCTGTCGCCCGTTGTTTCCCGTTTCACCAATCCCATAAGGCGGATCAGTCACGACCGCATCGACCTCACCAAGCGTCGGCAGTATTTCAAGGCAGTCGCCCTGATGCAGCGTGCAGTCGCCTATGATGACAGGCTCAACCATCGGCACCCTCGTCCGACCACAACTCGCCATTGGTCATGCGGTAGTCGATGCGGTCGTCATGCACCTCGACCACTTCGCCAGGCACAAGCACAGGGCGGAAACGCTGATCGCTACAGCCCTCGATTTGCTCACTAGCCGTCAGCGATTTGTCATGGCGATTGCAAAGCCAGCCGCCGTTCTCGACCGGCGCAGACCAAACGCATGTGCGGCAGTTGCGATTGGCGGCAGTCTCGCCGTAACAAATCTGCGAGAACTGACACCAGCGGCACTTATAAAAGTCAGGAGAGTCCGCAATGCGTGGCGGCAATGCGTCAGGCGTGAAAATGATGTCGGCGGCGCGGGCTGAATAAAACTCTGCCGCCTTGCGATCAAAGTCAGTGCGACACGAATCCCAATCGCGTCCGCCAGCCGTGGCGACAACCATCCACCCGCGCGTTCTGCCGCGATAGAGCATGTAGACTTGGTGCTGCGCGTAATACGTCTCATTCCATTCGCGCAGTGCAGCCTTCTCGCCGTGCTTTTCCTTGCACTTTTGAAAACGCGCAAACACCTTTTCTGAAGTGCATTTGACCTCGAAAACGTGCGGAGTTTTTGGCGCTTGCAGCAGCCCAAACGCCTCACCGTCGAGGTGCCCGAGAAAATGGCCCTCGTGGTCCGAGACTTCTAACTGCCTGCCCGTGTCAGGATCGCGGTCAATGATCGTCAGACCATCAACGGCCCGCAGTCGCACGATCACCAAGTCCTCAGTGCGATGTCCGTCTGCGAAGTTCTTCAGCGTCTTGGCGGCGAAAGGCTGCTGCCCCGCCGCATAGAATTGATAATAAGATTTGCGCGGGCAGTCGCCAATGCCGCTCATGCCGAGATAGCCGCGCTGCGGCTTGGACAACTCGGCGGCTTCGAGCGCAGCGTCAGCGGCAGCGAGCGTCGGATCAGTAAACGATAGGTTCATAAGAAAGCGCGGGGGCGGGTTGGAGGAACAACGCCCGCCCCCTCTCCTTGCTAGCTCCAGGGAGTCGAAGAAGCTGGCGAAGACACCGGCTGTGGGGCCGGTGGCGCGGATGCAGCGGCGGCGGGCTGCCCCTGGCTAGGCATTGATGCCGCTGCATATCCTTTGATTTCATTTGAAGCGTCGTAGCCGTTAGCTGGCGGCCTTACGCCAACATTGACCGACAACGGTTTGGCGATCAGGTCATCGGCTTGTGCAATGACTTGCAGCCCTAGCGCCGAACCGATGCTATCCAACCGCTGCTTTGCGATCTCAATCGCCGTCGCGCTTTTGGGGTTGCTGGCGTCGGCCGCCTGCATCACTAGGTAGTCCCAGAGGACGCGCCCGTTTTCCAACCGAACCTGTAACTTAAGGCACTGGTTGCCCGACTTTGAGGTGTGTTCTGCCCACTCCACAATCTGACCGGGATAGGTGCCAGCAGCCAACGGCTGAAAATCATTCTGCGGTGCGGGCGAACTGCCCACCTGATAGTTAAGCTGCATTTTTTTCTCCTTTTCCAACAATCGCGTCCACAAGCGCCGACCATTCCAGCGGCAACTCATGCGGTATGGGGTAGCGGGATTTGGCGATGAACGCGGGGCGTTCAGAGGTAAACAGCACGCGCTCGCCAGTGCCGACTGCGCGTGTGATCTTGCGACCAAAGCCGCCATCAATCTGCTTGGTCGCCGTGCGATAGTTGGCGAAGCCGATCAGGTCAGACGCCTCCATGCACAGGTCGCCCGCCTTGCGGTGCAGCTTGATCTCATAGCGGTCGTAGGGTTCGCCTGACGGGTCATCGAACTTGCGAATGTGCGAGTGCGCAATCATGACGACCGCCATACCGCGCTGCTTACGCAGTGCCGCGACGCCGTTTAAGAACCGCCGCCAGAAGTCGAGCGCGAACACATAGCCCTTGCCGTAGCCAGCGTCCTCAATGCTTTTGAGACCCTGAACTTCGCAGACCTTTGCCCAAACCAGGCTTTCCAACCAATCAAGGCTGTCGATCACCAGCGTCTTAAAGTCGTGATCCTCTTTGACCAGCGTGCCTAGCTGCTGCTCGACTGCATCGTAACTTTCGGCCAGCGGAAAGCGGTCAGCGCCAACAACGTTGGCACCATCCTCTGTCTGGATAAAAATCGGCGCGGGTGCATTGCCGGCAAAGGTTGTTTTGCCCACGCCAGGTGGGCCATAGAGCAAAACAACCGGCGGACTGAAACTCTGCCCGCTTATGATGTCCTTCAGACTACTCATCTGCTTCTCCTTTTCATTCTTTCCACGTCAACCAATCTTCATTCGGATGCGTCAGCAGCCGCCGATAGTCCTTCCCGCTGTGCGTGCGGCGCGCCGGAGCGATTGGCTGCTTGCGAGGCGGCAGTGCAAGGCGGTGCGCTTTGCCAAGCACGGCGTCGCGCGACCGGCGAGTGCCGGTGGTGTTTTTCATTTCGGCAGCGATCTGCGACGCGCTTTTGCCGTCCGCCCACAACTTCGTAAGCAGCAGCACCTCGGGCGCAGACCAAGGCTCGTCAAACCTCTGCATCAGCCACCTCGCCCCACCCGCCGCAGCGTTCGCACTCCGTCCAGCGGGTGCGGTAGCTCTGCCACGGGCCGTTATGGTCAACTCCACCGTGTGTGATTTCTTCCTCAACGCGGCCATGCCCCGCGCAATCCGGGCATTCAATAAATTTGCAATCCCTTTGCGGATGGCGCAGCAGACCGCAATCAGGGCACATCATTGCTTCGCCTCACGCATGAGAGTCAGCAACGTTTCTTCACGCAGCACATACAAACGCGGCGCACGATCCTGGCGGACAACAAGAAGGTCGGCGTCGTCCTGCGCCAGCGCATCCATCAGCAACTTGAAGCCGCTTTTGCGGCGCTTGGCCTCGACCGACATGCCTTCGAGGCGAAGGTCGCCAGCGTAGTCATCGCCAAGCTGGCCCTTGTAAGCGCCGGAGCCAAACACGCGGGCGCAGTCAAAGCCGTGGGACTGCCAGAAATCGACAGTCTCTTTTTCAAGCTCATAGCCGCGTTGCTTGTTGCGGGCGCTCAACGTGCGAAATCAGCGACCGTCACTGCTCCACCCGTGGCGCGTTCGATCTTAGCTAATGTGTCAATTCCCGGTCGCTTCACCCCTGCGCACATCATGCTGATGAACGCCGGAGTAACACCGACCATGGATGCGAATTCTGTCTGCGTGTAATTGTGGTCACGCAACCATTGGTTAAGTTTCATAATTTGCGATTACGCAATCAAAAAATGAATGGCAATCATGTTGTTGACTACGGGTTATGTCAGGTGGCAGGGTGTCACTACAGGTCGGGAATAGTTTTTTTAGCGGGGAACCACACATGACCATCGGCAATGCAATGCGGGCAGCGCGTAAGGCGTCCGACATGACGGCGGCCCAGGTAGCCGACAAAATTGGTCTGAAAGAGGCGACTTATCTGCGTTATGAGCGCGATGAGGTGTCGCCGCAAGCGCACGTTTGCGTCGCTTTAGCTGAAGCGTATGGCATCAGCCTCGACCAGCTTTTGCGCGGAATCGACACTGCCACAGACATGCCGCGACAGGTCATCAACTTTGATGTCACCGAAGGGCAGACTTTATCAGTTGAGATAAACGCTACCGTCAAGCACGGAAAAGCGTCTTAATCCACAGGTAACTTTTTTGCTTGCACACAACTGACAGTTAACTATTATGTGTCGCCCGAAGAAGGGAGACACAGATGGTAACTCATTCATCAATCGAAAATTTGCGCGTCGTCGAGCAATGGCTTGCCGACCGTATTACATTTTTGAAAACAGACAACACAATTACCGCCGACTGTATCGAGGTTGCGGCGCTTAACCACTCCCTCGCAACTGTGCGCGATGAGATCGAGGGGGTGCGCAATGATCAATAGCTGGATCACCGGACTGCTACTTGCTGCGTTTCTGCTGCTGTTGCTGCACGCCGCATGCTTTGTCGGCGGCTTTTGCGCTGGCGGTGCACTATGAGCGTATATGCCAATCTTACGGAAGCTGCACAATATCTGTTCGGCGAACCCACTGATGCCAACATGCGGACGATCAGAAAAATGATCCGCACTGGACATTTGCGTGCGCTTGATAATGGCGTACGCCGAACATGGGTGCGATGGGACGATCTTAGAAAGTTTGGTGACGATGATGACTGACCAAATGGAACGCGAGGAAGTTCTGGCAGAGGCCGCGCAGCTTATCAGCAAAGACCGGAACGAAAGCTATGGCGGCAAGGAAAACTTGCGACGCACTGCTGCCGGTTGGTCAACGATTGCGGGCGTAGACATTACGCCAGAGCAAGTCTGCCTGATGATGGCTTGGTTGAAGATCGCGCGCCTGTGCCACGCTTCACACAGGGACAGTTTTGTTGATGCGCTCGGATACCTGGCGCTCGGTTACGAGTGTTCCAGCGATGCTTCGTAGTTTTTGGAGCCGCTGGATTGCGGCAAAACCTCAAAAGCATCAGCCGATGCGCAACGCTCATTATCTGGGGCTGCACATCGCAGAGGCAACTCGCAAGGCGGGTTATGGCCGGTGGCGCTAACGCCAGCGCAGACCGCACTGTGCGAGACGGCGTGCAGATTGTATTACGCTGAACGGAAAAGCACCGCTGAAGTTGCGCGTTTGCTGCGCGAGCCAGAACATGTCGTTTGGAATTTGCTTGCGCATTGCTCCAAACGCCATCGCTCAATCAGTCAAAAAATTACTGCGCTGTTTCTGCGAAAGTCTGATCTCTAATTGTTCGCGCACCGTCTGAGCGGTACCCTGGAACGCAGTGTCCGAAAACATACTCTAACTCATCTGCCGCCACCAAAGCGCGGTCTCTATCCGGGCAGTTAAAAGCTAAAGTGCCGTCAATTACGGCGCTGTCGGTGGCGTGGAAGATCACGTCGCACGAACCGTCCTCTCGGTTTATTAGTCTGAATGCCATAACTGTGTCCTTGTTGTTGACCAGTAGCATGGCAAATCTAAAAAACAAAAAAAAGCCAAACGCATTTGGGGTGTGACCCAAACGCATTTGGCTGTTTTTGTAATTTTATTACAATCTAGTCGAGGCGCTCCGGTTTGCCTTCCGCTGTGTTCAAGATGTGAATCACGTCAGCCAGGTCGCGCAGTTCTTGCATGTCAAGAATTGCGTCGATTCGATCAAAGTAAAGCCCTAGGCTCTGCTCGGTCAGCAGCAAGTCCTCATCTAAGAAGTCACCCGCCAAACCAGTTTTGACCAGCTTTGCCACGAACGGTTGAGAAACGGCAAGATCGTCTTGTAGCTCACTTTTGGTAAGGCTTTCTTGAGCAAATGTCTTCCACGCTAGATGCAGAAAAACGGTAATCATCGTATCGTTTGCGTACCAAAACTGATGAGCAGCGCTTGGCGCTTGGCCGTCGCGCACCAAACGCTCGGCCTCGCGTCGATGCAGTTGCACATTGCTGATAAATTTCGCCCAACGCACTTGCGCTGTTCGACGCATCGTTTGTCGCGCTCTGCGGCGGTCTATCGCCAGTTCGTCAAGATCAACATTACCCAAACGCGTTTTCTTTTTCTTGCCAACGTGTTTTGCGCTCTGTGGATTAGTTTTTTTCTTTCTCGCCATTTTTTCGTCCTCCGTCATAACTGCAACCCACCCGATGCAATCTGCTGCATAACCGGCGGCTGTTGCAATTCGCCCGACGCCTGTAGTTCCTCATAGGTGCGCGCATATTGCTTTCTTGTGAAGTCCGTCGATTCGTGGCCCATTAAGTCTGCCAGCGTGTGCCACTCGTCGCCGAACTGTATAAGCAGCAGTGTTGCATAGTAGTGGCGAAAATCATCAAGGCAGATTGCATTGAATGTTCTGTTCGCAGGATCGACGCCTTCGTTGTATTCGGCGCGGAAATTTTCTTCAAAGTCCTTCCAATACTCACCGCGCACATGATCGGTGCCGTTTTGGGGTTCTCCGTCTTTCAACGGAAACACATAATCATCACCTTGTGAGTAGGGAGACGCTAGCTTCCACGACAACAACAGGTCATGTAACTCGGGAACAATCGGAATTTTGCGAACGCGCTTCGGCAACGTGCCATCAGACTTGACGTTTTTGACCTCTTGGGTGTCCCAATATATGTCGTCGTTGTCATCGAGGCATGGTCTGCGTGTGAAAATGATATGAACATATTTCTGGTCTAATTTGCAGTTACGCCACGACAGACCGAGTGCTTCTGCTGGCTGAACACCAGTATATGCATAGAACGCAATCAGGATGCCGTAACACCAATCAAATCTCTCGACTGCTGCATCCACAAGCGCACGGACATAGCTGCGGTCGTAGATGTATTTTTTTACCTCGGCCTCGACCTCTGCTTGAGTGCGTTTGTGCTTCCGCGCTTTGATCGTGATCGCCGCAGCGGGGTTTGCGACAAAGGCACCTTCGGCAACGGCCTTTCTGCAAATTCGGTTGAACGTGCCTTTTGCAGCGCGGCGCACGCTTATGCCGTACGCTCCCCATTTGCTGTCGAATCTTTCTGCGACAAGCGTTTGCGAACCTTCTGCAAAAAAATGCTCCGCCGTCCAATCGCCATAAATTTCGGTGAGCCAATCGCAAAAGCGCATTTCGCGCTTATAATAACGGGCGCTCACCGCACCACGTTTTAGGTCGCGTTTATAGTCTTTTCGATACGCTGGCACGAAGTCAGCGAAACTGGGCAACGTGGCGTGTCTGCCGCTACGGATCGTTGGCGCTGGTGTGGCGGAATTGTTGAGACGTTCAAGCTGCAACAGAGCTTCAGTCGGCGGGTGTTCGGTGTCCCCAGGCCAAGTCTTTAAAACTTTCTGTTTGCTGTTTTCGTGTTTCACCAGCGTCCATTTCTGCACGTTGCCGGTTCGATGCTGGCGATTCCATTTCGCTAGGCGATAAGTCATGATGTCTCCGTTGGTTAACTGCCAGACAACTTATAGTAAACCAACGGTTAAGGCTTTGCACAAAAAAAAGCGCCCGCGGCATAGGCGCGGCATATGCCGCGGCATGAAAACGACTATTTCTATGCCGCAAAAGCCTTACGAGGTATTTAGAACGCATAAAAAAAACGCCTTAACCGATTGGTAAGGCGTTAACATTTGAGTTGCAAGTTGGTTGCGGGGGCAGGATTTGAACCTGCGACCTCAAGGTTATGAGCCTGACGAGCTACCGGACTGCTCCACCCCGCGTCGATACCTACTGTCGCCTGTAGAACCTGTGGCGACCTCAAATGTTTGACTACCTTACAGTTGTCAATGACCTACAGGTACTGTGGCGACCTCGAGGTTGTCAAGCGACCTCTACTTCATGCCGCGCTTTATGCCGCGCTCGTAAGGCTCGGGTCCAAAACACACCGCGTTGACGCCTGCCACGACCTTGACTCAGCAGCAACCTTAAAAGCGTCGCGCGCTGCACGCCGCAAAGTTTTTTTGCCCGCGATCTGGTCTGCGGACATAAAAAAAGCGCGCCGGGCATCGAGCCCGACGCAAGCTAAAATTTCATATTCATCTGGATCAACGCCGCGCTTTGCATAGCCAGCGCCAAGTGACCATTGATACGACAGACTTCCTTTGTGCAGCCTTGCACCTTCCGTCGTTTTGACTTGAATCCGCAGCAGCCGATCCTGCCTTGTGGCTATCAAATCATAAGGCGCATTGGCGACAAACGTCGCGTGCCAGCCAAGTTCTGTAATTATGGCAGCAGCAAGGTATTCGCCAACACGCCCGATCTGCACCTGATTTCGTTTTAGTACGACCACACCCACGGGCGTGCGCCATTTGCTTCCCCCGGCTCAAGCTGGTCCAGATGGATAAAGCGGCTGCTGTGGCTTCCCTTCTGGCTGACACCAATTCCGGGAAACAGGTTTTTTGCCGCCAGCATCAACAGCCGGTGGGCGCTGTGGCCGCTGCACCTTATATCTGCCGCCTTGCCGGTTGTGTGTGGCCCTGTCGCACCAGTGCTGCTCACCTTGGCGTTGTGTTCAGCGCAGCGATACCCGCTGGCGATTATCATCGGGCCAAACTCATCGCGCACCATTTGCAGCTTGCGCATAAAGGTAGCGTCCATGTCAGCACGACCGCAGCCGCACTGGCAGGCAAACTCGTCAGGCGTGAAGTTTGGCGTGGCGCTCGGGTTCCACTCGCTCATTTGCCCACACCCTTCGCGCGCTCAAACGAGCGGTAGCCCGCAAGCCCCAATAATCCCATTAGGATTGGCATCATCTGCGACATATCGAGCGACGGCAGTTCGACCAAATTGCCAATTTGCGCCAGCGCAAACGACGCCATCGGCTGAAATAAGTAAACCCAACCAAATGAAAGCGCGGCAATCCAGCCCGTGCAGGGTCGCCAGCCCGCCTGAAACCAGTTGCCCTTTGCTTCTTCTCGATTGACCGCAATCTGCGCCAAATCAACGGCGGCAAGATGCTGCGCTAGTTGCGCCTCAATTTCCTGCTCTGCCGCGCGCCGCTCCTCCTCGTCTTCCGGCAGGAATCTGCCAGCCGCCTCAATGACGCTTGGCAGAACGGCAGTGAGCAGCCCAATCATAGCCAGCCCCTCGCTAGTGTGCCCAAAGCCGCCACGACAACGGTCGTGACAACTAGCCACGCCAAGCGCTCCCACCTGGCACTGTGGTTCCTCACGATCTCGCCGAGCAGCTTCATCTCCGCAGCCGCTTCTGCCCACCGCTCGCCGCACTCTTTTTCATGTCGAGCAATCTTGTCGAGCGCATCGAGCGCCATCTGCGTGCTTGATTTCTTCGCGGCTGCCATGCTGCCCTCCAAAAATTAAGCCCGCCGGGTGGCGGGCTTTTTGTATCCTGCTGCGCGGGCTGCTCTGCCCTGGCGCTCTGCTGCTGCGCGGGTCTTGTGAACCTTCCCGCGCTTGCCCCAGCGATAGCCGCCTTTGACCTTGTTAACGGGCATCAGTTTTTAATGCTGCCTGCATAATCATCTGACTCATGGCGGCAAGCCTGCCTTCATCTATTTCGCCTTTGCCGAGCCGCGCAAGCCGCTCCAAATTTCTGCGGCCAGTTGGTGTTAGCAAAACTTTCATCAATGCCTCGGGGCCGCGCGTGCCAGCGATACCGCCTATGACTGCTCCGGGTGTCCCCGCTATTGCTGCACCCACTGTAGCGCCACCAGCCGCGGCCGCGCCACGAACGACAAGTGACCCTGCACCGGCTGGATTGACTGACTCTTTTGTAATTTTTGATAATTTCGTCAAAGTTGATTGTATTTCCGGCAAAATATCCCCTGCGCCTTCGGTAAAAAGTTTATCGTATTTTTTATGCTTGGGATTTGTCATTTCAAAAAGCGCCTTCCGCAAACCATTCACATTCAATGTCAACGATTCTTCGCCTGGCACTTTCGACACAAAACCTTCAACTACCCGTTCTAGCTCTTCCCCAGCCCTTTCAATTTTGAAACGCTTGTTTGCAGCTAGTGCAACTTGCGCTGCACGCCTGCTAACTCCCGGCTGCTTTGCCAACGCGGCCAAATCATCTGATAGTGCAGCAAATGTTGTGCCAGCGGCTAAAACCTTTGCGCCACCTCCGGATTGGCTTCTTTCAAATTGGTGCAATAGCTTTCCCACTTCAGATCGTACTTTCAACACCTGTGACAATGGAATCGGCTGCATACTCGATTGCTGCTTAATGACGTTATCAACCAATTTTTTAGCAGCCTTTGGCGCTGCAAAATCTGTCAAAGCGTCAAGTTCGTCGCTTAAAGCGCGTAAATTTTTGAAGGTTCCCGTAAATTGATTAGGGGTAACTGTTACGCCAACATCGTCAATAATTTGATATAGCTTCGATGACGGATAACTGACTAGCCCCCTGTGTTGCAATTTCGATATTAGCGCCGCGTTAACATTTCCAAACTCGCGCACGGCACTTTCTTCAGTCATTACTCTTTCGGCAGATTTTACGACCGGGTTTGCACGCGCTAACGAGCTGGCCGTACGGCCAACCACTTTAGCCCCCTTTACAACACTCGGTCCAATCAGAGGCGCAGCAGCACTAAGGGTAATGTTTTGATTACTTCTGGGACTAAAACCAAGAAGCTGCGACAAATATTCTGTGGCCCCACCACCAATCATGCCGCCACCCAACATTCCTAGCGGACCTAACGGCGCCCCAGCGGCGGTCCCGATGGCCGTGCCGATGGTTGTGGGCCCTGTTTCAAGAATAAACCTGTCAGCAGGTGGTTGTGATGCAACATATTCGCGCAAATCTGTCCGAAGGGGAAAGAGCAAACGCCCCAAAGGCGTCTCTGTTGCAATATTGTCTGGCGGATACTCTGGACCATCAAGCATCCCTGCCGGGTCTGGCGGCGTTCCTGCCATCAAACCGGACTGCATTTTCTCCCGTTCGCGCGTTACACGCTCTTTGATTTGCGGGCTGTCGGGAGCAACATCGTCTGGAATACCCTCAATAACAAACGCATCAATGTCGCCTTTTGCCGAGACTGAAAGATTGTATGGCATCTATCAATCCTCCTCAAAGGTCACTGTTCTGACTGTAGGGTTGTCACCTTGTTCAGGCGTTTGTGTGCTTTGTCCAAGTGCCTTTTGCGCTATGTCTTGTGAATTGCGAAGCTCTAACAACGCTTCTTCCAATCTAGCTTTGACAGCAGCCGATGATCCAAAGCCCCGCAACTTCAAGTCCTCACGGGTGCGCTCAAATTCTGATTTCAAAGAACGAATGCCGCCCTCTCTTACGTTAATTCGATCAGCAGCGAGTTGGAAAGCAATGGCATGTATTGCGAGTGTTGACTTTGGTAATTTTGGGTCAAAAAATGGGTCAAATTCTTCACGCGCTTGCACATCGTCAGGATACAACTTTGCGATTTCCTTTTTTATAGAACCAGTGAAGTTTGTTGGGTCAAGGTCCTCTAATACGCCTCCAACATCCTGAACCACACCTTTGACAGCGCCAACAACACCGTAGTTGTCTGGATTTGCGCCTACGTCTGCAAGCAAATCTTCTAAGCGTTCTATGACTACTGTTCGTTGGCCTAGCCCCTTCCCTTCAGCAACTGCGCGTGATGCAGGGATTGCGGCTGCAACGCCTTGATTTCCTGTTTTCAATGAAACACTGCCGTCTTCGCCTATTTCCAAACTTAAAGTGTCTCCCGGCGGGTTAGCAGGCACCCAGCCCGCGTTTAGTAGCTCTTGCACTTGTTCCTGTGATTCTGGATTTGCTACAAATGCTTTTGTTTCCTCGCCATTTGTTAAAGTTATTATTTTCATATTGCGTGGTGCGGTATACGGCGCAACCTTGTCGCCCGCCGCCATAGCGTCCTGCTGCTCACCGGAAGTCATCCTCGTCGGCACGCCATTGAGCAGCACATTTTCGTACTTTGGCGGGCGGTTTTGCGCTTCAACGTTTTTTAGGTCCTTTGCGCTTCGTGCTGAAAACTGTGCTGCGCCAGCATCACGCGCTCCCGGCAATTCGCTTGCGAATAACGCAGCTTCGCCAGGCGTAAACCCCGCGCCACTCAACATGCTCGCAAGGCTTGCCGCGTCAGCCGCCTGCTCTTCCTTATACTTTTGCTGCCCACGGTTTTGTAGCAACGCGCCACCAAGCGCCTGCGCTATACGCGCAAGTCCCTGCGATGTCGCATAGACCGGCTGGCCTGCCTGATCGGCCGCCTGTTTCGACAGCGACTGCCCGAGCAGAAACTGCTGCGTTGCTGGTGAGCGAATGAGTCGAGGTGCGATTGCCATCTGTGTCTCCTAGCTCAATGCGAACGGCGCGGCGGCCGT
>TARA_R100000655_G_scaffold85843_1_pt1 | contig 12158 bp, 13 predicted proteins | sample TARA_R100000655 | Tara Oceans TARA_R100000655 (sample SAMEA2622497) | marine metagenome | biome: marine biome (ENVO:00000447); feature: deep chlorophyll maximum layer (ENVO:xxxxxxxx); material: "saline water (ENVO:00002010), including plankton (ENVO:xxxxxxxx)" | depth 90 m
AGCGACAAGTATTACGACAATAATGTTAGCACAACCCCACGCATTCTTAGAATGGTACACCAAATTGTTGGTGATTAGTTTGAAAACAAGTTTTCCAGTCAATGTATGGCATATCGTCTAGCCACATATCTATAACTGCTTGTTCTTTTGCACGTTGTTCTTCTATAACGTGTAATGGTATTACATCATACGTTCTGTATGATCTATCTTCTTCATGATGATGAAGAGTTGTGCAAGTAAGACACTCTACTAAATTCTTTGACAAATACTGTGCTTCTTTCTGTTCGTTGCAATTAGTGCAACTGATTCCTATAGTTTCCATAGTAATGATTTAAGTTAATATATTATTATCTATTGTAAAGTTGTAAAAAGAGGAGCCGCTAGGCTCCGTCTATTAGAATGGTAAGTTTTCTGCATGTGAGTTTAAACTTTTAGTTATATTGTTTTTTACAGTTAATATTTCATCTATTAACTCAATCATTGCTTCACCTTCATATTTCCAACCTGTATGATAAGACAATACAACTTCTGCTATTTCATTGTATGATGTAGCATTAACTTCTTTGTGAGCTAATCTTTCTGCAACATTTAATATTAAAACATCTTTATTCATAATAGTATATTTAAATTAATAATTAGTTATCTATTATTAAGTTGTAAAAATTAAACAGCTAAATATATTAGTAAATATTATTTAAAATAAAAACGGATGAAAGACTTGACAATGTCAAATAAAATGTATAACTTCGCAAACTCATTAGTTAGATATTAGTATTAATCAGCTAAATATATTAGGAGGAGTATTATATATTAATATAAAATGATAATAAAACAATAACTGATTGATTATCAATGTTTTAAATTAATTACACTGTTATTATAGTTATTATAAGTGTGATTATAAAGAGTTTAAGACAGTATAGTTCTAACACTTCAATACGCATATTTCTTGTATAATTAAAAAAAAGAGAGCTATTTGCTCTCCTTTCTTAGTTCTTCTTTGGCTTCTTTAATACCTAGCTTAACACCTTCGCTAATGCCAACGCATATTCCTACTACTGTGCCAATTGTTTTTCCTGTATAAACGCCTGCTTTTTCTAATAACTTATTCATAATAAAATATATATTGATTAATAACAAATATAAAGTTGTAAAACATCTGTAAATAAAAAACAAAGGGTAGGGTATCAAAAGTTTTGAAATGCAGGGGGGGATTTAAGCATATAGTATCACTCCTTCACAAAAAAATATAATTTTTTTTTATATCTTTGTACTTAATATTAATATTTACCACTTGTTATGTCTTATTACAACTACAATCAAATGATGAGCAACTTGTACTCTCCAGGTACAAATTTAATGAATACAACTGTAACACCTACACCGAGCCCAACTCCATCTAATGTGTATTCACCACCATCAACCACTACACCAAGTACAACACCTACACCTACTATACAACCGTATACGCCACCTCCTACAAATAATATATACGTGCCACCGACACCCCCTGTAAATCCTTCAGTTGGCGGAACTACTGACCCGTATTTGAATGAGCCTGAAATGCCTGGCACTACTACTGTAACAACACCACCAAGAGGTGTGGTAGGTAGTACAAATCCTAAAGATCCAAACTATAATCCATATATTAATCACCCAGGAGGTTTTGATTTACAAAACGATAAAGCTGCAATACATCAAATGTATGGTCCACAAAGTGGTGGTGGTTATTATTTTGGTGGCGATGACCCTTTTCAAGGAGAAGGAGGGCCAACTGGAATATATGACTTTGATTTTTCAGACAAACAAGCTTTAAAATCTTTATTTAGCAACTTAAATAGAATAAATTTAAAAGATCCACGACTAATGGGTGGAGGATCAGGAGGGGGATCTGAAGCATTAGAAGGCAATATGGATCCTAATCGTTTTATCTCTTTGAATCCTTACCTTGATCAAAATGTAACAAGCTTTAGATACGGTGGAGTTGTAAAAAAAAAAGACCCTACTAAAGTAAACTACAGTCATGGAGGTTATCATGACCCTTACAGTCAATACTCGCAAGACATGTATAAGTTTTATAGAGAAACAGGCAATAAAAGCCCAATTCACGGAAAAAACCACTATCAGCTAGCATATGAGGAAGAGAAAAAAAGAAGAGAGGACATAAAATATCGTCGTGGTCTTGGAAGAAAAGATACAAAAATGAGTGATGAGGAGTGGGCAAAGTCATCAGACAACCCAGACAATTTAAAACATGGGTGGGAAGAAGGGTATGACCAATGGTATACCGTTCCTGAAAGTCAAAAAAACGCAGAAAGAGGTCAAATACGTATAGAAAGAGACGTGATGGCTAGAAATCCTTATTATGAACAAGCATCTGGCATGTATGATCCATACGCAGTTCCACAATACTTTCTTGGAGGCTTAGTTAAAAACATTATGGGTGGAGCAGCTAATGTATTTCAAGCAATAGCAGATCCAATTGGTGATTTAATAAGACCTGTATTTGATGCAGCTGGAAACCTTGTTGAAGGAGTGGCAGATGTGTTTACAGGTGGAGACACCCCTGATTTTAATATACAAGATCGTCCACTACCAGAAAGAGACCCTGTAAAAAAACGTGAAATTACAGTTCAACAAGCACCACAACCAATACCAGTAAAAGGAACTGTTAATGTAAGACAAAAAGACAAATCTCCAGGCCAGCTAAGACAGGGCGACTTTGTAGGAAATAAACCAAATCCTTTTGTAACTGAAAACGTACAAGATGAATTAGACTACGCACAAGAAGGGATGAGAATGCCAGAGGTTGGCATGCAAATGACTAACCCTCTAAGTGAACCTGAGGTTTACAGTCACGGAGGTCATTTTACAAGACAAGCAAATGAAGCTATAGCGTTAAACCAGCTAAGTGGTATCGTAGCTAACACTACAAATAGAAACAGAATGGTTATGGCTAAAGGAGGAGAGTTTAAGCCACACATGATGTATGATCCAAAAACAGGAAAAGGTTATAAGGCAAATGTTGTTGAGGATCACAACAGAATGAATAAAATGGGTTATACACATAAAAAACCTAAAGCTGCTAAAGGAAAGAAAATAAAAAGTTACACTAACGGCGGTAGATTATAATGGATGAGATCGGATTAAATGAATTACTGCAGCTAGTTATCAGCGATAAGGGTGGCAAGTCGCAACAGTATAGACAGCTTATGGACTATATTGCTTATCATGAAACAGGTCCTGTAGCCCAAGGACTTCCAGATCAAAGAATGGATCCAAAAGCTAGGCAGTATACTTACGATCAAAAATTAAAAAAATACGTGCAAGATGGTCGGGGCAGGGGTTTATTTATGTATGAGGCAGGAGAAGGAGGAAGCGCAAATTCTGCTGTAAATAGACTATACAAATATTTAACTCAAGTAAAAAATGTAGACGCTCCTCAATGGGTGGAAAACCTAACAGGACAAAACAAAAATGTTGACGTAAGTAAGTTAGACGAAGATCAACAAAAAATGTTATTTTTGGCAGACCACAGAATGAGAGATGGGTCTAATTTTAGTAAAGTTTGGTCAGGAGAACAAGATTTTTCAGAGTTTTGGACATACAGTCATTGGAGAGGAAACAACCCAACACAAGAATTGATACAAGAAAAAATGAATCTTTTTGACGCTAGCATGACTCATAAAGATTCCACTGATGCAGTTAGAGAATTAGAACTAGAGCAAATGTACAAAAACAATCTGGCTCCATATCTATCATTAGAAAATCAGCCACAAAAACTGCCAAGTGAAAAAACGATAACAGATATAATATTTGGTAATGACACATCAGCTATTTTAAATAGACTAAACAAATGAGAAAATTAGACGCAGATTTAGGAAAGATATATCATAAAGATAATTTTTATTATCTTGAAAAAATATTTAGCAGTTTAGGAGAATTGATAGATCAAGAAAAAGAAATAAAAACAAGAGCAAAAAAACACGGGTTTAAAGTTATTAAAGCGAATTGGGCGATAGAAGACAACCCGTATTATTACATTGAGACTGTTTTAAATGAATATGACACGGAAGATATAGACCAGTTAAGATACGTGTACAAGGTAAAGCTTAAATATATGAAGTAATGTATTTACTTAAGTTAAACAAGAAGGGGGACATATTTAAAGATGATGATGGTGTAACAGGGGTTCCTGAGTTTATTACACTTATCAAAAAAGAAAAATTCGGGCCTACGGCCCTCAAATGGGTTGCCCTAGTCTACGACTATGAAAGCCCATATAGGCATTATAGTGAAAGTGAAAGAATTAAAGCTGTTTCTAAAGATCTATATGATACGTATAGCTGGAAACAAGCAACAGATGCTACACTAAAAGCTGCTTGTGATAAGTATAACGAATTGCAGTTTGATCCGTTAGATGAGCAGCTGATAGCTTTTAATAAAAAGATAAATCAGTTTACTGCACTGATAGATAACATGCATCTTGATGAGGAAAACGCAGAGATGTTGCAGAAACTAATGATAGGAGTGGAAAAGATATTAAAAACAAGACAATCGTTGTTAGATGCGATAGACAGAAGAGGAGAAAGGCAAAAGATAGCAGGAGATAAAGGACTATCTTTCTTGGAAAGAAGAAAGGAAATTAAGGAAATGTAATAACTAATAAAAAATTTTAAAATGGCAAAAAAAGGTTTATACGCTAACATCCATGCTAAAAGAAAGCGTGGCGCAACAATGAGAAAAAAAGGAGACGCTGGAGCTCCGTCTGAACAAGACTTTAAAGATGCTGCTAAAACTGCAAAAGCAATGGGTGGTATGAAAATGAAAAAGAAAATGATGAGTTACGCTGGAGGCGGTAGATTCGCAAAAGGTGGTGACTTTGGTATGCTTAGTGTAAAAGCTGGTATTGACAACAATCCTAATCCTACACAAGCTGATAGAATTGCTGGAGCCACTAAAGGTAAGAAAATGATGTATGGTGGTAAAATGAAAAAAGAAATGATGTATGGTGGTAAAATGAAAAAAGCTATGGGCGGTATGAAAATGAAATACAAGCATGGCGGTTCTCACAGACAGTTAGACTAATGGCTGGCGCTAAAACTCCAATATGGCAAAGAAAGGCTGGTAAAAGTCCTTCTGGTGGTTTAAATGCTGCAGGTCGTAAAAGCGCTGGTGTTAAGGCGCCTGTCACTAAAAAAAATCCAAAAGGTAAGGAAAAATCTAGAAAAGCGTCCTTTTGTGCAAGAATGGGTGGAATGAAAAAGAAACTTACTGGCGCAAAGAAAAAAAGAGATCCAAATTCTAGAATTAATAAAGCTTTACGTAAATGGAACTGTAATGATGGTTGTAAAATGCCTACGTCAACGGGTGGGTACAGAGCGCAGCACGCTTAATGGCTGAAAAAAAGAAATACGACTTACAGTATTTGTATAATTCTTATAAAAAAAATTATAAGAAACTTGATATGCAAAAAGCTAACAATTATAATGATTTGGCTCAAAAACTACATGGCGTAGATTTAAGAGACAGGTATCATGCAAAGTTAGCAAAAAAAGAGGAGAACGCTGGCATGTATGGTTTAGGAAAAACAAAAAAATTAAAGTATGGGTAAGATTAAATTTGACCCGCAGAAATATAGACCTATTCCTAATAATGGACATCCAGATTTAAACCCTGATTCTGTTGCATATCAAGAATATTGGACTAGAGAAACTGATCGTTGCATGAATGGTTTTAAGCCTAAGGGTATGAAGAAAATATCTGGTAAGTATTATTTTTACCTTAATTACTATATGATACTTGGTAATGATGGAACCTCTGGTAATCGTAAAACCTTAATACACCCTTGGTACAGAAGCATGGATCATGAATATTTTGATACAATTGAGCTTTGTAAGGAAGAAGGTAAGGGTATGATAGTTATAAAAGCCAGAGATAAAGGTTTTTCTTATATGAATTCTGGCGCGGTAGCTCATGAATACACTTTCTATCCATTTAATGATGTAGGCGTGGCAGCAGGATTGCAAGCTACAGCAGACGCGTTCTTTGACAAAACAAGAAAAGGTTTAAATGGTATACACCCCAACTTTAAACACTCTATGCTAAAAGACACTGATGGTATAATGAGATCGGGATACAAGCAAAAGAATAAAGACGGCAAGTGGGAGATAGGAGGCTATCAATCTACCATAATTTGCAGAACAATGGACAATCCAGAGGTTTTTAAAGGAGAACGTGTGTCTTTAATGGTATTTGAAGAAGCAGGGGAGTTTAAAAAGCTTAAAAACGCATACATGTCATCAAAAGCATGTTTTATGGATGGAGATGTTCAGTTTGGCGTACCTATTGTTGGAGGAACTGGTGGTGATATATCTAAAGCATCAAAAGATTTTATGGATATGTACTATAGTTACGATGCTTACAACTTAATACCTGTATTTATACCCGCTTCTAGAGCTTACTATGGTTTTTTTGACATAGAAAGTGGTGTAGAGGATGATAAAGGAGCTAAAGAAAAACTTATAGCAGACAGAGAGGACATTCAAAGATCTGGAGATAATGAGGCTTATAATCTACACATACAAAACTACCCGCTTACAGTAGAAGAAGCGTTTTTAAACACGCACTCTGCAAGGTTTGATATATCTCTGCTCAACGCGCAACGATCTAGGATATTGTCTAGTAAAGACCATAGAAGTCAAATACAAAGAGGGTATTTGGATTGGAATTTAGGATCAGAAGACCCTACGGTGTCATGGAGGCCACACCCTAACGGTCCTTATAAAATATTAACGCATCCAGAGCCAGATTTTAAAAATTTAGACATTGGAGGCATTGACTCGTATGATCAAGATCAAGCTGGAGCATCAGAATCTTTGGGTAGTGCAATAATTTATCGTAGATTTGCAAATACTGATATGTCAAGCGATTATGTGGTTGCTGAATACACAGATAGACCAAAAAAGAAAGAAGATTTTTGGGATGGCTGTTTAAAATTAGCAGTATACTACAACTCTAAAATGCTAGTAGAGTATACAAAGATAGGTATATTAGATTACTTTAAACGTATGAATGCGTTAAAGTATTTAAAAGAAAAACCAGAGTCAGCACACAACCCTGGAACAAAAACTAGAAATAGATATGGTGTGCATATGAACAAGCAGGTAAAATCATTGATGGAAGACTTAATAGACGATTATTTAAGAGAAAGCGCAGAGGATATATGGTTTATTGATCTTATAGATGAACTTGCTAATTATGGGCTACAAAATACTGACCGCGCTATGGCGTTTGGTCTTTGTTTGATTCACAATATAGATAATTATAGAATACAAGCAAAAGCAAAAGAAGAAGAAACAGTAGATATAGGTTTAAAATATTATAAAATGGGATACAATGGAGTTCCTATGCAAATAAACTAAGATTATGGAAAACAATTATAATTCAATGCCGTCAATGGTAATTGCTGAAAAAGATAAGACAGAAGACTGGTGCAGACAAGTTTTAAATGCTGTTACAGGCTATATGGGCGCAGAGGGAGGTTCTCATTACTCAACAAGAGTGAAAGATATAAGAAATTATCAAATTTACAACGGCCAGCTAAGTCAGGGTGATTATTCTTACATAACAGAGCAATATGGACTAACTTATCCAGCAAGACTTGTAAACTATCCTATCATCACTCCAAAAATAGACCTATTAGTTGGTGAGGAAATAAGAAGGCCTATAGATATGAAAGTTACCACGATAAACAAAGATGCTGTAATTAGAAAGCATGATCATAAAGTAGGATTAATAATGAGAGATTTATTGCAAGATTTTCATGCTGAAATGCAAGAAAAAATGAATATTGACGTTTTGGCAGAAGGACAGGGCATGCCTGTACCAGAAGATATAGAGACGTACATGAAGTATAATTATCGCGAGATGATAGAAGAAACAGCACAGGACGGATTAGAGTATGTTGTAAACAGATATAACTTAAAAGACGTTTTTAAAGAAGGATTCAGAGATTTACTTGTAACAGGAAAAGAATTTTACAAAATAGGCGTGCAAAATGGAGACCCGCACGCGCGCAGGGTAGATCCAAGAAACATAGTGTTTGATGATTCATTCCATTCTGATTATTTAGATGATGCTGGATGGGTGGGTGAAGAAAGATGGATGTCTATAAATGAAATTAACGATGAGTATAAAGATGATCTAACAACTGACGACCTTTTAGAGTTAGACAAAATGAGAAACCTGTATATGGGTGGAGATATGGAAAATTACAACAGTAGTTTTGAATGGGTGGATGTCGCGCACGGAAGGGAAGCGCGAATAAGAGTGGTAAGTTGTGAATGGAAATCATTAAGAGCTATAAAGTTTAAATTATCTGATAATAAATATGACCCTTCTAGACCTTTTAGAAAAATGGTAAAAGATACTTATAGAAAAAGAAAGGGTGAGAAAATAGAAACAAAATGGGTGGATGATGTTTGGGAGGCAACGCTAATTGGTGGTAAAATATTAGTAAACGCAAGAAGAAGAGACAATCAAGTAAGAAGTATAGATGATCCAGGTAAAACACCACTTTCTTATGTAGGTTGTATAAAAGGAAACACAACAGGTGCAGGTACATCCTTAGTGGACATGCTTGATAATATTCAAATGTTATATAATATTGTTGTTTACCAAATAGAACTTGCTATGGCGCGTTCTGGTGGTAAGGCAGTGGTGTATGACGTGTCACAATTACCTACAAATGTTGGTATGGATATGCAACAGGTGTTATATCACCTAAAAACAGACGGTATCATACCAATTAACTCAAAAGATGAAGGAAATCAAATGCAATCTTTTAATCAATTCCAACAAATTGATTTTACATTGTCTCAATCAGTACAGCAGCTAATAAACCTAAAAGTTATGCTAGAGGAAATGGCTGGACAAATCTCTGGTGTTAGTAGACAAAGAGAAGGAGCGGTGGGACAGTATGAATATGTAGGAAATGTGCAAAGAAGTGTTGTGCAGTCTGCAACTATCACCGAAAGTTGGTTTTATTCTCACGGAGAGTGCAAACAACGAGTTATGGAACGACTGTGTAACTTAATGAAGGTGTGTTGGGCGGGAGGAAAGAAAGCAGGCATGATACTTGGTGATGGTGCTTATAAATTTTTGAACGTAATGCCAGATATTGCTTTGCAAGACTTTGGTATATACGTTGGAGATAGCGGTAAAGATGATTCTATGAAACAAGTGGTTCAACAATTAGCCCAAGCTGCTTTACAAGCTGGAACTATTGATATGTTAGGCGTGATAAAAGTTTTAAAATCTGATACAATGACAGAGGCTGAAAAAGTATTAGAACAAGCAATGACTGAAATGAAAAAACAACAAGAACAAAGCATGCAAGAACAAATGCAAGCGCAACAAGCGGCTGCAGAGTCAGAGCAGGCTAAATTTGAAGCTGAGGCACAACTTAAACAAATGGATAATGAAGCTAAATTGCAAGTTGCTCAAATTGGTGCTGATTCTAGGCTGGAGGTTGCTAAAATACAAGCTGATGTAGACAGAGATCTTCATGATACTAAAGAAAGAAACGAAATGGATAGAAAAGCGGCTGACTATTATATAGATAGAAAAAATAGAGAAGAAGATGCGGCTAAAGAAAAGGATAAAGTAAAATCTACAGAATCTACCACTGGAACTGAAAATCTTAAAAAAGCAGCACAAAGAGTATAACAAATATTTTGTATATTTGCAAATTGGGAGTATTAACTAAATTAAAATAAAATGGCAGAAGAATCAAAATTAGTAGAAGAGGTTGTGGAAACAACAGAAGCTACAGAAAAAAAAGAAGACTTTAATCCACTAGCTTTTGCTGGTGATGACACATATGGAACAAAAGAAGAAATAGAAGAAGAAAAGAAAGAAGAACAAAAAGAAGAGGTAGAGGCTAAAGAAGAGAAAACAGAAGAGCAAGAGCAGGAAGAAGGTTGGTCTTGGGATAGCAAGACAGAAGAAAAAACAGAAAAAGAAGAAGAGTATAACTGGGATGGAGTTGAAGAAAAAGCAGAAGACACTCCAACAGCACAAGAGGCGTTAAATTGGGCTAAGGTAGGTGAAGAATTAGGTATAGAGATAAAATCTAAAGATGAGTTTGTACAAGCTTTAAATTCTTTACAGCAACAAGCTCAACAACAACAAGCGCCAGTTAGTAGTCAAGTGGCTGAGCTTAAATCTTACCTAAACTTTTCTGATAGAGATTTAGTGGCAGAAGAATTAAAAGCTGATGGTATTGAAGATTCAGAAATAGAAGAATCTTTAGATAAGCTAGAGGATTCTGGTATGATGAAGATGAAAGCTAAAAGCATTAGAAGAGTTATTAATAATGCTATTGATCAACAAACAGCACAAGCGCAACATCAACAACAGCAAAGTGTAGCGCAAGGAAAAAAACAAGCAGAAAACGCAAGAAAAGAGTTAAAAAGTCAAATCAAAAACATGAATGAGTTCATGGGAGGGAAAGTAACAAAAAAACAGAAAGAAGAAGTCTATAGGTATGCTACAGGCGATATGATGAAAGAAATATATGCAGATCACGCCAATGTTGCTGATGTTGCAATGTTTATGCTCTATCGTAAGCAAATTGAAAAGATTCTTCGTTCTCAAGGTTTAGAAGACGGCAAAGCCGCTATCATGGATAGTATAGTCTCGCCAAACCTTAACTCAGGAAAAGGCAAATCTAACTTTAAAGTAAAGTCAGGTGCGTTTGATCCTAAAGCGTTCATGAGCGAGTAAGCTTAAAAAGTAAGACAAAGTCTGCTCATAGTTGAAAGTTAATTGAACAAAAGTAAAATAATGTTTAATTAATAAATTTAAAAAAAATGGCAAAATTATATACTGGAACTTATGGTTCTGGAACAACTGCCGAGAATGCTTTGAATACAGCTCTAATGCAATACCCAGAGATTGCTAGAACTCTTATTCAACAGTATCCTCGTTATGCTGCGACTTATCTTTTAGAAAGAACAGGTCGTTTTGCATCGGAGAAAGTCCTAGGGGACAACTCTTTTGAATGGAAAGTGATGGGAAGATACAATGCTCCATCATACTCTACTGGTTATGTTAAAGGTGTATCTGGAGATACTTCTTGGACTAACTCACCAACTGCTTCAGGAAGCGCATGGGCTGCTGCTGATGCTGTAAATGATGTATTTGAAATTCTTATTGATGGAACTGCTTCAAGTAGAACTCCTGACTTCTTAAACAAGTTTGACATGGTTAGATTCCAGTCTGGAGCTACTGCAATTGTAGTTGAAGACCCAAGATCTAACGATTCAGGTCAAGGTGCTTCTGGAGATAGAATTGTAAAGTTTGAAATTATTGATGCTTCTGCACAAGCTGTACAAACATCAGATGTTGCTGATGAAGCTATAATTGCTTCTATTGGTTCTGCATTCCCTAACGGGTCTGACGGTGCTGATGTAGGTGAAAACTATGTTTATCCATCTACTCACCAAAACTGGTTAACTACAATGCGTAAGAAGTGTTCAGTTACTGGTAAAGACCTTACTGATGTAACTTGGATTGAAAATAATGGTTCTAAACTTTGGTACTTTACTAAAGAGCAAATGATGATGGATGAATTCATGTATCAACAAGAGCTTCAAAGATGGTATGGTAGAAAGTCAGTTACTGATACTGAAGTTAAAAGACCAGAGGCTTATAGCTCTTCTGTACTTGGTACTTCTGGTACTATGGGTTCTTCTGTAATTACTGGAGACGGACTATTAGCACAAATTGATTCTTCTAACCAAGCTTCTTATTCAATGGGATCTTTAACTGAAGACATCATTACTGAGTTTATTGCTAAAATTTCATTAAATACACAATCTGCTGAAGGAAATGAGTTTGTTGTATTTACTGGAACTGAAGGTAGATTAGCATTCCACAGAGCTATGAAAGACCTTATTGTTGCTCCTGCGGGCGCGATGACTGGTGGATCTATGTCAGGTGTAAATGGAGATGTTAGCCTAGGTGCGAACTTTGTATCTTACAGTGCATTAGGTAACAAGATTACTATTGCTCACTGCCCTGTATTTGATGACCCTAACTTGCATTCTACTGCTGGTGGAACCAATGCTTTTGGTGACAACAGATTAAAAGAG
>TARA_R100000655_G_scaffold6757_1_pt1 | contig 12154 bp, 9 predicted proteins | sample TARA_R100000655 | Tara Oceans TARA_R100000655 (sample SAMEA2622497) | marine metagenome | biome: marine biome (ENVO:00000447); feature: deep chlorophyll maximum layer (ENVO:xxxxxxxx); material: "saline water (ENVO:00002010), including plankton (ENVO:xxxxxxxx)" | depth 90 m
GACACACAAAATCAGAATTTGCGTCGCATTTATTTCCGGCATTTTATATGGGCCGTCATCCTAAAGCCAAGCTTATACAAACTACGCACACAGGAGAACTTGCAATCAGGTTTGGACGTAAAGCAAAAAATTTGATAGAGTCAGATGAATATGCCTCAGTATTTCCAGATGTTAAATTGGCAGCCGATTCGAAAGCTGCTGGACGTTGGGAGTCGAATCATAAAGGTGAGTATTTTGCTGCTGGTGTCGGTGGCGCTATCACCGGTCGTGGCGCCGATTTACTTATTATTGATGATCCCCACTCGGAGCAAGATGCTCTTTCTCCTCATGTTCTTGATGCTCATTATGAGTGGTACACTTCTGGGCCAAGACAACGTTTACAACCTGGCGGCTCGATTGTAGTAGTCATGACCCGTTGGTCCATTAAGGATCTAACAGGACGCTTGCTTCAAGCACAAGGTAAAGACACAATGTCAGACAAATGGGAAATTGTTGAATTTCCTGCTGTTATAAATAATAAACCTATGTGGGGTAATTTCTGGACCATGGATGGTCTTATGGGAGTTAAAGCCTCGATCCCTGTTTCAAAATGGAATGCACAATGGATGCAGAATCCCGTGGCCGAGGAGGGTGCACTTATAAAACGTGAGTGGTGGCAGATATGGGATAAGGAAGAAACACCACAACTACAGTATATTATACAATCATACGATACAGCTTTCTCTAAGAAAGAAACAGCCGATTATTCAGCGATTACAACGTGGGGGATATTTTCTCCTGATGATGACGGAAAACCAGCTTTAATTCTATTAGACGCAAAACGAGGCCGATGGAACTTTCCAGAGCTTAAAAAAATTGCGATGGAGGAATATGAGTACTGGGAACCGGAACAAATTATTATTGAAGCGAAGGCTACAGGAACACCATTAACTCATGAGTTGCAAAAGATGGGAATACCTGTTATAAATTTTACTCCTTCGAAGGGTAATGACAAACACTCGAGGGTAAACAGTGTAGCTCCGCTTTTTGAGTCGGGGATGGTTTGGGCGCCGGAAAAACAATTTGCCGAAGAAGTCATTGAAGAATGCGCAGCATTCCCATTTGGTGACCATGATGACTTTGTTGATTCGACAACGCAAGCGCTCATGAAATACCGTCAAGGCTACTACGTAGAACTTAAAGATGACTTTCGTGATGAGGGCGAAGGTCCAATAGGCACGAGGGAATACTACTAATGGAATCACACGGAATTTTATCACGCTACATGCGACCGGGCTTTAAAGAAGGTGAAGAAGTAGAAATGTTTGGAGATATCTCAAGAGAAGAATATGAAAATTTAGGTATGTTGGATAAATTAAAACATGCTTGGAAAACTACTAAAAAAGAAAGTGATGATAAAATTGCAGACATTAGGCAATCACAAATAGACTACCCAAAACAAAGAAATGAGTTTTTCCGTGTTCCTGGAAATTATGCAATTTATTCTAGAGAAAGATTTTCAGATAATCCAACTTCTTGGTTAGGTGATGATACAACTAAATCTAAACTTACGGAAATACCTAAAGAAGATTTTGATCCTGAAAAAGTAAGAGATGGGACACAGTTAATTTTTGAATTAGATGATGAAGGTTATTTAATGGGAAATGGTTCAAGCATTTTTGGTAGTTATGCCATGAATGATTTACCTTTTCTTTTTTACGAAAGTTCTAATGATTCAGATATGCTTTGGGATAATAGTGTATATGGAAAAATGTTGTGGGGTAAAGATTTTACTGATGATGCAACTTTTTTTGATAAATGGGGAGAAAGAATTAAAACAGCAAAACGAGCTTTAGCTGGAGGTGCTGCTACTTTACCGGAACTTGCTTCATCTACATATAGATTTTTACAACCTTTTGATGCATTAGGAGGAGTTGGACCTATAGATACTTTTTTTCCTAAAAACGAAGCACAAAAAGAATTAGTAGAAAGTAGTGATTACTATTACCTTCCTGGTTATACTGAATTATTAAATTATTTATCTGGTGATGAAGATAGACCAGCAGGAACTACTCCTGATACTTTTTTTCCTCATAATCCAGATTTATATAAAGATGAGTTATTTGATGATCGAGCTGCTATTGACTTACAATATACGGCTGATAGCATAAAAAAGTATGGTAATCTTTCTGAAGAAGAAGCAATAAATTCTATAATGAATGAGTATAATGTTTCAAGAGAAGACGCACAATACGAATATGATACATATCATCGTGATGCTTTAGAAATGACTGCTAAAGAATTTGAAAGTCAAGCATACATGGCAGATAGAGATAATCTAATGCATATTGCACCAGGAGCGACAACAGGGATGTTACCTGGTCTTGCTATTCCATTTGTAGGTCCTGTAGGAATGGCAGGCAATGTAGTTAGTAAAGTAGCACCATTATCTATAGCAGCAAAAAATCTTAACAAATTAAATAGAATTAAAAAATTTAAAAGACTGGATCAATCATCAGGGCTAGGATTACCTCAAGGCGGAGCTGAGACAATAAATCAACAAGTATTTATTGACGATGAAGGTACTGATTTTGATACTCAAGATTCCATATATCCTTAATAATGGCAACTACTAAAATAATTATAGATACCGTTACGGAATTTATAGATGGTCCTATAACTAAATCTAAACAGTTAAAAGCAAAACAAAGATTAGGTATTGGACCTAACAATAAATTTACTACAGAATTTCAACGTGAAGTTGCTAATCAGTTAAACATTAAGAATGGTACAAATTTAAAACAGTCTGATATTTCTCCTAAATCTGGATACATAAAAAAAGATGTTGGAGAAAAAAATTATGGTCATAGTAAAGATACAATACAAAAAATAGCAAAAAAAAGAAGAGCTAATCCTAAAAGTAATTTTAAATCTAAAAAAGATCCAGGGGCAAATAGAAAATATACTCCTAATATGAATTCACCCATTAAAAGATTTTTTGATAAATATTTAGGTCCAGACTACAAAGAATATGAATTAGGCATTAGAGAATTAATAGAACAAAAATTACGTCAAATAAAAACTAAAATGGCTAAAGATAAAGTTCCTAATTATGAAATAATTTTTAGGGAAAGTATTAAAGATCCTGAAGCCATGATAAAAGCTTATCCAAATTTGTTAGATGAAATTTTACCTTTTAGAAGTAAAGCGCAAAATTTTATGGAAGGACCTTACAGAGAGTTATCTACATCTCAAACTTATAAAAAACAATTGTATGATTACATGAAAAGTAGAGGAATGAGCCATGATGAGATTATGACTGCCTTTCCTAAAAGTTTTGCTACAGTTGGACATATACCAGGAACAGCTTTAAATTATTCTGATTTTTTAAAAACAGGTAATAAATCAGCTTTACAAAATTTTGAACAATCGGCTACTCCTAAATTTTGGAATCCAGAGTTTGGAGTAATTAATGCAGGTAAAGATACAATAGATAGATGGGTTCTTAATGCACTTCAAGATGGAAGTATGAGCAAAGAAGGTATGCGTCAAATTGAAAACATGTATACTAAATTAGGCTTACAATCACGTCTTAGAAATTACAATTTTGGAAATTTGGATTTAGATAAGCAAGCTGGTTTTATAGATTACGGTGCAAGCACTGGTAATAAATTGTTTACGGGACCAGGAAAAGAAGGCACAGCAAAAACTAAAGAAATGTTTGAACGTATGACTAGAGATGGTGATATTACTTTTGAAGAAATATTAGAACAAGTTAATAAAAGATCTTTTAGTGGCGGTGGATTAGCCAAGTTACTTAATAAACTTAAATTAACAAAGAAACAAAAAGAATTAATTAAACGTACTGCGTTTAATGAAAAAAATAAACCTGGAACAGGGCCCAAGGCCCTTCGTGAAGAACGTATTAAGAAAAAAATTCGTGAGAAATACGGAAAAGAAAAAAAATGGAAATATGTAAAATCAGAAATTGAAGGTCCTAAATCTTCGTTACAAAGAAAAAAAGAAAAAGAATTTTTTGAACATACAGAATTTTGGCCAGATAAGAAAAAGAAAGCTAAAGGTGGAATAGTAAGTTTATATGTTCGGTAAATTAAACAAATTAAAACAAGCAGCGCAGTTTGCAGAGAAAGCTAAAAAAGGCTTTCCTATGAATAGACGTAAGTTTTTACAAGGCCTTGGTTCAATAAGTCTTTCTACAGCTCTTCCTGGCGGATTAAAAGTGTTACCTAAAACAACAACAGCTGCTGGTAAAGCACAAGTCTATAGCCGTGCTCCATGGATTAATAGCCTTGTGACAGCATTAGAAACAACTAAGGATACAACCGTTCTTGGGAATGGTGGACGTATTACATTAATTAAAAATATACCAGATACCTATCATACAAAAAAACAATTCGTTGTTAAAACGGTAGATGGAGAAGAAGATATTTTAAATTATACAAAAAGCAAAAATGGAGATATTCACGTAGAATTTGATATTCGTGATGATTTTCACAACAACCAACATATTTCTATAGACAATAAAACAAAGAATACGGAAATAATTGATGAAAATTATTACATGACTTCACCAGAAGATTACGCTAAAGATGACCCTATCATTCATGAAGTTTTGACTTCTCAAGAAGAAATTGGTAAACGTTACGGGTTAGCTAAAGGAGATACTATTGATGGAGAAATGATTGACAGGTTAGCCATTCCAGAAGATAGTAATTATTCAACTCTTTTTGAAAGGCACGCGGATACATTTTCTCCTTTTGGAGATTTGTTTAAAACAAAACAAATTGCGGAAACATTTAAGAAGAATCAACAAACAATGAAAAAAAATAGAGAAATGCGAGAAATGGATAACTGGGAAGAACAATTTAGAGGAGGATCATTGCACGGATTTAATATAGGTGGTGCAGTTAATAAATTAAAAACAATTGGGTCATTAACAAAAAAATTAAATCCAACTAAACCTGTAGGAAAAATAGCAAGTGGCTTACAACAACTACCTAAGCCTAAAACAAAAGCTTCTAATGAAGTTATAGATTATGATTTAACTGATATTAGAGATGACTTGTATGTAAATACTCCTAAAGGACCTTATACTATCGCGGATCAAAGTGGAGTTAGAGTTTTAGACAAACAATTTGAAACACTTGAGGAAGCAAGAAATGCGGTAAAAGAAATGGGTGATTTAAGATTATCTGATTCTTCTACGTTTCAAATATTTGGTGCACGTCCACCTAAAACTGCTGAAGGTGTAAGTAGACCAGCACCTAGTGTATCATTGGCTAAAGAAGATGATGTGCGTATGCCAGCTATGTTTTGGAAATCACGTGAAGAAATTGCTAATACAAAACAATCTGTTATGACAGGTAATCAATGGCTTGCTTATTTAAAAAATAAAGGAGTTGGTGATGTTGAACTTAAAGATACATCACTTGGTTTTCATTTATCGTCACAACCAAATGCAAGAATTACGAAATCTCAATTATTAGATGATTTTGATGATATCGCACCTGAAATAGAAGTTAAAATGTTAGGCTTACGTGATAGTAAATCTTCCATACAAGATGCAAAAAAATTTGTAAATCAAGTTATGAAAAATCCTCCTGTTTACATGGATTCTAAAACAAGAAGAATACTTAATAATATTAAAAAACCTTTAAGTAAAATACGAGACTCACAAGGTGCAACTCAAAATGATATTAATAGAGTTATAGAAACTTTAAACAAAGGATTTAAAAACGAGTTTGGAATAGATCAAATTATTGGAAAAGGATTTGATCCTAAAGTAAAATTACCATTTATGGCTAAAAAAACAGCTTTAATTTTTGATGATATACTTAATCAAGGTGGTATTAAATTTAAAGCTACAGGAACACCAAAACATGCTGGAGATCAGACAATGAGTGGTGGTTCTAACTACCAAGAAATGCTTTTTTCTTACAAACCTGGCCGTTATCGTCAAAATGACCCTATTTACAACGAAGGACACGATTTTGGAGGTCAAAGACCTTCTAATATGTTTGTTTGGGTGCGTTTTTCCGACAGAACAGACGAATATGGTCGAAAAATACTGTTTGTAGAGGAAATTCAGTCAGATATGCATGCAGGAGCACGTACTAAAGGTACTTATAGCAAAGGATACGCCCCAAGAGGAGATTTATATGACCCAGATACAGCAAAATTAAGACAAATACAGAATCAATTGCAAAATATACAAGGAAAAATAGATGATGCAGAAGGTTTAAACGTAGCAAAACTAAGAAAACAACAAGATAAACTAATTAAAGATGCTGATAAATTAAGTCCAGGTGGTAAAAGATACAAAAGTGAATCTAATATTCCAGAAGGTCCATTAGCGGATTCAAAAGACCACGGAAGATTTATAATGCAATATTTAATGCGTGCAGCTAAAGAAAGTGGAGATTATGATGGAATAGCATTAGCTTCTGGTAAAATTAAAGGAGAAGAAAAATCTGGGTTTTATGATAAGATTATGATTCCTCAATTAAAGAAAATTTCTAAAAAAAGTGGTGCAACATTAACTGATACTGTTATTGTGGATGGAAAAGGGACCCCATATGATAATATTCCTGTATTGCTTTTAAAAGATAAAAAAGGTATAATACCGACAAAAGATATTTCTGTGTACAACAAGGGTGGATTAGTTGGCTGATCAAGGTAAAAATAATATAGATAAAGCATTAGAAGCTTTAAATTTAGGTTTAGACATTGAACCAGGTAATGGTGTTGATGTTGAAATGGAAAAAGAAGTAGAGTTTGATCCTTCTTTTGAAATTCAAGATGATGGTTCAGCTATTATACCAGAAGATATTACAGAACAAATTGCTACTGACCATAATGCAAATTTAGCTGAAATTTTATCTGAAACAGATTTAGATGGTTTATCTGGTGATTTAATTAACTTTTACGAAAACGATAAAGATTCACGAAAAGATTGGGAAGATACATACGTTAAAGGTTTAGACATGCTTGGATTTAAGTATGAAAATAGAAGTCAACCTTTTGAAGGTGCAAGTGGAGTTGTTCATCCTTTATTAGCTGAATCCGTAACTCAATTTCAAGCACAAGCTTATAAAGAATTATTACCTCCTAGTGGACCGGTTAATTGCCAAATTGTAGGTGAAGTAACACCATTAGTTGAAGATCAAGCAGCTAGAGTTAAAGAATTCATGAACTATGAATTAATGAACGTAATGAAAGAATACGATCCAGATATGGATCAATTATTGTTTTATTTACCATTATCTGGTTCTGCTTTTAAAAAAATTTATTACGATGGAACATTAGAAAGAGCTGTAGCTAAATTTGTTTCTGGTGAAGATTTAGTAGTTGATTATTTTGCTACAGATATAGAAAGTGCAAGCCGAATTACTCATTGTATAAAAATGAGTGGTAATGATTTACGTAAAAATCAAGTTAATGGTTTTTATAGTGATGTACCAGTTACATCAGGTGATGTTGACCCTAATGAAGTTAGAGAAAAAATTAATGAATTAGAAGGTAATTCTCCACCTTACAGCACAGACAGTGAAGAACACTTAATATTAGAAATGCATGTTGATTTAGATTTACCTGGATTTGAAGATCCAAGTGGAATTAAGCTTCCTTACATTGTTACTATAGATAAATATTCTCAAACTATTTTATCTATAAGACGTAATTGGGATGAAGCTGATGAAAATAAAACAAAAAAACAATACTTTGTACACTTTAAATTCCTCCCAGGCTTAGGCTTTTATGGCTTTGGTCTAATACACATGTTAGGTGGGTTATCGCGAACAGCAACAAGTGTTTTGCGGCAGTTAATTGATGCTGGTACACTCGCTAACCTACCGGCAGGATTTAAAGCACGTGGTATGCGTATACGTGATCATGATGAACCTTTACAACCCGGAGAGTTTAGAGATGTTGATGTAACAGGAACTTCTATTAGAGAATCTTTGTTACCACTTCCTTTTAAAGAACCAAGTGCAACATTATTTCAATTATTAGGTTTTGCCGTAGATGCGGGTAAATCTTTTGCTGCAATAGCAGATATGAAAATGGGTGAAGGAAATGAACAGAATCCAGTTGGAACAACATTAGCTATTTTAGAACGTGGAACTAAAGTTATGAGTGCAATTCATAAAAGAATGCACTATGCACAAAAAATAGAGTTTAAATTATTAGCAGACGTTTTTCAATCTTACTTACCACCAGAATATCCATACATGGTTAAAGGTGGTGATCGAATGATTAAACAAACAGATTTCGATGATCGTGTTGATATTATCCCTATTAGTGATCCTAATATTTTTTCTATGTCTCAACGTATTATGTTGGCACAACAACAATTACAATTAGCACAAGCTAATCCTCAATTACATAATGTAAGAGAAGCTTATAGAAGAATGTACATGGCGATGGGTGTGGATAATGTTGATGCAATATTAAAACCAGATCCTAACATGCCAACACCAATTAGCCCAGCAATGGAAAACGCAAAAGCAATGCGTGGTGAACAACCTAAAGCTTTTCCTAAACAAAATCATCCTGAGCACATGAAAGCGCATGGTGATTTTATTGCTACACGTATGGTACAAATTAATCCACAGTTGTATGCAATGATGGAATCACATATATTAGAACACATTGCTTTATTAGCAGCAGAGCAAGTTGAAGCACAACCAGAAATTGCACAACAAAATCAGCAAATACAAATGATGTTACAAAACGCAGAGCAAAATAAACAATTAGCTCCGCAGGCACAACAAGCACAGCAACAATTTATGCAACAAAAAGAATCACAAATTGCTACAATTGAAGCACAAATGGTTAAAGAGATGGTTGAAGAAGAAAGAAAACGTGCTGATGAAATGCAAGATGATCCACTTGTTAAATTAAAACAACAAGAAATTGATTTACGTGCATTAGAAACTATGCTTAAAACTAAAGAAGAAAAAGCACGTATAGAAAAAGATTGGACAATTGATTCAGAAAGAATAGACTTAGACCGTGATAAATTAGAGGCACAAGTAGGTGTTGATTTAATAAAAGCACAGGCAACAGAAGCTGACATTAAAAGTAAAGAAAAACTGGCAACTTTAAAAGAAAATATGACTACTATAAGAGATGCTATGAAGGGTAATGATAATGGAAAGTCCAGAAAAAAAGATTAGAGAATTTATAATAAAAGTAGATGATTTAGTAGCTAAAGAGGCTCATACAGTGGATGATCAACTTTTATTTTGTGCATCTATGGTTTCTGTGGTAAGAAACATATATTTAACGAATCTTGGTGTAGAACAAACCAATGTTATATTTGAACAGCTTGCGGCTAGTTTTCAAATTATGGATGACTTTTACCCAGAAGTAAAACCAACAATTCATTAGGAGGAATAAATGGTAGGTAAAGTAACAGTAAGGGGTCAAGGTCCTGTAAGAAGAAGACAAACTACTACTACTTTTAAAAAAGGTGGGAGAGTAAAATTAATGGGTGGTGGAAGACCATCAGCAAGAACACGTCACATTGAAAACGAAAAAGAAGAGATTAGAAGAGTTGATCGTAACATTAGAAGAAATGAAGGATACAAAACTGGTGGAAGAATTAAAAAAGCAAGTGGTGGATTAGCAAAAACTTCTAAAAAAGTAAGAACTTATATAGGTGATGTAATAGATGCAAAAAAGAAATTAAGTCCGCATCAAGATCCAAAAAGTAAAAGATCTGCTAAACTGAGACACATGATGGATAATCCACAAAAACCATCTAAAAAATCACCAAGCCCACATAGTCCTGATAAAAAGAAAAGAACACTTAAAGATGCTTTAAGACCTGGAGGCATGAAAAAAATGATGCCTAAAATGGGTGGTAAAGGCGCTAAAAAGAAAAAATAATTAAACATAGGAGGAAATATGAAGTTATTAAAAGATCTATGGGCTCACTTGAAAGAGTGGAGCGATTGGGGAATGAAAGACTGGATTAAGGCCGGTATCGTTGCCCTAATAGTAATCATAGTACTTAAATCTATGGTAGGTTAATGAACGCTAGAGAAGATTATATTGCAAAAATGAACACGCCACCACCAGGAAGTTATGGTGGTGGTGAAGATTTTGGATCCCCATTTGCAGGAAATAATTCTCCTCCTGGTACTTCAAATGAAGGAAATGTTCCTTATGGAGGAAATCCACCATCTAGTGGCGGTAACAATAATAACAATAACAACAATAATAATAACCAAACAGGTTCAGGCGCTACAGGTGGTACAGGAACTACAGGTGGTACAGGACCAGCAGGAAGTGGAATTACTAACCTTGCAGGTATTACTGCAGCACAGAAATTTTTAGGAACACGTCAACCAGGTTTAGATGGTTTAATTCAAGACAATTTAGAAACTTACGGTTTAACAGGTAAGCAAAATATAAATGATTTAACACAATTAGATCCACCAAATATTGATACAGATAATAGTAATATAATTAATCAAATACGACAAATAGGACAAAATTTAGAAAATAAATATAATGACCTTAGAACTTTTGACGTAGGAGGAGGCCAACTACAAATAAATCCAGATATAGAGGGAGGATTTGAAAATCCAGGTTTTGAATATAGTAAAGATTTTATGGGAGGTAATCTAACTGGTGGTCTTAATTATAATACAGGAACTAATGATGCTAAAGGATTCCTCGGATATGAAAAATCTTTTAATGATGGAGGACCAGTAGGAATTATGTCTTTACCAGAAGGCTATGCAGCTGGTGGACCCGTAGGTGTTGACCCTTCTGATTGGAGAATTATACAACAAATTATTGCATCTGGTGGTAATCCAGAAGATTATATAAACTATGCAGATGGAGGAGATGTAAATTCTGAAGGTACATCTTATATAGATCCAACAGCAGATAATTATTTCTTAAGACAGTTTGGGCAATATTTAAAAAGATTTTTACCTCGTTATGATCCAGAACAAGATGAATATAGACACAAAAAAAATAGAGAAAAAAAACAAGGTTATGAAAATGGTGGCGAAGTTTATGATCCATATAATCCAGGACCTATGACTGCAGAAACTCCTATGGAAAGAAAACCTTTTGGTGGAACGCGTGAAAATGTTATGGATCAAATAGAAGCATTTGATAATGCTCCTGTTCACATAGAAGAACCAATGGTTGGAATGTATGGTGAAAGAGTGCCATTAACATTAGCGAGAAGAGTACAAAAATACATGGAAGGATTAGACCCAGTTAAAAGAAACATGATTCAAGAAACATTAAATATGTTTCAAATGAAAAAAAGAATGCAAGAAATGGAAGAACTAAATGAAAATAGTGGTTTTTTTGGCCCTATTCCAAATGAGTATGAAGCATAATGTGGCAACTATTAGCTAAACCATTATTAGGCGTAGTAGCAGATGGAGTCAAAGGCTTCGTGGCTACGAAGAAAATGAAAGGTGAGTTAAAGCTTACTGAAATAAAAGCTGCAAAGAAATTAAAAGAAGATCAAATAGCCGGAAAAGTAAAATGGGAGCAAAGTGCCGTGGACCAAATGAAAGGCTCGTGGAAAGACGAAGTAAGTTTAATTGTGCTACTTCTTCCAGCCGTTTTAGTCTTTACGCCTTTTCAAGAACATATACATAAAGGCTTTATCGCCCTCCAGGATTTGCCGTCGTATTATCACAATTTATTATACATTGCGATTTCAGCAAGCTTTGGCATCAAGGCCGGGTCTAGTGCAATTAACATGTTTAAAAAATAGGAGAAAAATATGCCACAATCACGCTTAGGATTAAAACGTTATAAACCTAGAACAGGACCTGCTGGTGAACCAAAAAAACCAAAATACACTACTAGTTTTCATAAAAGTAAAGCAGCAGCGAAAAAAGATAAAGGAAAACCTAATACACCAGGTGAAAAAATGAGAGAGTATAAAGGTAAAATGACTATGGGTCAAATTAGAAACAAAAAAACTTTTGCTGGTGAAACTGGATTAGAAGGCATGAAGAAAAAATTAAATTATCAAAGAAGAGGTAAAGCTTCCGGTGGATCTGTTGGAGATTTAAATAAAGATGGTAAAATGTCTGGATATGAAACAGCTAGATCAAATGCTATTCAAAAAGCCATGCAAAAAAGAAAAACAATGAAAAAAGGTGGATCAGCT
>TARA_R100000655_G_scaffold71369_2_pt1 | contig 12110 bp, 17 predicted proteins | sample TARA_R100000655 | Tara Oceans TARA_R100000655 (sample SAMEA2622497) | marine metagenome | biome: marine biome (ENVO:00000447); feature: deep chlorophyll maximum layer (ENVO:xxxxxxxx); material: "saline water (ENVO:00002010), including plankton (ENVO:xxxxxxxx)" | depth 90 m
CTAAAGGCAAGACTGGAAATCTCAGAAAGTCAGTAACAAGCAAGGTTAAAAGATTTGGTTCAAGGCAGTATCCAATGTTGAATGGTTCAATTTATTATTCAAGGGAAAAAGGTAAAAAAGGTTTTCATGCTCATCTTTTAGAATTAGGAACTGAAGAAAGAATTATTAAAGACTTTAGAGGACTAAAGAAGAGTGGTTATAGGAAAAGAGCAAAAAGGCAGAGTGTTGGAAGAATAAAGCCAACTAAAATGGCTGCAACTGGTTTTGAAGTTGGTACTCCAAAAGCATTAAGAACATGGAGAAGAGCATTGGTTAAACAGTTAAGAAAAGTAAAGGCAGTAAACTAATGGCAGGAATTGAAGCATCAATTCGTACAATACTAACTTCTGATTCAGATGTTTCTGCATTAGTTAGTACAAGAATTTTTCCTTATATGAGGCAGCAAGGAACAGCATTTCCTGCTGTTGTTTATGAGCTAGATGACACAGAGCCACAGCAAGGTTTGGGTGGTTTTCAATCATTAACAAGATGTCAACTTAGTATAGAAAATATTGCAGAAACTTATTCAGGTGCTAAAGACTTAGCATCAAAAGTAAGGAGTGCTTTAAATGGTTATTCAGGTACTAGTGCAGGTATAGCAATCAAGTCACTAGTTCACGATAATGATATAGGAATTGTAGAAGATTCTAGGATAGGCAATAGTAGAGGAGTTTCTATTATTGAAAGTAGTTATATAGTTTGGTATTCAGAGTAAACGCTAATTAGAAAAAAGGAGATACCCAAATGGGTGCAGTAACTTCCAACGGTACAACACTAACAATAGACAGTCAATTAATAGGTGATGTCCTATCAATCAATGCTGTTTCAGTTTCAGTAACAACAATTGATTCATCAGATTTAGATTCATCTTGGAGAACTTTTATAGGTGGTCTTAAGGATGGCGGTGAATGTTCTTTTGAGGTGGCATATGACCCTTCAGGAACAGACCATCAAGCACTTGAAGCAGACATAGATGGAGCAGCAAAAGCAGTAAGTATTGCATGGAGTGATTCAACAACTTGCACATTCTCAGGAATCATAACTTCATTTGCTCCAACAGCAACATTAGATGATAAACTAACTTTAAGTGTAGGCATGAAAATTACTGGAGCAATTACATTCTAATAAGGAATAAAAAATGTTAGACAAAAAATCAATTCTTAATTCAGACGATTTACCAAGAGAAGAAGTTCATTGTGAACTTTGGCAAGGCTCTGTTTGGATTAGAACTATGAGTGGTCAAGAAAGAGATGAGTTTGAATCTTCTTGTGTAAGCAAGAAGGGTAAAGAAATGAATCTTAAAAACATCAGAGCAAGATTATGTGTTCTTTGTATCTGTAATGAAAAAGGTCAACGCCTTTTTGATGCTAGAGATATTGAAGCACTTGGAAAAAAATCTTCTAAGATGTTAGACCTATGTTTCTCAAAAGCTCAAGAATTGAATGGATTGTCTGCTGATGCTGTCGATGAATTAGCGGGAAACTAAAAGCCCGCCCTGAAAGAAAGTTCTACTTTTTGCTAGCAAAAGAACTTGGAATGACTGTAAGACAGTTACTCCTAACAATAGATTCTAAAGAACTTTCAGAATGGGCGGGTTACTACTCGCTTGAACCTTTTGGCAGTCTCAGAGAACATGATGTTCCAGCAGGAATAATTGCAAGCACTATTGCAAATTGTAATAGGGCTAAGCATAGTAAATCATTTAAGCCAGAGGATTTCATGCCATTCTATAAAAAAGAATCAACAGTAATGGCAGAAGATGAAATGAAAAATGTAATGAGAATGATGGCACAAAAGCAAAAGGAAAAGAACAATGGCTAGTGGTGGAACAGTTGGCAGTCTTTTTATTAATGTAAAAGCAAACACTATAGGTTTGCAAAAAGGATTGAACAAAGCCAGAGGAATGCTAGGTTCATTTGGAAAGTTTGCTAAATCCCCTGTTGGAATGGCTCTTGTTGCTTTTGGTGGATTAACAGCAGGAGTTGCTTTATTAAGAAGAGCATTGTCGAGTGTAATTAGTCAGTTCATGGAATTTGGTAAAGCAATGTCAGAAGTTAAGTCTGTCATGCTTGGTATTACTAATAGCGATTTTAAAAGATTAACTGAGCAAGCAAAATTACTTGGAGCAACAACTGCAAACACTGCAACAGAAATTGCAAATGCACAGGCTAATTTAGCAAGAGCAGGTTTTAGTACAAGTGAAATTGAAGCATCAGTTAAAGCAGTTTCTGATTTAGCAAATGCCACTGGTATGGAGATGGCAGAAGCATCAGATATTATTGCAGTTGGTGTTAGAGCGTTTGGATTAGAAGCAAGTGAAGCAGTAAGAGTTGCAGATGTTCTTGGAATGGCTGCATCAAAAACAAATACAACTGTTGCAGAACTTGGTGAAGGCATGAAGTTTGTTGCACCTGTTGCAAAGCAACTTGGATTTAGTATAGAAGAAACAAGTGCAATGCTTGGCAAACTTGCAGATGCAGGTTTAAAATCTACTCTTGGCGGTACTGCATTAAGAAAGATAATGCTAGAACTTGGGCCTGCAATTAGCAAGGGAGGTACTCAAGCATTTTTTGAATTTATGAGTACTCAAAAAGGAGTAATAAAAAACTTTGAAACTTTTGGAGCAAGAGCAGTAACAGCAGCAGGAGTTTTACAAGATGTTTCTAAGGAAGTAAAAATACTAGAAGAAGAATTAAATAATGCTGCTGGAACAACAGACTTGATGGCTAAAATAAGTCTTGACAATTTATCAGGTGATGTTATTAAATTGCAATCAGCAATATCTGGTTTAGCATTAGCAATAGGAGATGAATTAGATGTTACTCTAAGAGAGGCTACACAGTCTGCTACAGGTTTTGTTGCAGCTCTTACAGCAGGCATAAATGAATTAAGTATTGAAACAAATAAAGTTGCTTTAACAACACAAATTTGGAATGGCATACTATTAGGACTAAATGCAATACTTTTACTTGTTGTTGGAGTTGTAAAGTTTCTCTTTAATGCAATTCAAGCAATATCACAATTTATAGCTGGTGTAGTGGTTGGTGCAATAGGCGGTTTAATATTAGCTCTTGGTTTTTTGTTTGATGCTTTCAAAGCAGTGCTTAGTATATTTATGGACACTTCAGGATTAGATAGCATCAGTGATTTCTTTTTTGATACAAAAGATGATTTAATGGCTCTTTCAAAATCCTTGTTTATAAATATGGAGGAAGATTCTAAAGAAGGGGTTCATGCAGTTACTACTGGTCTTGCTTCTGGTGTAAAGGCTCAGTATGAAGTTTTGTTTGGTTCTGGTAAATCAGCAGGTGAAGGTGTTGGAGATGGGATTAAAAAAGGCATTCAAGATTCAGTTGAAAAAGTAAAAGAAGAAACAGAAAAGATTGATAAAGTTCTTGCACAGAATTTAGAAAGTGCAGATAAATTAGTAACTAGACTGCAAGAGCAAATAGATACTTTTGGAATGTCTGCTGCTGAGGCTATAAAATATAAAGTAGGTTTGAAAGGTGTAACTTCTGAGAATGCAAACTTAGCAGTTGAATTAGAAAAGCAACTAGAAATAATGAAAGAAAAAAAGAAGGCAGATGAAAAAATTGCTGCTGATGCACAAAGGGTTATTGAATCATTAAGGACACCAGAACAAATCTATGATGATGAAGTTTCTAAGTTGCAAAAAATGGTTGATGCAAAACTATTAACTCTTGAACAATTTGAAAAGGCAGTTAAGAATTTAAAAACAGAAGCAGAAGAACCAGTTGAAGTTAATATAGTTACAAAAGGAATTATTGAAGGTTTGCAATCTGCTTTGGGAACTATCAAAGTTGCTGGTCAAGTAAGCAAAACAGAAATGCTTGCAGAAAAATCTGTAAGCATACAAAAGAACATGGAGAAGTTGACAGACTCTATTAAGACATCTTCAGAAGTAACAGCGAATGTACTAGAAAATTCAGTATCAACTTTAAGCAATGAGAATTTAGAACAACTTGCAAAAGAGGGTAATGAAATAAATAAAAAAGGTTTTGATTCAATAGTAGATAGACTAGAAAAACTTAACACAATGGGCAGTCCTTTAACATGAGTATTAAATACACAGAGCAAATAGGAAGTAGAAGCATCAGTAGGAACAAGGGAAGTTTTACTGCATCAAGAAACTTTTTAGTTTATGATGATGATTCTACTGTTGTTTTGACAGTTGCTGATGCAATTAACTTTTCAGGAGGAGTAAGGTTTTCTGATGGACACCCTGAAATAGAAGGAGTTTTTGCAAACAGTTATTCAATTCAACCTGTAAATGATAGAGCATACACATACACAGTTACTTGGAATTATGCACAGCCTTTTGAAGAGAATGATGCTGGTGGTTCTGATGACCCCTTTATAGGTAATCCAGATAACACAACAATAAATCCTGTTAATGATGGTGGAGTGTTAGACCCGCCAACAGGAGGAGAGCAAGAGCAAGGTGAAGATGATGTTCTTGGTGATGATGGTGTTGGTGAAGATGATAATGATACAGATACAGAAACAACAAGAACTTTTAATGGAGTTTCATTAACAACAGGATTAGCACTGGTTGATGGTTATGTTGCAGGTGCTGCTATTCCTGCAAATGGTGCAGAAACTGGAAGTGCTATAACTGGTGGAACAGTAGTACATGAAGGAGGAGAGCCTGTAACAGTTCCAGTTCCAACAACTGAAATATCTTTGAGTGAAACTGTTTTTGGTGCATACTTTTATTTGAACGATGTTCAACTTAAAGCAGGAAAAAGAAACTCAAAAAGTTTTTATGGCTTTAATGCAGGCAGCGTTTTATTTAAAGGGATGTCAGTACAAAGACAAGAATATAATAAGTGGGATGTAACTTACACATTTATTTGGGATGCACAAAGCCATATGAGGCAAGTGCCTAATAGATTAGATAGCGGTGAACCAGATTGGAATGATACCTCACCACCTACATTAGACATATTTTTTAAACAACCTTTTCCAAGTCTTACAGACTTTAGTTTTGCACCATGACAAAAGGACAATATCCATCTATCTCAACTGGCTTAGGTAATCTTACTCCTGATTTGTGGAGGCGTATGATGACTATGTTAAATTCTTTTGAACAAAAGAATAGAGATGAAACAAGTAATAGAAATTTAAATAAAGATACAAAACCTTTTCTTGCAAGAATAGATAAAGCAAAATGTATTGGTGATAATAGATACAAATATGCTTGGACGGAAGTTTATTTAAAAGATGATAATACAGTTGCTGTTGTAACTAATGGTAGAACATCAACTGGTGATACTGATGAGTATGATTATGCAGCAATAAATTTATTAGAGATTGCTAACACAGCAAGCAGAGGCTCTGTAGGTGTAAACCTTGGTTCATTAGATTATCCAAGCGGCTATAACTTGCAATGTTTAGGTGGAGGTTATGCAACAGGTTCAAGTGAAGTTACTCCTAATGTTTTGCCAATAGTTGTAATGAATAGAGTTGGGGGTAGAAGTGTTGAAACTGTTGCAAGATATGTTTTTGGAAATACAAATGAAAATGATGGCTCATGCAACTTTGATAGTGTACAAGTAACAGATGGTGTTACAGAGCCAGCACATGAAAGTGGAGTAGCAAAAATATTTGTCGATACTACAAGCGGTGATTTGAAAGTAGTATTTGGTGATGATGTTGTAAAAACAATAGTAACGGATAGTTAGTATGACTGCTCATAGAAAATCATGTTGCTTGGATTGTGGTGAACCAGATTGGGTTGAAGTAAATAAAACTTTACCTACTGCATATACCTGTACAACATACACAGCAGACATTTGCCCATCAACTATGGATGGTGGTAATTGTGATTTTACAATAAGTACAACTGTTGCTGCTGATTTTGAGTATCCTGATTCTGGGAAGAGTTCATGTTCATCAAGTGAAGAAGAAACATTTACAGGCAGTTGTGAAACAAATGGTGATGGTGGTTCACCTAATTGTGATTATGCTTCTAGTGTTTGGACTTCAGCAGATTGTTCTGCAACTTGTTCTACTGGAGCATATGATTTTTCTTATGTTTGTCAATCCTATAGTGGTTCTGCTGGTTATAGTAATAAAACAGTTAGTTGGAACGCTCCAACAAAAAGATTAGTTCCTGATGTAACTGTTAGAACTGGTTTTAGTGTTTCTTGGGATTCTGATAGAACCTTTGGTGGCTCATGCAATCCTACTACAAGGAAGATTAAAAAGGCAACAATAGAAGTAAATGTTAGTGCTGTTATCTTAAGGTTATATGTAAAAGTTAGTGCAGTATCAAATCAAATATGGAAATATACAATTGGCAGTTGTGATGAGTTAGATGATTCTACTACTAAAATAAATGCCCAATCACATGATACAGAATCATGGTCTTTAGGAATTTCTGCAACAGATGGTGATTCAAGATTAGTTGCAGATTATATACCAGTAGCAGAAACAGAAGTTAGTGATGGTTCTAGTGTACAAGTTAATTTTACTTATCCAGATAAAATTGGTTTTCAAACTGATATGATGTTTGAAGTTGACCCCACTATATCAAGTTGTGGTACTGCTACAGAATATAGATGGACTGCACAAAGCGGATTAATACAAAGAACAACTTCTGGTTCTTGGGATTTATACAGATGTCTTAGCGGTGAGCTAGGTGGTACTTGGTCAACCACTGGTGTGGGAAGTGAAATTAATAGTGTGACGGTGGCAATATCATGAAGCATGAATTGAGTTATGAATACAAAGATAAAGAATACTTAGTAAGTTTAGATTTAACAGATAAACCAGTAATTACAGATTATTCTATTATTGGTAATAAAGAACCTACAGAAAATATAGTTACAAAAAAATCTGGTTGTACATCTTGTAGTGCTAAAAAATTAAAGCGTTTCATAGATGGTGGGATAGGTTTACTTAAATCAGAACTTGGAATAGATGCTTGTGACCAATCTACGATAATAGATAGGAAAGACTTGTGTTTAAAATGTGAACATTATGATTTTGGAGTTTGCAATAGTTGCGGCTGTTTTTGTGCAGCAAAAGTAAAGTTGAAATCAGAGAGATGTCCAAAAGGAAAGTGGTGAATAAATGGCAACATTAACATGGATTGGTGCAGATGGAAACTGGAATACAGCAGCAAGTTGGTCTACTGGGGCTTTGCCTACAAATGGAGATGATGTTTATTTTGTTAGTGGTAGCAATGATGTAACTACTGGCCCGACATCAGCAGTAAATCTTAACAGTATAAATTTTGGCACAAAGTGGTCAGGCAGTGCAGTAAAAATTACCACCAATGCAACTACTATTGATTATGCAAATAAATCTGGAACAGTAATTTTAGAAGGAACTTATACAACTATAAATGTACAAGCAACATCAGGTGATAATCCAGCATTAACTTTAGATGATTCAACTATTACAACAATGAGAATCACAGGTGGTTCAGGAACTGTTTTAATCCAATCTAATACATCGGTGTCTGGTGCAATAGATATGATTGGATGCAAAAGTGCAAGGCTTGAAATTGAAGCAGGTTCAAATGTTAGTGCAGCAGATATAACAATTGATGCAGGCAGAGTTGTTTCTTATGAAGAGTTGGATAGCATAACCCAATACGGTGGTGTAGTAACTATGGCTAATGCTGGTGGAACAACTAATACAGTTAATCTTTACAAAGGCATTCTGAAATATCAACCAACATCTACAGCAACTCTAACTACTTTAACTGTATATGGTGGATACTTTGACCTAAGAGGCTGCAATACACCAACACATACAATTACTAACACTTCTATTTATTCTGGAGGAATGATTGATGAAAGGAATGGATTGAGTAATACAACTTGGACAAATCCAATAAATTCTTTTCAAGGAGTTTTTGTTCCAGACAATTCAAGAAGCATAACGGTAACTTAATAATGGCAGTAACTACAACATTAAATCCAACTGGTGATACTTTTTTAAGACAAGACCAAGCAACAACAAATTATGGTACTTCTGTACTTTTGAGAGTTGGTCAGTTTTCAGGAGGAAATAGAAGGCATGGTTTGCTTCAATTTAGTACAAGCTCTTTTACTTATCCATCAAGAATAGTATCTTCAGTTCTAACTCTAACTGAACAAAATACTTTTGGAACAACAACTAGAACAATGAAGTTGTGCAGGAATACACAAACTGCAACTAACACAGCAACAGCCACATGGTCAACTTATGATGGTTCAACTTCTTGGTCAGATGGTGGTGAAGCAGATTCTGCACAGACAGAGCCAATGTATTCTGTAAGTGTTGGGAACTCTGTTGGCAATGCAGTTTTAGATATAAATGATTTAGTTGTAGATAGCGTTGTAAGAAGAGGTGATGAACTTGATATGATTCTTTGCTTTGACAAAACAGACACAAACACAAGTGATATTGGTAATTCTATTTTTTATTCAGTTGATAATTCAAGTGCAAGTGATAGACCTAAATTAGTTGTAAAAGAAGCAGAAGTATTTTATTGGACAGGTGCAGCAGGAACAGATGCAGATACTGCTAGGAATTGGATTAAAGAAACTGATGGCTCTTTTGCAGTTCCAACTAATAATGATTATGTATATTTTAATTCTGGAAGTGTAGATGTTCTGTCTGGAACTATCAATTGTGATTCAATGTTTGTTAGTGAAGGTTATACAGGAAATATAGGCACTTCATCAACTGCTATAACAATTCGTGCAGATGGAGATAGAACTTTAGTTGATGACAAAAAGTTAGTGATTAATAAAAAGTCAGGTATATTTAATTTGTCAGCGTACACATTAACTAAGCAAAGTGTATACATTTCAAATTGTCCTGAAGGATGTAAATATACTGGTGCAGTTTCTTTTAACTGTTACATAAATAGAACTAGTGGTAATGTAGATATAGTTGGAGATTCTAATTTAATTACTACAGGTGATGAAGCATCAAGGATAACAACAAGTGGAACTGCAACAAGTATAAAAAGCATTGATGGAAATATTACTTTAGATAATGGTTGTAATGATTTCATTATTGTTAATACAAAAATGTTTTGCACTTCAGGAAATATAGCACAGAGTGGAACAAGTTATATTGTTGATAATTCAACTGTTAATTTTTTAGGATTAGAAACTGGAGCAGACATTAATATATTTAATGGCAGTCTGAATTTTAAAAACAATTCTAATGCTTCAATTACTACTGAAGATATTCTTTTGTGGAGGAATGGATTTTTTGACCCAAGAACAGAAGTAGGTGCTTGGAATAATACAGCAAGTCCATCAATAACTATAAGGGGTGGTGGTAAGTTCATTGTAGATAGTGGGCGAACACTAACAGTTACATGAGTGAACAAGTAAAGTTTTGTGCTATAAGTTGTACACATTGTCCACATCAAAGCGAAAGAGCTTTGTCGAAACTAATTGAAGAACTTCACATAAGAAAGCCACAGGTCTTTGTGCATTTAGGTGATGTGGTAGATGCTTCTGCTTCTTCGGTGCATTTATCAGATGACGATGACCAAGTTTCATTGCATGATGAGTTTCTTATTGCTGCTGATATGTTAAAAAGAATTAGACTGGCTTTGCCAGAAGATTGTAAACTTGTAATGCTTGACGGCAACCATGATGATAACATACAACGACCAGACCCTAGGCGAACACCAAAAGCACTAAGAGATTTATGCAATCCTAGAAAAATGCATGGGGTAGCAGATGAATATAATTTGTGGAAGCATGTGCCTTATAGATTTGGAAAATGTTTTCAATTAGGTGCAGTTATTTTTCATCATGGTTTTGGTGCATCAGCAAACAGTGACGAGTTAGAAGCCATACAATTATCAATGGCATGTGGTGGTCATGCACATAGATTAGTTGTTAGAGGACATACTCACAGGCCACAACCTGTAACTCAATGCAAAAGGACAGCAAGAGTTAAACTACCTTTTTATTATGTGAATACTGGAATGATGGCTTTTGAAAAACTACCTTCATATGCTTATAGATTTGATACTCAGCAATGGGGAAGAGCAGCATGTTTTGGTACAGCAAAAGTTGGTAGACCAGATAGGATTCCAAAAGATAGTTGGACAGCAGAACTTGTTGATTTAGATTTATGAAAGTAGTTAAAATTAATTGGATAGATGCACAAAGTATTGGTGATTGCAATTGGCAAGATTATAGTGAGATAAAAGAACTTGCAAAAGAAAGCCCTCCCATTATGCAGAGTGTTGGATTTTTAATTTATGAATGTGAAACTCATGTATCAATTGTTGATTCAATTGAAAAAGATGTTTGCGGCCACTTGACAAAAATTCCTATAGCAATGATTTTAGAAAGAGTTGATTTAGATGGATAACTGTAATTGTGATTGTCATAAAAAAAATACCAAGACTGATTTAAAAAAGTGTCAAGAAAACAGCAAGCGTAAAACAAAAGAAATAAACTTGCTGAAGAAAAAACTTATGGTAGCCACAGTTGTTATTGCTGTTGGTGGTACTCTTTTTGGAAAGCAGACTATAGATAAACTTGTAGAATATTTTCAAGCATATGACAAAGTTAAACTAGCAATAGATAAAAGTGTAAGTTTACAAAATGAACAAATAAAAAATTCTTATGACAATGGATTTGCTGGTGTTTCTATTTTGCCTGCTCCAAGTGTTATTAGTCTTTTTGCACTTACTGCATTAATGCCTACTCCAAGAAGGCGTTAGATTTTTCCTTCTTGTATTAAATCAAAAATCATTTGGCAATGTTCTTTTGCATACTTCACTGTTACATTACTCCATTTACTTTCTTTCCTCCAAGAACAATCTGTCTTAGAAAGTGAAAGTATCTCATCACTAATTGTTGCTGAAATGTAATCTTGGAATCCATTGTCAACAGTGAATCTACCACATTTTGAAGTGTAAATAAAATTGTTATGCTTGTTCCATTTAATTTTTTCTAATCGTATCATTTCAATTTCCTTTCGTTGTTGTTTGTTTTTCAATCTTTCCAAAAGTAGTTTTGTTTAGTTTGAATTTTTGAAGCCATTTCTTTTAGAATTGTTTTTACACTTTTTACTGTTGGTTGAAATTGCGTCCATTCTGTGTAGTAATGTCTAGTAGTGTAAGCAGGATTTGTCATACCGATAAAGTCAGGGTGTTTACAATTATCAGGTGCATCTTTTTGGAATGCATCTTTTCGATGACCAAATCTTGCATCACAAATTTCTTCCATTTCTAATTCTTTACCATTTATGTAAAGGGCATAACACTTGTGCCACTTATCCCAATGTGCATGACCAATAACTTCACTTGTGTCCTCATCTACTGCAATGTATTGCATTGAGTTTTCGTACATATATGACTCTCTTTTAGTTTTGATTACTATGTTTCTCATTTTAATTTCCTTTCGTTTTTGCCAAGACCATTCTTGACTTGTTGTAATGTATCGGAAAACATTGTGCCTGTACACCACCTTTTGTTAATATTCTTTAAAAAAATTAATTTTATTTATAATCCTTGTTTAATGCCTAATAAAGTGCTTTTTTAAAAATTATAAAAAATAATGGTTATTATTAAAGAATAATGCTTGCAAGGCTCGATAGATTTGTTATCATACAAAAAGTCAAGCAACGAGTTTGACAGTAACAAAACAACGAAAGGCAAAACAATGACAAAGAAACAAATACTAAAAGCAGTAAACAAAGAAATTAAATCTAAGGGTTATAAAGCAATTTCGCTAACTTGGGTTTCAAGTGAATGGATTAAGTACGATGGTTTTCTAAAAGAAACTGTTGGCAAGAGTTGGCGAAATGGCAAACTGAAATTGCAAAACATAAATGGAACTGCTTTAATGGATAAATCAATTACTGTTGAAAGCAATGGTTCTTGGGAAATTAAATAACAGTAACTAAACAAACAAACGAAAGGAAACAAACAGATGAGATATGTAAGTTATACAAAAAGAATCAGAAGAAATAAAATTAGCAAATTGCGATACGCAATCAAAACAAAAGTTTTTTCTGATACCAAAACAACACTTAAAAAGTGTTTAGAAGTTTCAGAAGATTGGGCAACTTTT
>TARA_R100000655_G_scaffold48002_1_pt1 | contig 12058 bp, 7 predicted proteins | sample TARA_R100000655 | Tara Oceans TARA_R100000655 (sample SAMEA2622497) | marine metagenome | biome: marine biome (ENVO:00000447); feature: deep chlorophyll maximum layer (ENVO:xxxxxxxx); material: "saline water (ENVO:00002010), including plankton (ENVO:xxxxxxxx)" | depth 90 m
CTAGATTTGCAACGTAGTGACTACATTCTATGTTACGAGACTGCATTAAACGAAGAAGTGCCTGATTTACTGTACAACTTCGTTACAACTCGCGTCAATATCACTGTGGACATGCGAACTACGCGGGGTCGTTCCCGATTGCGCAAACTAGAGAATGAGATGCGCAGGGTCATTCATACCCAGCGAAAGGGCGACGGTGTCAACTTTGACCGGATGATTCTCAAAACACGCACTGATTTGAGCGATAGAACCAAGAAGTTGTATCGGCACACCTTCCAAGTAGAGGTCGTTATACTGGCGGAGGCGATTCCATGACATTTGGTGCACATTACAAGGGAGATGTCTCAGAAGTTACCATGGGACACGAAACTGGATTGTATCTGCAATGCAATAGGCCATTTACTTGGAGTGCTGTTACTACTGCGGGTAACGATTACACAGAGATTACCTTTGCAGGAACTGGTGCTGCTAATACAGATGTTGGTGCAGCAGGAATACTATCAGTGCCTCTAGGAATGCTCATTGGTTGTAAAATGACTTTTCATGGCTCATCTGGTAACTTTTCATCTTACTACTACGAATCTCTTAGTGGGCGCACTTACACAATTGTAGACCACACATTAGATACAGTTTCAAAAATTAAAATCGTACCAGCATTGGCAGTTGGGACAATTGCTGGCTCTAATGACAATGATGTTATTTGCATTCATTCTCTTGGCTTGCCAACTCTTGCAGCCAGCAGCGAGTTCACAATGAACGCTAGTGCTGCGACATCTAAAGAGTTCAGTTTGATTGACCAGTTTATTGGACTGGCTTCCTTTATGACGCTACCTGATACAACTGTGGACTTACACAAATATCACGTTGTAGGTCTAGGTAGACAGGTTGCAGTGCAACAGACAGGTAAGGTTCATCATACGGGTGGCTCGCTTGAAATGCCATTGCATGATGCTCGTTGGCTTTACTACAGTCTAGGTAAAGAGGTCGTTGATTGGCAAAATTGTGGTGCTGCACCATCCAGTTCGTCTGTAAGGAGTAGTGTAGCGACTGGTATTTCGGCAGGGCAAACTTACATTGATATGCCAACCAATGCAAATTTTGGCAGTACAACTGCTGGAGTAGGCGATTACATTCTTATCAAAGACACAACTTTGACGCCAACGACTACTTACAAGGCCCCTGATTTGGCTACCAATACCTATTGGCCAGTGGCTTCTGGAGCAGGATTGGCCGCTGAGGATGAGCACTTTGAGTGGGCTGAAACCAGTGAGATTCGTCGAATTACTGCATTTACTGCATTGTCTAGTAGCGTGCGCCTGTTTGTCGATGACCCTTGGGCATTCTCTCATGAAATTTGTGACGTTTACTTGCGTGAGGCAGATGACAATGCACCCACGATTGCGACAGACAAGAGCATCACCAATCCTGTCAAGCACCTTCTTTTCTCTAGTGACACTATACCTTCGTTTTGCATGGAACACAGTATCCGTAATCGTGATATGGGCTCTTACAGTCAAGAGGCTGGTTCTGCTGCGCCGGGTGCTTCTACAGATGCAAAGCAGTTGACAAGAGTATTCAGAGGATGCAAAGTTGTTGAGTGGGAACTATCATCGACAGTAGATGCTGAACTCAAGTACAGATGTATCTTTGACGCTCTTTCCTGTTATACAGATACAGGGCGCCTAGAGTCTTCAAACAAAGGTGACCGCTATACTGCTCACCGAATGTTCCAGAATACAGCCGCAGATGCTGCTGGTAGGGTCGCATCTGGTATTGCAAGCGGTAGTGAGAAGCCATTTATGTTCTACAATGGAACAATCAAAGCCTTCGGTGGTAGCATAGGCTTTGTGACTGGCTTTGAGTTGCGTGGGAAAACAGGTGTAGAGTTGTTCCATACTATTCAGGGGACAACTGTAGCCGAGAGTGTGGATTCTGACAACTTGTCAATCAAACAAGTTCCATACGGAGGAACACGCAATGCGTCGATTATCAGAGAAGGACGTGAAGAATTTGAAATGGAAATCGATGTTGCTCTTACGGATGCCAACCTATGGCATCAGTTGCGTAGCCATGTAGAGCAGAGTGCTACGGTAGGTACTACAGGAGATGCAGCAGGATTTATTGAACTACATTTCACCAAGCCCGTAACTGCAAATGCAGACCGAGCACCTTCTATTCGCGTCATTGTGGACGATTATGTTATCACTGAGGCCCCTATTCCAGTACCAGACGACAAGGGGCTTCTGTTCTCTAAGATTCGGATTGAGCCGCGAAATATCAAGGTCATGTCTACTGATACAACTTTCCATTACTGAGGTGAAAATATGCGCTGGCCTTCTTTACATCCTCGCATCAAACCCGAGCCTGTTGTAGAAGAACCTGTAGTCGAATTCGACCCAGAGGCTGGTAAAGCCAGCAACAATCCATTTCATGAGTCTTTGAAGTATGGAGAAGATAGTACTGTCAAAGAATTGAAAGAACTACTGAAGGCGAAAGAATTGCCTGTCAGTGGAACCAAGGCTGAGTTGATTGCTCGCCTTGAAGCATCTGAAACAGAGGCCACCGAAGAGGTCACCGCTGAGGAAGATGAGGGGGTCCCCGCAGATGTGGCTACCTCCGATGAGGAAGTGAGTAAGTATGTCACAGGAGAAGAAACTGAAAATTAACGACACCCCCACGCAAGTTACAGCCAAACGCCTGACATTCTTTGATATTCAGGCAACTGCGCCCTTGCTTATGAATGGGAATCTAGACTTTAGTGACTATTGGAGTCATGCATTTAGCCATTGGCTAACGTGTGACCCGCCTGTTGATTACAACTCATTAAGCCCTGAAGATGGGGTTGAACTCGCCAAACTTCTTCCTGACCCCAGTGAAGTCATGGGGTGGCTAGTTTTTCGGGAAGCGAAGCCGGAAGAATCAGACACTTTGTCCATGGGAGGACAGTAAGTGACCGGCTTCGCCTACAACGAGAAGGAATGGAATATCTACTGATGACACATTATGGTATGGGGCTGAAGGAAGTGAGAGATTTGACTGTTAGTGATGCCAAGCAATTGTTGCACTGGGCACAGGCGATGCAGGGCCAAGAAGAGGTCGCTCAAAACGCAGTCTACTTGGGCTATGACTCTGTGCCACCACTGGAGGGGAGTTAATGGTGGATGGAGATATAGACCCGCGCACAGTTGAAGCGATGGACAAATTCAAGCAGTACAGCCAAGAGGCCAGTCAAAATATGAAGAATTTGCAACAACAGATGGACAAATTCACCAATTCGATGGCGATGACAAAATCGCACACAACCGACCTGCGCGAATCGTTGCGACAAATGGGCGCGACCCAACCTTTCCAACAGATGGAAGAATCCATCAAAGAAGTTCAGAGTGGATTAGAAAAGTCGATGAAAACTCCTCAGATGGCCCAGCAACCTATGGGTGAAAGGCGATTTACTGGAGGTGCACAGGCGCCCGAAGAGCAAGGTAATGTTACAGTTAATTTGAGAATTGATGTAAGTGGGATTACAGATAAGACTGACAAACGACAACTGGCCAAGGAAATCAGCGCAATGGTGATGAAGGAAATGAGGGCGAAGATGGGCGGCCCCCTTAACACAAGTGGATTTAGTCGGAGTGGTTGAGTTTGGTTAAGGAATATGCTGATGGTGAGCGCGTTCCAATTCGTCTTGTTCAAGAGAACGGGAATACCATCGAGTTGGATGCCACCAGCATCGACATGGTTGTCGAGCGCATTCAGAGTAATTTTGGCATTCCGTTTATGTCGGCCAAGAAGTTTGGTATCGATTTGAACCAAGCGGCTGTTATGTTTGAAGTACAGGGTGTGTTTACTGATGAGGCTGGGCAGGAGGCTACATCTGGTGCAGTGGCCCACATCGACTTTCATCAAACACAGTGGGCCTTGCCTGTACAACAGAAAGGTAAGTCGGCTGGTCAGAGTTCTAAAGGTGAGGAACAGCGGGGGACATATACAACTAGTGAAGAGCAAGAGTCCCCGTCTGTAGGGGAGTTAAACTACCTGAATCTAATTAAGCGGAAACCAACTTCTTTGGAACTTTATCAACAATGGCATGGGAAGCATATCAAACTTCCAATGGCTTATTGGCTCGATGAAATAACTGAAAATACACTTCCGAGAATAAGCGGTCTGACAAATTTACTTTGGTTTGAAGCAGGTCAGTCTGTAACTGGAGTTGCGCATGGAGACTCTGTTTCTTCGTTTACGGACAAGAGTTCTAATGCTTTCACGTTTACAGCCAATAGTGCACCAAAGTATTACGAAAACGGTGCGAATGGTCGCCCCTATGTTTGGTTTGATGGGACAGATGATTACTTCTCTAAATCATTTGAATCTACACTTAATCCCGCTTCATTTACTGTATTTACAGTAGCGCAGACAGAGGCTGATAACAATGCAACCCAAACTATCTTTGCTTCTAGAGAAAGTTCAGATGGAGGCTATCTTATTGGTCACGATTTGTCGAGTACCAATAACCGAGCAAAGGCATTCATTTACAACGATAGCACTGATACAAATATCAATGGAGATACTGATTCTGTAAACACAATTGACCCTGTCATTATCTCTACGACCTATACCGCAAATGCAGTCAATTTGTATGTTAATGGGAAAAAGTCCACAGAAGTTACGGGGACGGAAATTTATGATGCGGCTACTTCAGGTACAGCCTACTTGGGGGCTTGGGGCTCAAGCCATGAGTTTTCAGGTAGAATTTATGAAGTCATTATGTACGATGGTGCGATGAGTAGTTTTCGGAGGCAAATAATAGAAGGTTACTTGGCAAATAAATACAACATTGGATTGGTTGGCGAAAATGGAGAAGAAAACAGCCACCTTTACCATTGGGGTGGAAACAGTGCATACTTGCCTGATGCGGGACATGTCAAGGTATTTTTTGATGCAGAGCGCATTGCCTCCAAAAATGAGCCCTATGGGCATGTAAACTACTACAGAAGCACTAGTTTGACTGTAGATAGTGGCGCATCTCCTACAACCACCAGTTGTAGATTATCCGCCAGTATCAAAACTTGGATAGAAACTGGCGACTTTAGACCCTATAAGATTGCTTTTTACAGAGGAGGCTTACATATTACTGATACAACATTACGTACTGTAGATTCTGGTGGAACCAACATTACATTTGATACACTTGGTCTTGCTCCTCAAGTGGGGGATGTATTGTATCTTGCACCTGACGACGTATTTGGAATTGATGGAATATCTTATCCATGGAACGAAGTAAGTCTGTTTTTACCAATCAAGAATGCGGGTGACGATGCTACTACAGGTGGCCCTACTTATCCAAACTATGCTGATACTACCACTCGTTTTGCTGGAACTGCGTTATCATCGCTCAATACTACTGTTACGCGCACAGACGAATATATTGCGTACACGCTAGCGCAGTTACTGAGTCATTCTTCTGTGGACGTTAGCGACAGGGCTGTAAATGCTGCTGGTGACACTACCATGGACAAAGTATTCTCTACCAGTGTAAGTGCGGCTGCTGATGGTTCTAACACATTATTGAAGATTACTCAGGTTCACAAGACTGATTTAGGGAGGCTTGGCCTTGGTGCAAATCTTTCTACTAATTTACCTCCAGATAAAACTCCCCTTATCAGAGGATTCACAGGTGGTAAGAGTGGCAAGACTGTCAAGTCCGCAGGTGACAAGGTGCAAGACATTCTAGGTATCTTGGGCAACAGCCAGAATTTTGGAACAGATAATAGCGGTAGTACAATTGGCGACTTTATTGAATCATTTTCAGGTGCGTTGACTCAAGATGTGTACAATCAGGCTTTGAGTGGAGACTTCATTACGGCTATCCAAATCCCATACAATTCGCTGATTACGCTAGGTCAAAGTTCACTTGACACAGAAGTAGCACAGCGTAACTTCTTCTTGACTGTAGGTAACGTCAATACTGCACTCAAAACTTCAGTTTCTAATGTCACTCATGCATCCAAGCGATACGCGCCCTACGAAGGGCATACAAGCGCAAGAAATGGCATTCATGGTATTGTCACTGACTTCAATGTCAAACGAGATGCAGCAATGAAAGCATACGAATTTAGCCTGCAATTTATTGCAGCGGACATCATCATCTGAGGGAAAGTTATGGGAATACCGATTCGACTCAATGTGGGACCACAGGGGAATAGCACCATCAGCCTTGATGCGACTAGCCTCGATGTATCAGTTGACCGGAACGTGAGCGCTTTCCCCACCCCTAACAACATCCTCAATCGTATGGCGATTGACACAAACATCCCATCTATTGAAATTGAAATTGCTGGTATATTGCAAGACGATGAGCCTATCTCTGAATCAAGGGCAACTTCATTAGATTATGGTGAACAGATATTGATGAACTTTGCAGCAACAGCCCCTACGACAAACAATCATTGGAATTACATGACTCATTTATCACAGGCTACTAGTGAACACGAAGGTGGATTATTGGAATTCCAAATAAGGCCGGGTGAAGGCTTCAATATCAGCGCAAGTTCCCAAACCATTGACGTTTATGATAGATTTGTGGGAGGTGCTAATGAAGATGAAGCGTTTGACAACATGGTAGGTAACAAACTTTTTGATAAATATGGTCGTACTATTGGGACAATCAGTTCAGTTACTTTTGCTACAGATTTAACTTCGGATATTATCTACCCTGATGGAGAACGAATGGAGGCGGATGACCAACCGAGCGGTCCCAATGTACATCGGGTAGATACAATTACACTGAGTAGTACGGCTATTGCTATGGATGATGGTGAAATCATGTATTATGGTGTCGTAAGTCCATTAGAAGACCAGTGGATTGACAGGTGCTTCGCTCTTTATCCAAATTATTGGAGGACGCGAGGCAACAATCCAAACGCATCAAGTACTGCTATTATATTCAGATTTACAAGTGCAGCCTCCCATTTGGCCGGTGGTGCTAATCAGCCTACGGTTACGCAAACGGCAGCAGGGAATACAGGAAACCATGCGGTTATTGAAATTCCAATTGGAGGCGTTATGAATAATTCTGATAATGGTAACCCTGCCAATACATTGGCTCTTTTGGTTCAAGATGCTCTTGAAATATCATCTGGTACTTCGTTATCTCTAGAAAGTGACCCTATTATGCCTGAACTAACAAACTCTTATCCGAGTCATGCGTTTGACGCACAAGTATCTGGTGGAACTGTAATAATTACTCAAAAATATCGATTATCTACTAGTGATAGCACTTTAGGTGGCCAACCTTGGTTTTATCATTCTCCTAGTATTTACACCTCCTCCTCAACGTCTATGACTAATGTGCTTAGCCGTGCATCTAGTACTCATCAGTATTTCAGACCGCCTGCTGATGCAATAAGATGGGAGGTAATTAAGTTAGACGAATCGAACGAAATTTCAGAGGGTAGGCAAAGGTCTGCGGGTGACAAGGTGCAAGATTTACTCGGTATCATTTCAAACGCAACCAAGGGCCGAGATTTGATTCGTGGCATTCAAATTCCTTATGATAGTTTGATTACCAGTTCTGGTGTCACTGGCACTGCCCGTAACTTTTTCTTGACATTTGGCGAACAGAATCTAGATGACAAAGGGTCATTGAACAATAATCGAGACCCATCTCAGCCGTTTATACCCGGCATTGCGGCCAACGACATTGGTGGAGAGCCTACCTCCGCTAACGAATCAAATTGGCTTAGTCAATTTGGATTAGGTGGAGTGGCCAATGCAACAGGGTCCTTACTGTCCTTTACAGGTAATCTTATCAAAGATAGTTTTGTTTCTTTGGCTACTGCGCCGCACGGTAACGATGGCGGAATACGAATCCTTCCAGAGAAACTTCATGTGCGATATGATGCTGGGCATAACTACTACGCCTTCAATCTCAAGTTGTTGGCCTCAGACTTTGTGATAGGTGTTTGATATGACGATAATGGTTGACCCCGGATACGCGTTGAAATTCAACGGTATCACAGATGGTGTTTTGATTCCAGCGTCACAGCACACATTGCATGGAACTGATACCCAAGATGATAAGCAGTTGCCCAGTACATTGAGTTCATTTACGCTAGAAACATGGTTTATTCCTGACTCTGGTGGCTCAGTGTTTGAGTATGAAAATATCATGCGCTTGACTGTCGGTACACCTTCAAGTCCAGCGCCAGCGCAGTTTGAAATCAATCTGAAGAATATCGCAGCAGGGACTATTGAAAGTCACGTTTTGACTAGTGCCAAGCCCGTGTACGGCATTGATGGGTCATTTACACACTGGGATGGGATATTGTTCCCACACCCTGTTCTTGCAGAGCATAATTCATTCTTGGCCACAGACGCAGGGTCTAATGACCTTACAGCCTTAAATGAAGGTCACAGAGAACTACTGAATGTCACTGTAGTGTTCAATCGAAAATACATCGTAATGTATGTCAATGGAGACATCGTGGCTGCCAAAGAGTTTGATGAGGACCATGAGGTTGTATTGACGCCTTCTCGGATGTTCCTTGGTGGGCGTGGTGGCGAGTTCCGAGGAACCATCGAAGCCGTTCATTTGTCTCGTGGAAGTAAGGATTCAGGAAAGGCTGACTTCGCCCCAATCAAAAGTGATGATACCATTGGGCTGTGGCGATTTGAAGAGCCTATCGAGCCCATTTCACTAATTACAACTACACCTTCTATCTCTGCATCAACAGGTGCTTCTTCATCAATTAACATTGGCGCAACCGCAGCACAAGCATTGATTGATGAACTCAGTGGGCAAAGTGGACTCACGGCCATCAATTTCACTACAACCAGCCCTTGGACAGATATGGGGCAGTATAGCATTAAGGTACATACTGCGACCAGTTTTGCTACACGTACCATACCCAAAGTGCCGTATAACATCCTTGTCAATCCCTTGGGCTATACTTCAACCACTGGAAAAGTAACCAACAAGGCTCCTGAAAGATTACGACTCATGGCCATCGATGCTTCTGCTGGCACTATCACAGTCGAGTCTATTCACCTAGACTTTGCATCTAACTCTACAGATGGTCGACGTGGAGCCTTACAAGCGCACGATGCGGGTAGATTTGTGGTGATTACAGGCGATTGCATTGTAGACGGTGGGAATGGCAACGAGTATCAGCCACAGGGTAGTGGGACGCAGTTTTCACACCGTCAAGGGCAGGTCGTGATTGATGAAAGTCGCTTTGAGAATCATGGTCTAATGTTTTCCATGACAATGGCCAACCGAGATGTTCCTGAGAACAAATTTTCAGCATACACCACAAACCCCGGTAGCGGATTCCTGATGGGCCACTCTGGTCGACATACCCTCAATCATGTCAAGAGTCACCCGTTCATGGGTATATTGCCTGTCCCTAGTGACTACATTATTGACAAGAAAATCGATGCAACTGCTGATGTAATTTCTGCAACCTTTGAATCACAATACTCAGACATCAAAGACACCGTGCCGCCAAATTCAATTGTATCTGCGTTTAGTACTCATGGTCCATTTAATGTTCAGCCAACCGAGCATACCTCGTTCATTACTAGAGTATGCGAGAACGGTATGTCTGACATTAGTGATTCAAGTCGTGGGATTTTGGCTGTCGGCGGGCCGGGATTCAACCCCGTACCCTTTTCGCTAAAGGCTCTGAATAGCCCAGATGCTCTAAACCCAACTAGTAATGTAGTAGAGCATTTGATTCCTTCTTCTGAAAGTCGCATTGCCATTCTCAATGTTCCGAGTTTATCAACATACAACTATGCACCATTTGTTCAAATTCACTATAATGCTATTGACCACACAGGTGCAGCGTTTACAACTTGTGCAGCATCAAGAATTACTGGAACTTCAAATGCAACAACTGTGACCGTACAGAGCATCAAGTCGTTTGGTAAAGATGGAGAAACATTCCCTGCAAATCAATTGTACATTGGTACTACTCCAGCAAGCACTGCGCAAAAAGCGACGAACACAGTAACACTACATCATGGAACCAAGCAACTTCGGTTTAGTGCATCGACTGACAGTGCATTTCAGTCCGCAGATGTTGCAGATGCTGTTGTGCGAAGATTGATTGGCGGCCCTTCACTCATGGTGACAAAAACTGTCCCTGATGTAAGTACAATTGTAACAGGTTCAACCAGTATCTTGGATTTAATTCACACTGACTTAGGGACAAATCCGCTGGCTATTTACGCTCCGGGCGGTATCATTGAATTTGACATTCCAGATAACTTTCCGTTTAGTGATGGGAATTTAGAAGGAGATGCCTCCGAAGGAGTGGTAGCAGAAGATAAATTAGATTTTTCCTTGACCCCTAGTGCATATTTACCATTGCATTCTTCAGATTCTCCACAGAATACTCCTCAGTTGATTTCAACAGCAAAGACAGAACTTACAAGTCAAAAGTCTGTATTTAATCGAATGATAGTCAAACAAAACTCCAACCCACTTGGTTTGTCTGAAAATGGGGATTTACTAACTGCAAATACAAGTACAGGTTATAATCGGTCAACTGGTGTACTTATCAATAATGGCGGAGGCTATTCTTCTAGTACTACTGGGGCCATGACGCTTGATGGAAATAATGCTACACACTACATTAAAGTAGGTCACGTTTTATACAAATTAGACGGTACTGTTATCGGTACAGTTACAGGTGTTACATCCACTAGTGTTACTGTAGGTGCTGGAACTGCTTCTGCGGTAGTAGATAACGAAGAGTTATTCACTACTCCACCTTCTGCAATAAGAGGTAACAATAATCAATCAAGCGCGGTCCATGAAATCTTTGACATTATTGAGCATACTTCCCATAACGGTAAGGTTCGCCTTATTGTTCAGCCAAGTGATAGAACTCGATTTAGCCAAGGGGCTAGATTGGAAAATTCTGGACTTGGTGACCATACAGCAACTATCGAACATTTGCTCAGTCGAGGACGGGTGTTATCATTTGGTGAAGATAACTATGGGAACTCTACACTGAGGGCGCATGGTTTGATTTCTGACATCTCCGCAGCCAGTGTAAACGTCAAGGGTGATGCAGCCCCTGATTCTCACATTGTCAAGGAAATTATGCCGGGTGCGCCGGTTGTTGCAGTTACGTTGGGTGGCCCCGGACAAGGTGCCATCAACACCAAAGAAACGTGGCAACCAAGCCCTACTGCAAGATTGGCATGGAATACGCGTCGAGACTGCACGACCCTTATTACTGCCTACAATACCAGTACGATTACAGTCAAGGCTCTCAATAACAGAGCAGACGATTTGGCTTCTTGGGGAACCTATTGCTTCCCAAAGATTGGTAGAGTGTACATCGGATTGAAAGATGATGTTACAGGTAGGATGCGTTACGCTTCAGCCGAGTACGCAAGTAAGAATGCAACTACATTCACATTCGACACAGGGTCTACCGCTGGAAGAGGAACGGGCGTGTTTCTTGATTTTGATGGGAATGAAGAAGCGCGATTTACAGATTGGTACGCCACAATCATTGCTGAAGCGGATACCTCTAGCACTGGTTTGGTTGGACTGACGTTATCTGTAGACGATAAATTCTCAGAGGAATCAATGTGCAGTGATGGTACCACAATCAATGACCGTTTGTTCCAGACACTAGACACTGTTAGTCACGATTACCAATTGGGTAGTCAATACGCAAGTACACGCGCATTGGTCGAAATCCCACTGTTTGAAGAATTCTTCTTTGAGAATCACGACAAAGGCGTTTTCCCCGGACCTGACAACAGTATGAAAATTCACATTGATTGTACGCATACTGCGCACACTTGGGCACCAAACCCAGTTGGGCGTAGATTTGAAGCCGTATCACCCAAAGACCCAGAAGTATTTGCTGCGTTTTCATATACCATCGGTAACCAAACGCATCAGCCGGGAACAAAGGTTGCCCAGCCCTATGATGTAAGCAATCATAGAGTTCACGTAGAAGATTCAGATATATTCCCAATTGCTTCTGCTGCACCTATTGCAGTGGCTGGAATCAACGGTAGCGCTCGTTACCGACGT
>TARA_R100000655_G_scaffold25980_6_pt1 | contig 12042 bp, 18 predicted proteins | sample TARA_R100000655 | Tara Oceans TARA_R100000655 (sample SAMEA2622497) | marine metagenome | biome: marine biome (ENVO:00000447); feature: deep chlorophyll maximum layer (ENVO:xxxxxxxx); material: "saline water (ENVO:00002010), including plankton (ENVO:xxxxxxxx)" | depth 90 m
TTTCTTATCAGACTTTAATGGTTTAAAGTTACCAACATAATCATGTTTGTCAGACATTTCTTCATACTCAGCAAAAGCTTTGTATTCTATCTCAGGCATTCCTACTGTATCTAACAAAAGACTGTATGCATCTTGATGTATAGATTCCATGTTTGCAAACGAAGACATCATCATTCTTGCTTCAGGTTTTTTAAATATAGGCATATATTTATCTATATACCCTGCTCCTACATCTACATCTGATTGGGTAAACAATCTAAATATTTGTGTAAGTAAATACTTTTCATTATCTGACACATCTTGCCAGTCTTTTACATCATTGTGTAAAGGTACAGACTCAGGCATCCAATGCATTTGATTCTGTAATTTATAATAATCATACATCCAGGGATATTCAAAAGGTTTGTAATACTCCCTATCCATTAATAAACTCATTTTTTCCACTCCTTTGGTAAAGTTTCTTCACTATACCATTTAAAATTATTTTTTTCAGCCCATTCAGCATGGGTTCTTTTCGTTCCGTCCTTACGTTTCTTTGCCTGGGGCATAGGAGAGTATGGTTTTTGAAATAAAAAAATTAACTCAACATGTTTAGGTAATGACTTTCTTATCCAAACATATTTACTATACTCTGCATAGTCCCAGAATCTTCCTTTAGCTTCTAATAAGATAACTTTTCTTCCAATAGTTTTTACAAAATCAGGCTCATAAGTATGAGTAACTGTATATTGTATTATGTCCGATTTATGATGCTCCCATTTTTTAAGAATAGATTTATGTATATCGTATTCCCATCTACTGTCGTAACCTTTAGGAACATTCTTTTGTTTAGGTCTAGCTTTTCTCGGCTTCCTCATTACGACTCCACCAAAACTTATTTAGTCCTTGTAGTTTCTCATTAGCTTCATTCCATTTCTGAAATAGACCATCAAGTGTATCAATAAGATTAGGATGGTCAGCTACTCCTACTGTATTTTTCATGTAAAGCTCTATCTCTACTTCAGCTTCTACTATCTTAGCTTCGTATCTTCTTTGTAAAGCTTTATAAATTTCTATTTGCATTTTTACTCCTTATCTAAATGCTTTACCTTCAAACCAAGCTACTAAAGTTTTTCTACTTCCTTTAGTAACAGGCTTGACTCTATGTAAAAGAAAAGAAGGAAATACTAATATTGTTCCTTTTGATTTAGTATCATGCTTTTCTAATCCATCATGTCTTAATTCAAAATCTCCACCTTCATATTCCCACCCATCACTTAACTGTACGGTCATACTTAACTTTCTATGATAAGCATTAGGTGTATCTAAAAAGGTATCTATATGCCAATCGTAATGGTCTCCTGGTGGTTCATATATTGTGTATTGTATGTAAGATAAATAAGATACATCAAAACCAAAAGAAGTTCTGTTAGCTTCATTAGCAAAATTCCATAATCTACTAGATGTATAACTCCATAAATCAGAATGCTCCAGGTTAGAAGCTTCTATAAAACCAGTCTGACTACTTCTAACTTTTGTTCTAACATCACGTTTGGTTTGTTCTCCTAATGTAGCATCTCCTATGTTTAAAGTATATTCACATTGTTGTGCAATATAATCACATTCTTCAGAACTTAATGCGTTTGGGAATACTTTAAATGCTTCCATTATCTAACTCCATAAATATCATCTCTTTCTGTCCAAGTTATATAGCCATAGCTTTGTAAAATGTCTACAGCTTTTATATCATCTATATGTTTATGTTCAATCTTTACAAACGTAGGTTTAACATCCCAAGTATAATCTTCTAAAATATTCATTTCATGTCCTTCAACATCTATCTTAAGAAAGTCTATAGTTTCTATTTCGTTTTCGTAAATAATAGTGTCTAATCTTTTACAAGGTACTTCTATAATTTCATCTAAATATTCTGCTTTACTCCAAGTTTCATATTCAAATATTCTACCCCCTTTATGGTTTTCGTCTACAATAGAAGACATACCTCTTATAGCTCTGTCAGGATAATCTTGTTTAGAAAGACCTATCTTAATCATGCCGTCATAGTCTGACACAGCACAGTTTAAAGTAGTAATGTTATTGTAATCATCCATAACCTTAGACATATTTTTAAAAGCTTTAGGGTTAGGCTCTATCATAATTCCATACCACCCTCTTTCAGCTAAAGGCTGACAAGTATCAAAATCACACGTTCCTATTTCTATAAATGTTTTTATCCTTCGCAAGCTATACACTCCACTTCATCTAATTTAATTCTAGGTACTTTTATATTTACATTCTCTACATTTCTTGCAGCATTAGACCTAAAGTAATATAAAGATTTAAGTTTATTCATTCCATACCAATGCACATCATTTACATACTGCATATAATCATCATGTACTTCTTGGCTTTCTGTTGTCTTTGGTAAAGTAAAAAATAAATTTACTGATTGTGCTTGACATATATATTTCTGTCTTTGATAAGCATGTTCAACAATCCATATTTGATTTATCTCATTAGCTGTTTTAAAAATATCTTTTTCTTTATCTGTAAGAACATCTAAATGCTGTACACTTCCTTCATGTGCAATAATACTTTTCCAAATCTCTTCTAATTTTTTTCCTTTGATTTTTTTATCTTCAAATATTTTTGATAGATATTTGTTTTTAACTTGATAAGACCCTGATAAAGTTTTATGGGTATATGCGTTAGCACGATAAGGCTCAATAGAAGGACTAGTGCCACTACAAATAATACCAGAGCTAGCATTAGGAGCAACAGCAAGAAGGTTAGCATTACGAAGCTGGCTACCATGTAAGTCAGGACATTCGCCACGTACTTCACAAAGCCACCTAGAAGCTTCTTGAGCCGAGGATTTAATGTGGTTAAAGGCTTTATGATTGAATCCTGTAGCGAAGATACTTTCAAAATAAATGTTTTTTGACTGGAGATAAGCATGGAAACCCATTGCTCCCAAGCCCAGAGACCGTTCTCTGTAAGCAGAGTAAGCAGATTTAAGAAAACCTTCTTTCCCTTCTTTGATATATTTTTTAAAACGTTTAAAATTTGCAACATAACCTCCTAAATTTGTTGTGTCGATAGCATTCTCTATATAGTGTTCAATAACATTATCTAACATTGTTATTAAATCTGGAATAAAAAAAGAATCTTGAGACCATTCATCAAAGTATTCTAAATTAACACTTGATAAACAACATACTGCTGTCCTTTCTTCATCTGTTGGTAGAGTAATCTCTGAACATAAATTACTCTGATTTATTTTTAATCCTAATTCTTTTTGAGCTTCAGGCATATTGTCATTACATGTATCTATATTAATCATGTAAGGCTCTCCTGTCTCAGCCCTGGCATTTAACATTTGCCACCATAAGTCTCTGGCCTTTATAGTCTTAACTGCTTCTTTTGTTTTAGGGTCTATTAATCTCCAGTCATCGTCATTCTTTACAGCATTGAGATAATCGTTTGTTAAGTTTACTCCGTTATGTAAGTTAAGAGATTTTCTATTTATATCTCCACCACTTTCTTTTCTTATGTTTATAAACTCTTCTATCTCAGGATGGGATATATCCATATAAGCAGCATAACTTCCACGTCTTGTAGTGCCTTGATTAAAGGCAAGCATTTGTGAGTCTACTACATGGATGAAGGGAATACTTCCAGTAGAACGAGAGCCATGAGTAGTAGATATGCCGTTACTCCTAACATCCCCCCAATATCCACCAATCCCTCCACCTGAACTTGCGAGCCAAATATTCTCATCATAATGAGCAGACAAACCATCCCTACTATCAGGTACATAATTAAGAAAACAACTGATAGGAAGCCCACGTGTCGTTCCCCCGTTACTAAGAATAGGAGTGCTGAACATGAACCAACGAGAGGAACTATAAGTGTAAAGTCTTTGAGCCAACTCAAAATCTGTTTCACCTTTGTATGTTGCTCCGAAGACGGAGGCTCTTGCGAATGCTTCTTGTGCATGTGTTTCATTATCCCATAAATATCTATCTTTTAAAGTATCTAAACTAAATTTATCAAACTCTTTTTCTTTATCATAGTCTATTACTATACCCAGATAGGGTTTCTTTCCAACTTTATCTTCTATCATTCTCCTTCCTTTGTATATATATCGCTATTATTGCGTAGTGTATTATCTTTAATAGCTCTTTTTCTTTCTCATCTTTCTTACCACATCGCATGGCATACTTCATTATATTACCAATACAAAAACCTTCACCGTGGCCAGCATCAATAATCATATCTGTTGCCTGATATTTACCTGCATAGTGTTGTTTATATGTATCAATAATGTAGTCTTCTACATCTTCTATTATTTGTAGCTCATCAAATTTACTATCCATTAGAATTGTATTCCTGTATTAACACCAGAACCTGATGTGGGTTTTTGTTTTTCTAAAAGCATAGTATAGTCTATATCTTCTAACCTATGGCCTTCCTTAACTAATACCTTAAGTTTTTTCTGAACCCATTTCAAAGTCCAAACTGATAAATGCATTGTCTTTTGATGAAAGTAATGAGTTTGTTTTGGTATCATAGTCATCATATCTTTCTTAACTTCATTATCAACTATAGGCTTCATAGTGTTTCGTTCTTCTTCAGATAAACATTCAAATCTTATCCAGTCATATAATAACTGATAGCTTTTCTTTCTTAATTGTTTAACTGTTTTTGCATTCATATTACTGAAGAGTCATAGTTCTTTACTAATTTCCAATAAGTTAAAAGACTGTTAAACATTTCTATATGTTTGATATGAGACTCTTCCTCCCATATATGTCCTAGTGCTAAACCTGTCTGTTGTCTGTCAACAAAAATAGATACACGTTGAGGTTTATCAAAGCCACAGCCTTGTGCATATGCAGACAACTGCATTCCATGCTCATCAAAAACTAAACGTTCTGGGTCTTTACCTTCTAATCCATCTTTAGTCTTAAAGTCTACAAAGATACCTGACTTAGAATATAAATCTATCTTACCACCATAGCCTAACTCAGAGCAAAAAGAATCCTCTGCTATCCATTCTTCTCCTGGATAATATTCGTCCAGGATTTTTCGTACAGCTTTATAAGATTTATTATTTGATTTACCTTCAAATCCTCTTTCAATAAGAGCATGTATCTTAGTACCCTGGGCTGCTGCCGTTTGACCTATATCTCTTTGAGCAGTCTTACATCTATAAATAAAGTCTTCATTAGACTCTTCTTCTCCTTGTTCTAATTGAATAGAAGCTTCAAGAGCTTTATTTATTTTCCAGTTTTCTAAGGAAGGTTTTGCTACAATATTAAGAACCGTAGTTACAGAAGGTACTAGCCCTTCTTTCTTAGCATCTCTTAATGTTGTGTTTCTTTCTTTGCCGTTAACACCTATGATGGTGTAAGCTGGCGAACCCTCTCTATCATACCAATGTCCAGCTTCTGACGTGAACTTATTATTATACACTTGGGATTTGGATTTGTCGATAGACTCTTCATTTTTTGTTGACATTTTTTTGTTCCTTTTCTAATTCTTCCTTGAATGCTTTGATAACATCTCCAGAAAATAACTTTTGAAGACTGACTAAATACATTCTACTTGCATTGTGGTCTCCCCCTGCGACAGTCTTGAAGCTGTCTAATTCATTTACAATTAACTTTAACATGTTGGTATCAAAAACAATAGTACAAAATTCTTTATCTCCTACACATAAATTATGAAACCAATAATCTGATTCCGTTGCTCGTATTCCTGAAGGTTTACCCCAACATTCATACTCAATACAAATGTTTCCTGTCTCCATCCAACGTCCACGTTCAGATTTAACTTCTATTTTTTTATTTTCTAACATGTCTCTGATTTTGTCCTCTCTAATCTCTCCGTATTGTAAATCTAAGTCATATTTCTTTCTGTCGTCTTTAATGGGTTTCACTCCAGTTCCCTCCTACTTTATACTCTCCGTCCAATGGACATCGCATATCATAATAATCAGCAGTACTTTTTATTGCTTTAACCCCCATCTCCCCTACAAAATCTGCTGTCTTTTCTAAGGTTTCTATCTGCCATTCGTCATGTACGTTAGCCACTATTTTATACTGTATAGTATTTAAGTCTAATAAACTAACTAACTCAACTAAAGCTCTCTTCATAACTACTGCTCCTCCACATTGTAATAATGTATTTAAAGCAGCATGTTTATGACGTAATTTTATTTTCCTGCCATCCAATCCTTTTAAGAACCCTTTCCTTGTTGCTGATTCAACTCTTCTTTTAAGATTGTTAAATGATGGAAGACTATTGAGAAAAGACTCTCGCATTCTTTTGCCTTGCTCTCTAGTTCCTCCAATGATTTTTCCAATCTTTTCATCTCCTGCTCCGTATATGAGGGCATATATGAAAGTTTTTGCCTGGTCTCTTGATTCAAGTCCAGCAAGGTCTTGGTTAGTTTTGTGAATGTCTCCATGTAATATTTCATTGATGTACTCCTGGTCTGCCATATAGTGTGCTAATATTCTTAATTCTAATTGACTTGCATCTATACCTACAAGTCTATTACCGTCCTCTACCGTCCAACATTCACGACATGCTTTGCCGTAAACATTATGTATGCTTGGGACTTGTGCCATATTAGGACTGTTGTGTGTCATTCGTCCAGTAATAGCACCATTAGATACAACTCCACCGTGAACTCTTCCATCATCTTCAACAGCATCTACCCATGACTGGATTTGTGCTATACGTTTTTGTAATAAAAGAAACTCAGCTATTAAGTTAGCTTCGTGGATATGGTCTATTTTTTTTAAAGTCTTTTCATCAACTATTGGCTGGCCTGTAGGTGTAAATCTTTCAGGCTTCCAACCAAAGTCAATTAAGTATTCTCCAATTTGTTTTCTACTTCCTAAATTAAATTCTACTAATTGTTTTCTTATAAATTTATAGTCCTTTGGCATGGGTACATTTTTAAACTTTTCTAATAAATTATTGTACTCATGCTCAGTCAGTCCTTGTTTAGATAATGTTCCATCTTTTTTTAAACGTGGGACAATCTCTTTTACATCTACCCATTTAGGTTTAAATGTTTCATGTACTTCTTCTTCAACTTCTTTCCGTCTTTCAACTAATGTACTTAATAAAGCCATCGCCATAAACATATCGAACTTGAAGCCGTCTTTACGTTGCTTGGCTATAATTTTAAAAACAGAATGTTCTAAATCTAAAGACTCTTGAGAAAATCCTTTGACGTGTTGTTGTAAATGATTATAAAGTTTTTTATTTAACTCTACATCTTTAATACAATAGTCTAACATTTCTTGACTATACTCAGTAAAATCTGAAGGTGGGTCTCCTTTGTTTTGTCCAAGTAAAAATCCCCAGTTCTTTAGGCTGTGTCCTTTTTCTTTATTAGGATTGATTAGCCTGGACACTACCAAAGTATCTATTATCTTTTTGTCATATAAATCAACACCATATAATTGTTTAATTACAGGTATATCAAAGCCAAGTATATTGTGGCCTATTAAAGTGTGTGCAGTTTTTAAAAATTCTATACCTTGTTCTATTTTATCTGGAGGGAAAGTGTGGATGGTGTGGTCTTCATCTATTGCTACTATACACCATATCTTAGTAGCCTTGAGGTCATCAGTCTCAATATCAAAAACTAATTTCACAATAATAACTCCTCATTACCTGGCTCTAAATCTGATAAGTCTTGTTCTGAAAGCCGTCCAGTTTCCACATCGTATATAAGATTTGTAGCTAAACCTACGTCCCCTGTATATCTTGACTTAAGTATTCTAAGTTTTGTTGTCCTGGAAACTAATTCATCATCACTTTGTTGATTTCTCTCCAGGGCAATAACACAATCAGATAACTGAGCAATACTATTAGAACCTCTCAAGTGAGATAGGGAAACTTCAATACCGTTTTCATGTCCTTTGTTTCCGTCTACTCTTCTCAAGTGTGATACTAAAATAATGCCAGCACCTGTTTCTTCAACCATGCTTCTAAGTCTAGTCATAATATTATCTATACCTCTTCTCTCGTCTCCTTCTCCTATTGCTGAAACTAGCATATGAAGGTGGTCTACAACTACCCACTTACAATCGCAACCTATAATTAAATATCTAAGTTTTGAAAATATAGACTCAATATCATTAGACCCAAAGTGAGCATGGACAAATACTCTATCCGTGTCAAAAGTTCTATCATACATTTCCTCCAATGTTTTTCTATCAAACTTATCTCTTATCTGGTCTATATAAATCCTGGCATTTGCCTCTATGGATAATACACCATCTACTGTTCTTCTCCAGTCTTCCTCAAGAGCTATAATACCTACGTTGTCTGTTGTCTGTCTTATCAGCCAATGCTCTAACTCTCTAGTAACAGATGACTTACCTAATCCTGTGCCTCCTGTAAGAGTAAGAAGTTCTCCTTGTCTTAGACCATACAATTTATTATTAAGTCCTTGCCAAGGATAAGGTACACATTCTTTCTTTTCTCTTTGAAAGAATTGTTCTTTCTTATCTCTTACTCTAATGATACCAGATGGAGTAAAGACCTGTGCATCCCACCAAGACCTTACAAACTGTTCAAACTTTTTCTGCTTGAGCATATCGTTAGCATCTTTAAATCCATTTGGTAGGGTCATTATCTTGGCCTTACCTGGTTTTAAAATAGAAGCTACTTGTTTAGATGCTTTTACTCCAGCCGTATCTCCATCAAAACAAATAACAATATTATTAAAGCTCTCTACATATTCTAAGTTCTCTTTAATATCTTTGACTGCTGATGATGCTCCTCGCTTTATAGATACACATGCCCACTTAGAACCCATTAGTTCATAAGCAGACATGGCATCAACTTCCCCTTCAGTAATGGTTAAAAATTTACCACCTTCCTTAAACAGATGCTGGCCAAATAACCCAGTCTCTTGTATCTGGCCTTGGCATTTGAATATTTTATCTCTGGTATATCTTATCTTATTAGCAGTTAGCTCATGCTTTATATAATAAGGGTAAACATGTTGAGCTATCTCTCCATTACTATCATATACAACTTTTACTCCGTACTTCTTGGCTGTCTCTGAGCTTATAGCTCTGTCTTTTATTGAGCCATAAGAGCTACCGTGTACGTTTAATAAAGGGGACGTTTTTGGTTCTGGTGTATAAAACTCATCTGTATCTGTATCAAACTTAGGGAAAAATTTGTCGCAACTAAAACATTTTGCTGAGCCATCTTTATTAACTGATACTGCATCTGAGCTTCCACAATCAGGGCAGGGTAGATGGTACTTTTCAAATTTACTTTGTTCTTTCATTCCGTCTCCAAATTGGTGTTGAGACAAGAGATGGAGAACAAATATACACTACGATATAACTTACCCCAACACCGTGCTACTTTTGTGGAGTAGCCAACCATATCTATTATTCTTCTTCAGATTGTTCTGAAGCTTCTATTAAGCTCTCAGGTGCAGATGCACATATGTCCTCTAAAGATTTACGATGTACAACATTAGCTATTTGTAATGCTTCTCTCAAAATTTCTAGTGTAGAAACTTTTCGTACTAATACTTCTGCACTCAGTCTTGCATCTGCATTCTTGATAGCATTAGTATCGTGCTGTGTAGTACCTTCTTTGGTTTCGATTTTAACTAACATTAAAACTCCTCGCCACCTTCTACTGAACCTAGCTCATCTCCGTCTCCACTTCGATATTGTACCAGGTCTACAACCTGTACGGCCTGTAGGTCTAAACCTTTAAAGTCTCCGTACTTGTTAGTAGTTTCCCACTCAGCATACTGTACTTTGACATCGCTTCCGTTACCTACAACTTCGTCCATAGGTACTTTGTCTTTGTCAAATAGTTTAGGGGCTGGTCTTGTACGGCCTTCAGCACCATTTACTTTTCTTTTGATTGTAATTGCTCTACCAACAACCTCTTCATTCACAGTTAGTTCCTTAACTTTAAAACCACGTGCTTGGAAATCATCTGCAATTTCATTATCAACAACTAGGTCTACTGTATAGACAGGTTCAAACGTTGTGTTCGGACTTGTTATACTAGCCCAATAAGCTTTACCACTTACAACTGCCATATTTTTTCTCCTTAATATATACTTGATTAAAACATAACTACAAATTTAACGCAAGTATTAAATCGTTAAACTTGTTTTCGTCTTCCTTGAAGACAGAAACTTTAAATGTATTTTTATGTGCTTTATCTCCTTGAAGATACTCCACCATGTAACTGTTAATACCATGTTCTGTATTACAAAACTTTCTGTATTGTTCATAAGTCATTTCTCTTGATATTAATACAGCCTTATCTTGAGCCATCTAATATCCTTGGGTCATGTGGACGTAACAGTTATCCTCTACGTCTTTCCAATAGTTTTCTTCTAACAGACGACCACATATACATCTGTCGTCATCTTCAATAAAGTGAGGGTGAGGCATCCCAGGATAGGTTCGCAACTGATTTACCTGGTTATCTGAGCTTGCACTTATACGTGGATTATTTTTCTTAGTACCTTCCACAACCTCTTGAAGTACCTCAAAGCTTTTTTCAGCTTTCCCTCCAGATGGTAAGCCTCTTTCAGTAGGGTTCAAACCTACTGGAGTAAGGGTGTTTAAATGACTAACTCGCTTTTTTTCTGTCATACTTACCTTCCTTTAAAATTATTCTACATTAATCCTAAAAGGAAGTCTACAATCTCTTCCTTCAGGCTCTATGATTATAGCACTATCAATCAAATACCTTTCTAATGCATCATATAATCTTCTACTTGTATCTCCTGTTCCATTAGTGAATACCCTGTTTACTATCTGTCCTTCAATAACATCATAGTTTAATACAACACTTGTTGACTTCTCAAATTCTAGTCTACGTATATACCTGTTAAGTTCTACACTTCTGTCCCTATTAGGGCATGCGTAAACAACAGGTGTCTCTTCTTCCACTATTTCTGGTACGTCTGGAGCTGATGGTATAATTGGGGGGTCTTCCACCAGCTCCTCTATCTTCTCCTCCGTACCTTCCTCTATAATTTCTTCTTCTTCTATAACTTCATTGACTACAACTGACCTGGCTATTTGTTCAGCTAATACTATTTCATCTTTTATCCAGTTATCAACTGCAACTAACCTGTCGTAATTGTCTTCTATCTCGCTTTCATTTGTAGTTATTCTTTCATTAAGTATATTTATACCATCTCGATAGACCTGCATAAGTAATACCATTTTTTGCCTAGAGGTTTCTATCTCTGTAACTTCTTGTTGTAGCTGATTATATTTCTCATCTAACATATTCAACTCATTCTCTAAGTACTTTCTGTCCTCTACAATTAGATTAAAACTAACTATCAGGCCAAAACTCAATCCAACTAGTAGCAATACTGCAACTAATGCCACAGCATATTGTTTAAAAATATTCATTTTCTTCTCCTTTTACGTTTCATTTCATCTACTGCCATTGTAGTTTCCCAGGCAAACCAGCCTGCTCCAATCAACAATAGAAAGCCAATGATATTATTTAATATTTCATTCTCCATCTTGCACCTTCTTTACTTGAAAGCCCCAACACCAATGGGTATTGTCCAGGCCTATAATACAATCTCTATCTCTAACAAAGTTCCAATGTAAAGTTTCTACATCGTCTCCGTATTTTGTTCCAGGTTCAACTACAGTAATCTGTTCTACTTTAGCTTTCTTATATGGTTCATGTCCCCATGCTCCAGCCCACATTACTACATCGCCTACATACAAAAAGTTATTTTCTTTTTCTAATTCTTCCATGCTCCAGTTCTTTGCTTTCTCTAATCTCTTACTGGTCGTTATTAATTTTTTCATCTTACCCTCACTTCGTCATTCTTTCTATAGTCATTTATAAAATCAATACACTCGTCCATTTGTTGTCTAAAATGCTTTGTCCTATACTCGCCTGGAGTATCTTCATCTGCTTGACAAACCATCTCACTAAGTAAGTCAACTGCTTTATTTAATTTAGTTTTGTAATCAATTAATAATTCTTTTTCTATACTCATCTACCTTG
>TARA_R100000655_G_scaffold96498_1_pt1 | contig 11929 bp, 21 predicted proteins | sample TARA_R100000655 | Tara Oceans TARA_R100000655 (sample SAMEA2622497) | marine metagenome | biome: marine biome (ENVO:00000447); feature: deep chlorophyll maximum layer (ENVO:xxxxxxxx); material: "saline water (ENVO:00002010), including plankton (ENVO:xxxxxxxx)" | depth 90 m
CACACTATTTTTTCAATATCTGAGGCGTCTAGCGGTGGTTTACACCTTGCCTCGTTAATAGCCATCAATGTGGCTGTAATTTCTTCCGTGCTGTTACCTCGCCGGAACATAGTCCCACACAAAGATGTCAGCGTGTTATTTCGGTAGCTGGGTATTTCTGGAATCTTATCGATGTCCCAAGATGGGTCAGCCTTTACCGCTGTCTCGATTCTTGGCTTATCCCTCTCGCCTTCTTTTGCTACCTGAAGAAGCCAGCCAGGAAAAAGCTGAACCTTGTGCCTTGTGGGACAGCGGTCAAAAGAGTATCGCCTTCCAGATGCGTGCATCGATGGCGGCAGAATGACGTGCCCCCCTCGACTTCTGATGTCGAGCCCTGGCTTCATCCCTACAAGATTCTTGACCTCCACGCCCTGGAAAAAAAGGTGCCACCCGCCGCCCCCTGTGCGTGCCCTGGGCGTTGTTCTGAGATACGCAGCCCTATCGTCATCCAGAAGGCTTTCAAGGCTCTGGCGGCCCTTCTCGCCGTCTATGTCCAATACTGTGATGTTGCCGCAAGCCAGAGCAATATTCGCATGTGGGTTCTTTGCATACCACTCTCGAATCTGCCTTGGATCCAGGCTTGCATCCTTCCACCCTCGCCGAGTGTCTGGATGCTTGCCCGGAGATGAACACTCTGGTCCCTTGCGGCAAGTACACGAGCCGTCAACAATCCCATGCGCCGGGAATATTGGCCACCCGTTATGTGCAAACCAAAGCGCCCAATCCAACATCACTCAACTCCTGCCATGTCATCGCCGGGGGGCGCTGGGACTTCAGCGGAGCAAGTAGCCGTTTCAGGCTTCAGCCCTTTAGGGTGCTGGCCGCGAGCTACAAGTTTAAAGGCAATTCGAAGGTCAGCCTGAAGCTCTTCGGTAAACTCCGAGCCTTTTTTGATTTTTAAGAACTTTAAAACCTGCTCCTCTGTAACTTCCGCCTTCTCGAAGCTGCTGACAGCCTTGGCAAACTCTTTCTTGTTTGCTGCTGCGGTGCGAGCTTTGGCTGGCTTGGGTTCTTTCTTGGTTTTCTTTTCCTTCTTCGGCGGCATCAGGACAGCCTTCACTTCTGCCGGTGCCTCAATGCGTTCAACGCGCTCCTTTGGGATTGTCTCAATTTCGGACTCGTCAAGCATACCAAGGCCACATATGGAAAGGGTGATTCTTCTCTTGGCTTTGGTGATGGCCTTCATTCGGTCATTGATGCCATTCTCGCCCCCGCGCATTTTGACCACCCCGATATCCTCATCGGTCCTCAGACCTGAAGGGTGTCGCTCGTCCGGCACCGTTGCCCGAACATGCACATATATCTGGTCATCCTGCACAGTGTTTTCAACAATCTCAATCGATACGCCCTTGATTGCCCTTAGTTGGTCAGTGCACCCCTTGGTTGCGTAAAGAGTGAGTTTCCCGTTTAGCCGGATATATTGAAAAGGCTGCGTGAGGTGATTTATCCCTACTGACTCGCAAATTTTTCGCATGTAAGCCAAACGCTCCTCTGGCCCAAGGGCACCGAGGTCATTACTAATAAGTGCCAGCTCTGCGGCTCGTACCATGTCAGTCATTGTTGGCTCCTAAATCTGAAAAGTTTTTGTAATTGATTCGCGCAACTCTCACGCCATTTTTATTCTCTTTGAATGTCACGACATTCTTATCGTTATACCGCAGAGACTCAACCCCTAAGTCTGCGGCCATTTTTACCACCTCGTTCCTTGCCGCATTAAACTCGTCCTCGGCTTTATCGTAGGCAACTTTCTTCTTCTCAAGGTCGGCGAGGACAACGCGCTCGGGTTGACGCACCTCGTGAATTTTGTCCTCCCAAGTCTCCCGTCGAAGCTGGGCCTTGCGTGCCCACTCTGTTTCGTCCAGCTCTGGAGGTATGCCCGTCTCGACGTAATTCTTCCAGAACGCTTTGCCTGTCGCCTTTAGCTCTTCCCATCGTTCCGGGTTTGCTTTGACAATAAACATCTCAGGCCACTGAGTAGGATGAAACCAGACAGAAAGCAGGCAGGCAGGTGCAGGAGTCAAGGCGCAGTGTTGAACACACTGGTCATAATAGTCTTCTCGTACATCCTCGCTCCATTCCTCCCCGTAGTCCGAGCGCGGCGAGTTGAACGAGTTTTTCATTTCAACCGCGTACAGAATCTTTCGGTGCCGCTTTGATGCGTAGGCAAGTCCGTCCGGGGTTGTCCTAAAATTAACGCCATCTTCTCGCCAGAAAAAAGTCTTGCCTTCCTTAAGGCAGACATCGATACCAGACGCCGCAAGCTTTACTTCCGTAATCTTGCGCAGGGCATCCTCGGTAAGCAGGCTCAGCTCCATGTAGGCGTTAGACTTCTGCGGTTGCCCTGTCTTTGCAAGGAAAAGCTTGTTAGGCCCCTTGTAGCGGTTGGTGCCTGCGGCAGCATTAACATCGGTGCTGCCCATGCATTCCTCGCGGGGTAGTTCTTCAAAAATTCTTTCCATAAAAAATCCTTCCGGTTAGCTTATGCTGTTGACGTTAGCATCATTATGATGCTACCGTCAAACATATAATTGATTTATTTTAAAAGGAGCTAACCATGTTTGCAAAGCACATCAACTATTCAAAAACAAAAGGCCCAGGAGACTTCAGCCCACCGTGTGAAGATTGCCCAGAGTACAATGTCGATGATGACCAGTTGTTTGAGCGCCTTATCGGTGACCCAAGTAAGCCAGAAGAGTATGACATTTGTGACGTGTCTACACATATCTGGGACAATGACGACCTCGCTCCTGTCATGAAAAAAATTCTTGGATTGGTCGGGAATAATGACGACAACAACACTAAGGTGCAGGCTGAGATTGGTGCCCTTTTCGTAGAACTTGCACGCGAATATTTGGACGTGAAGGGCCAGGATGTTGACCTCTGCGCGGAGATAGCTCAGGCTAGAGCTGACGAGATAAACGAGCCATAAGAAAAAGCGGCTAAGGTGTAAAAACCTCAGCCGCTTCGAGCTAACCCAACCGCGCCGAGAGTGGCGCTGAAGGACATAAACAACTTACCACTTGATTGATGGGGGTGTCAATGTCCGACGCACACCGTGATAGGATTATGAAGGCGATAGGTAACTTTTATGCAAGAAGCGAAAAAAACAAAAACAGTCTGCAAGAAGCCTGGGATGGTGCGGGTCCGAAAAAGAAACGACGAGCAAAGTCCGACATCCCAACCGAGAGGGAAGAGCAGGTTAGACTTGCCAAGTATCTCGACAGCCTCGGACTGCTCTGGTGCCACGTCCCAAACGAAGGGCATGGTGGAAGAGGAAAAGGCGCACAAATCAAAGGGGCTAGGCTCAGGGCAGAAGGTCTTAAGTCAGGCGTTCCCGACGTGCTCATCTTCAATCAGTGTTCGGTCATCTCGGACAAAGAAGAATTACACCGTTCCGGTTGTGCGATTGAACTCAAGCGTCAAAAAGGCGGCAGATTAAGTGCCGCACAAAAGGAATGGCTTGAGGGCTTGCGGCGTGCCGGTTGGGTTGCAGAGGTTTGCAACGGTTTTGAAGAAGCACAAAAATTGATTAAGGAGCTAGGATATGACGAAAGCGATACCAAACAAAGGTGTGAAGAAACTCCGCCAGTTCATGAAGAAGAACGACAAGAATCAGAATGAGATTAGTTATATGGTGGACATATCGCCAGAGCACGCATCGAGGGTAATGAGTGGGAAGTATAAGCCAAGCCTCGAACTCGCTGTGAAGTTCAAGAAAGCCTGCGGCATTCCACCAGAGGCTTGGCTTGACGAATTAGAAGCTTGAAGAATTACAATCTGACCAGTCGGCGCGGAGCTTGGTTTGAATATCAAACACCGTACCGGCTGTTTTTAGTTTTGAATTGTGCCCATGAAGGCGCAACCTCTTAGCCATCGCCTTGCTGCTCCCGTGCCGCCTGCCTGTAGACAAGCAGTACTCTTTGAAGGCGTCATACAAGTCAGCCAGCCGACTCTCGCCCCCAGTGCAGCACGCTTTTACAAAATCCTTAACCGGGTCAGAATCCTCGTGCCACTGCACAATCGTCGCACTATGAGAATGAGGCAGCGTGTACTCACCGCGTCGAAGCAACCTGGAGGCACCTTCGAGCGCCCAGTGCACTATCGCGGGACGCTCGGCCTCTATCTCCTCAATGATGTCGGACTGACTGCGGCGCTCCAGTGCATAATCATTTGTAAAGCTGCGGTTAAAGGAGAGGACCAAGAAGCGCCGAAAGAACCCATCCGAATAATCGCCCGACCCGATTGAGGGCAAAGAGTTGGCGCTAAACAGGTGGCCGCACCGAGGTATAAAAGTGTAGACCGGACAATGTGGTTGCCGTGCGCTCAGCCTGTCGCCAGAGATGACGCTCTTAAACATATCGCTGGCCTCCAGCGCTTTATATTCTGGCAGCTCGGCGCAAACATTTAAACGGGAGTTTATTAGGGTGCTGACATAATACTCATGGTCCCATCGCTTTGGGCTCGCACTTGTGACTTGCTCGATATTAAAGAGAAGCTCGGCGCACTTCATAAATAAGCTCTTGCCGTTCCCACCTGAACCGAGACACAAGAGAGCGCGACTGTAATCCGTAGCCTTGCCAATCAAGCAAGCCCCTAGCCACTCCTGCGCTGCGTCAATCTTCGACTGCTTATCATCATCATCACGCCAAAGAGAATCGAGAAACTGAAGCCACTTGACCGGCTTGACCTGAGGGTTAATCTCAAAATCGTAGGACCAAGTGCAGAGATTATCCGGCGAATGCTCGTACATCTCAGCACCAAATTCGTCAATCGTCCAGAACCCATCCGCAGCAGCTACCCCGGCAGGGGCGTCCTCAAAGAGTTTTTCTTTTCGAATCTCATGAATCAGGAGCATGGTCCTAGCTATAGATTCAGCCTTCTTCAGGTTGACCATGAGGCGCTTCGGCTTTTCCCCCGGTAGCCATAGCCCATCTAGCTCCAGAGCCATACTCTTGAGAACCTCGTGCGTTACGCGCTCCCAGTGAATCCCCGTAAAAAGGTAAAAGCTTCCGTCAGTGCTGACGGTTTTAAAGCCTTCTCCCTTGCGTTCTAAAACCTCAATCAAAAGCCTAGCCAGCACCGGGTCACTCCCGGATGAAGGTGTAAGCTCGCTCAAGCTATCTGATACATAGCGGGTTAGCTCATTCATAATTTTCCCCAGCGCCGCGCAGCGCCCCACATTAAAATTGAAATATAAAAGTATAGGCGAGAAGCCTGTCAGTCAATTATCTTCGTTGTCTCCGAGTTTTTTAGCAATTTCAGCAACCACAACGGCAACCGCTTCGGGTCCGTCAAAGTCAAGATGATTGTTGGGAATCCCCATTGTATTCTCCAAGTACAAGCCGCCTTGTCCGTCACCCTCAAGCCAGAAGTGGTCATCCCCTCCGGCGATTTCCGCCAGCGCATTAAGCCCCCGCACAAGAGCACCTGTTACCTCAGCCCTCGCCCTTTCGCGGCGCTCCTTAATCATGGCCGAGCCCCTCTCTCGACGCTCTTTTAAGTCTTTAATTTCTTTATCCGAAAACTTGCACGTTCTTTTGTTGTGGCCGTATGTCCCGCAACGGCCGCACTTTCTCATTCTTGTCATGGTTAGCTCTGTCATGTTTCTATTCTCCAAGGTTTCTTAAGGGGGATTAAATCTAAAAGGTCAACCTCACGCTCAAGGCTTGCAGCATAGCAATCAAAGAGGTCATAGGCTTGGGCGGTTCCATCGCGGTTCACCCGTATTAATTTAATGGCCCAGTTGTGGTAGTCTAATAATTGATACAGTTTTAAATATTTCGCCAGCTTGCGACGGCTCAAGACATTAGATACTTCAACCTCAAAGGCCGTCACTGTCCTGATTTGAGACTGAACAAAGTAAGCATCCGGCACAATTAAAACCTCGAACTCTTCCGACTCAATCAGTTCCGAATGCTCATCACTTAACAGGGCCTCACGTAAGGCTTTCCTGAACCCGCGTTTACGGGCTTTTGATTCACTCTCTTGGATAACTGCCTGGATTAAATCCTCGTGGCGAGTCATTGGTTAGCTCTCTTTCTTTGTTGGAAATGTCCAGTCAATCCACTCCTGAATGTGCTCGCCGTGTTTCGCGCAATAACGACTTACCAGGATTTTGTTTTGTTCGACGTTGCTGTCAAGCCATTCAACATGGCCATAGATAGGATGTGAGATTGTTGTTGTCTTTTTTTTAACTCTGCCTCTCATGCCGTGACCTCGCCGCACGCCGCCTTTATTAGCTCGTTCCAAAGTTCTTCATCGGTGCAGCTCAGAGCGCTCACGACCTGAGCGAATGTTTCGGATTGATTAATCTTGATGTGACTATCAACCTGCTCAAGCGTTCCGTCAGTGTTCAGCCACTCGTTCAACCTGAATGAATTTTTGCCCACCATGACTGTAAACTCACATAAAGACGCCTGACCTGAATCAAGTCCGTAATAAGATGGCGGATTGATGTCGCAATCGATTCTTAAATTTTTCATAGTTTTGTCCTGAATTAAAAGTTAGCTCTTGGTTGTTGTAATACGGGATTGATACCCGCGTCAAGTCCTGAATTAAGTCATGAGTTTATAAGCCAATACCCTGCTCGGACCTGCCCATCGAGGACAGTAATCCCCGTTAAAAGGGCTATCAGGGTCCACGTAAGGGTTGCGCCTTAGCTTGATGCAAAGGGGAGTTTTCCATTCCGGGCGGTTTATCTCAAGATAGCGGGCTCGCGGGCTGACCTGAATCGTTAAGCCATTACCGGCTTGATAGCACACAGCTTGACCGGAGCCCAAAATATGCGGGTCCTTTATCCATGCCTCTGAAAGTTTTTGACCGGGTTTCAACGTGTCAGTTGTTAAAAAAATCATAGTTCTCTCCTGAATGGGTTAGTCCTGGCTAAGATTTGAATGAATGACCCGACTGATAAACTTGCGCCGGGATAGGTAATCAACCATTTGCTTCTCAGACTCATGACACAACGGCGCCCCATAGTGGTCCCATTGAGAGTAAAGGACTTGAGCAGACTTGCGGACCAGCGAGAAAACAGTTTGCCTGCACTGGGATTTTACTGCGTCCGATACTTCGGAGTTGTGAGTGCAGTGAACCAGAAGACGCTCTTCCATAACCTCAGTATTCAGGGCATTGGCTTCAAGTTGTTGCTCGTGAATTTTCTCTAAAGCGTAAACGTCCCGAAATACATAAGCGGGCAAGCGTTCGATATGGTCGCTTGGATATTGGTAGTTTAAAAAATCGCCAAAATTCGCAATTAACTTAAAACCGGTTGAATGGTCAAATACTTCTACCTCGGTTCCGTATAAGCTAGACTTTCGGGCTTCATATCTTTTCTTTCTTGGCATAATTTTCTCCTGAATGGGTTAACTCTAAAGGTGGTCCTGAATATCAGCGCCAGCGTAAACAACATCCCCACGGCAATCAGTTATTGCTGCGTCAGATTCAAGTTCATTCCATAGCCAATCATCCAGAGATTCGATTTTCTCCATGGCAGCCACGTCGTCGGCAATATTGCCGGTAAACCGAACGCGAGAATGATTGATCACATAAAGTGTCCCGAATTCGTCTTCGGTTGTTTTAATCATAATTTTCTCCTGATTTGGGTTAGCTCTAAATCTTTCGCCACTTTTCAGGCTGCGCCTGTAGGTCAATACTAGCAAGCCCGGAGCGAGTAAGCTCATTAACGCGGGATGCCCAGTCTTTTTCGGCGCTTTTCTGGTTTATGGCTTCGTACCATACACCAGATAGACAAAGACGAAGCTTGTAGTATGCTCCGAAGGGGGCCGATTTTTTAATTATTTTTGTCTGAATCATAGTTTTCTCCTGAATGGGTTAGCTCTAAACTTATCCTTGCATGACATGATGCAAGCGTCAAGTGGGTGGGCAAAAATAAGGCGACCCGATTAGGGCCGCCCTGATTAGTGCAGAGCCAATCAACCGTAGACAAAATCGTCTACCTCAGAGACCAGCCCTTCTAAGCTATCGACTTCTGAGGTGGTGAAGCAGTCGATGTCCTGAATGGTTTCGACATCAACACCGTCGACAAGGACGGACGGACACACCGCACGGTTGACGGTTGAACCACCTTCTACGACGTACCAAGCGCCGCACACGAACACTTGGCAGGGGGTGAACTGAGACCCGAAGGTCCCTTGAATGGTTTTCTCAGTCATTGCTACTTTCTCCTTTTGAGCATTGCTCTGAACATCATTTCGGAACTTGACGCACGCTTCGAAAACAGCGCACGCATGCGGATTTGGTGATTGTATTCCGCATCCATTCGTTGTTGAATTTTCGCGGGGTCGAATAACAACTCAAGTAAGAGCTGACCCCTTGCATCATCTGGGGTCACTCGCCACAATTGACGAAACATCAAACCCCATGCCTGCCATTTTCTAATAAACATTCTCATAGCTTGAGCCCTTCAACCGCTTGAACCATTGCGTCAAAATCTTCAACCTCACCTTCAAAGCCAAGGCCATCGTGAAAGTCGGCCTTGCATACGCCGCAAGTCCAAGGGCCTTGCATGGCCACGGTTGAGCGCTTGCCACTCAAAAGCGAGTAGGCTTCTACTCGTGCTTTAGTTGTGGAAAACATGCCCGCGTTGCAATTCGGGCAAATAGTAACTTTTTCAAACATTAGGTTAGCTCCTTTGCTTCTACTGAGTTAGACGAACTTTATTTTCTAATCTGACAAAACGATTTATTCAGGCCCCCCGATTTGCACCGAGGGGACTGGTAAAGCGTCTTACAGCTGCTTATCTGAGTCCCATGAACCCATGATAATCACCCTTACATCGCTATTGGTTCCCACCACATCCCAGCCTTGAGAAAGCAGGTAATCAACTGCGACTTCGGCCGCGGTGCTAAATTGGTCGTCAAACGTAACAATTTTAGACCGCTGAAAGCGCTTGTCGGTAATTCTGACTCGGCTTCCCTTAGTATTGGTCGGCCCTAAGTATTTGTAGTTGAGAATGCGGGTATTGCATCCAGTCAATTCCTTAACCTTGCGGTAAGTCTCTGTCATAATAAATCCTTCAATAATTAGGTTAGCTCCACCCACAAGGCCCACTCTAGGTGGGCAATGGGGTTCATAATGTTAGACGAATAAGACTGCTAAAATCTGACAGATAAAAATAATTTATTTTATCAGGGCAACGGTGCGACGCGTTGAGGCATGGCCGCAAGGTGGCGATATTTTGCCTTATGTGCCTCGCGAGCTAATGTACGGTGCAGGTCATTAGACACGCCGACAGTTTTCCCCGTTATGGGGTCGTTTCTTGTGGCGTCATGTAAGCCCCTTAGTGCTTTCCACAAGTAGAACGATTTTAGTTCTTGCAGATGCATTGAGTTAGAGTTGGAGCGATAAGAGAAACGCTGGATTTGTTGGGCTGTTGCACGTCGTTTAAATCGATTCATCATTTTGCCTCCAATGCTTCATTGGTTAGTCGCAGGATTTCAGCGCTCGTCAACTTGGTTTCAGTCTTTAAGCGGTTAACAATGCCTTCAAGAGTCGGCGATACCTTCAACACAGCATTGCCAGAGATAAATAACCAAGCCTGGTTAGCTTTGGAGTATTGAAGGGAATTGACGTGGGTCATTTGGTGTCCTTTAGTTGGATGGTTAGCTATGAACGAAGTTACTAGTTTATGACGCGAGCGTCAACTTTATTATGAACATAGGATGAAGAAAATGGAGAAAAACGAACGCGGGCAAATGAGGGAAAATATAAGGTAAGGGGTTTTCTCCATAACATCTCCATAGGCTGAAAAACTTAAGCACTTAAAAACACTGGGGTTATTCTCAGAATGATGGAGATGTAGTAAATATTGCTTTAAATATTAATTATACAAATAAAATAGAGTGATATGGCGTAAGTGTATGATATCACTAGGGATATAGGATTTAAGCTTATGGGCTATATAGTATAAGAAAAAAAACTTTCTACATTACACCATTTACTCCATAGCTTCATAGGTTGGAGCTTTTTAGGCTTGAAATGGGGCGGAATTGAGCGCAATGATTTGAGTAACGTTATTACCCTTTGAGCATATGATACACATTCAAAGGGTTGTTGTATGCTCAAGGGGCCTTTTCTGCCTCGAATGTTCCTTTTCTGGCTATCTTTCCACATTATCTACTTGACGCAGGCGTTAACTATGGTAAGTTGAGGTAAGCTAACTCAAAAAAAAGGACATAATCCAATGAGACAACTCAGAAACGACCTAAAAGCGCTTGTCTTAACATGGCAGGTGGAGGGCCGAATCAATCAAAACCGCGTCCACCACATCAAAACAGCATTCGCACGCCTGGACCTAAACGCAGCTATCGCAGCACAGGGGGTTTAATATGTCATTAAGCATTGTACACCACAACCGAAGCCGTCTCTTGAAGCTCAAAACCCTATCAGTTGGTCAGGCTGACGACTTGAAGCTTGAAACGACAAGCAGCGAGGGTACTCTTTTAAGGTACTGGGTTAGCCGTGTAGGTCTTGATGACGGCGCAAGGATGGACAATATGGTGACTGTAGAACATCTAAAGGACGGTCGCTGGTGTGAGCTGACCACCTACTAAGCCGCTCACTAAGCCCAAGGGCCTCGCATCAAGCGGGGCTTTCTTTTGGCCTATTTACTGAATCCCAATTCATGAAACGACGCGTTAAATGAATCACCATTCATTAAACCCTTCAGGGTAAACTGAATCCCCATTCATTAAACCGATCGATTAAGTGAACCGCCATTCATTAAATGCTTTCTTGCACACATTGCCGCACATGTGGGGCCAAAGGCGACCCTACCCTACCCCCGGACCGACCTTCCCCCTTTACGTTAAATACCCTCATCGTCACTCCCCTCAAATTCAGTTCCGACGCACCGCGCCAAAAATAGAATCCTTGTGTTTTTCCTGTGCTAAGAATATTCTTTTGCCAAAGGGGAACCTCATGGCCGAATACGTCAAAACCATTATCTCAGCTTTATCCAGCCGCTCATCTGATTACTCGGACCCCCATGTGTCTTTGAAGAACGCGACTCAGACCCAGACCGATGAAAAAGTTGTTCGTGTCGATGGTCGGCTTGAGGCGAATACGACGGTTGGCTCAACTAGTACCCTGTATAACGCCTTTGATTATTACAACCTGTCGCTTCAAGGCTTAACCAGGGTAAACACATTTATTCTGCATAACCGCTCGGACAGTGAACTGCTGATTCAATACTACCGCCTGATTGCTGACCTTAGCGGCGCGACTATTGGCAATTGCGTTTTTGCCAGCAATAACCAAATTACTACACCCGTAGCCAACGGCTTCCAAAAAGGCGACTACCAAGACGGTGGCGACAAAGGAGCTACTCACCTTAATGTTTACGGTGCCAAGTCTGCTAACAATAACGATTTTGGCAGAATTACTGATTTTGCAACGGCATCAAGCGGAACTGATCGCGTTACTATTTCAGCCACTGACTTTGGAACAAATGAAACAGATGACGGCGGAACCATTGGTATCCAGTTTTTTTCTCGCGACAATATGTTTGTACCTGCTGGCGGTATTGTGTCGTTGCCCGGTCAACTGGCTAAAATTAAAGGAAACGTCGCTCATTACGAACTTATTATTGCTTCTGGTTTTACGGGATTAAACTCCAACACCGCTGTTACCTCATCTCAGGACTATACTCTCTTTATGTCGGGAACTGTCGGCTAATATAGTTCTTGTGCCGACCCCCAAAAATCTTTTAGGATTACACTGCGATGTTGGGATGTAGTTCCTGCAAACTACCCCCAATTGAGGCTTGTTTACTCCATGTCTTGACTCCCAGCATCGCGCCACCTTTTGGTGCCCTTTCAAGGGACGAGCACAGGAGTGCATAATGAGCAGAAAAATATACAACGCCGGAAAA
>TARA_R100000655_G_scaffold4198_2_pt1 | contig 11920 bp, 21 predicted proteins | sample TARA_R100000655 | Tara Oceans TARA_R100000655 (sample SAMEA2622497) | marine metagenome | biome: marine biome (ENVO:00000447); feature: deep chlorophyll maximum layer (ENVO:xxxxxxxx); material: "saline water (ENVO:00002010), including plankton (ENVO:xxxxxxxx)" | depth 90 m
CAGAAAACTAAATAAGATGAGAAGAGACTTTATCCAAAAGGTATGTTTAGAGATGAGTGTTAATGGTCGTATCCATGCGCAGTTTCATCAATTAAGAAAAGATTCTGATGGTACAAGAACCGGTAGGTTTAGTTCAAGCAATCCTAACTTACAACAGATACCAGCAAGAGATGAATATTGGGGACCATTAATTAGATCATTATTTTTACCTGAAGAACCAGTAGAACATGGAACAAGTCATGGTAGAAATCAGTGGTTTAGATTAGATTATAATCAGCAAGAACCTAGAGTATTAGCTCATTATGCAGCATTAAGAAAGATACGTGGTTCGAAGGAAGCTGTTGAAGCATATAAGAATAAAGATGCAGACTTTCATACATTAGTAGCTAAGATGGCGAAGATAGATAGAAAAGTAGCTAAGACAATTAACTTAGGAATTATGTACGGTATGGGTACATATAAACTAGGCCAAATGCTAGGTCTTAATTATAATGAGGCCATAAATTTGCTCGAAAAATACCATGAAAATGTCCCATTTGTTAAGGGGCTTATGCACGAGGCGTCTCAAGCTGTAGTATATCGTGGCGAAATTAGGACAATATTAGGGCGAAAAAGACACTTTAATTTTTGGGAACCTTCTGATTCAAGACTTAAATGGCCAAATAAAGAAATGCCATTACGAAGAGAAGAAGCAGAGGAAGTATGGAATGGTAGACCATTAAAACGTGCATACACTCATAAAGCTTTAAATGCTTTAATACAAGGTACATCAGCAGACTTAACTAAAAAAGCTATGTTAATGTTATATAAAGAATTAAAAATTGTACCGCACTTACAAGTACACGACGAACTAGATATAACTCATGCAGATAATCCATTAATAAAATCTGTTGTAGAAGTTATGGAAAACTGTGTTGACCTAGAGGTACCATTAAAAGTGTCTGTAGAAAAAGGCCCGTCATGGGGAGAAGTTAAGGAGGTTAAGATTTAATGTGGGTGTTTACTAATCACGGATTCTATAGTATAGTTAGAATACTAGATACAAACCCAGAAGAGTTCTGGATTAGATCTAGACGTAAAGAACATTTAACTACGTATTTTAGCGAGGAGAGAATAATATATACTCATGCTACTGACTATCAATATAGAGTTACGATCAACAGGGAAGAATTAATTGATTTATTTACACATCTTCCTCAAGAAATTGATTACACTAATTTTAAAGATTCCATTAAAGATGTTGAACTTAAAGATGCCGCTCATTATGTATGGCACGATATATTTGGAGTATTAGATGAGCGAAAAGGAACTATGGGCTTTAGTGAAGAGGAACGTTCCAGGTCACCTGCTAAGAATAGAGAATTTAATAGGAGCGGGAATACCGGATTGCCATCTAACACACAAGGGAAAAACGGTGTGGTTAGAATTGAAGATTGGAAAAGGAAATAATGTTCAGTTTCAAAATACACAAATTGCATTTTTTAACGAGGCAAGAAAACACGGTGCAAACTGTAAAGTGCTTATGCGAAAAAATGATTTGTTGTATCTTATTAACAGTGACGTCATCATTAATTCTGTTTACAAAAGTATTAAAGGTGATAGAGTGTCAATTAACATTAACGAATTGTCAAAAGCTTGGATATGGGGAATGCCATGGAAATGGAATGAGATAATTCAAAGGATATATGAATAGAGAGAAGAGAAAATGGCTAAGGTATACGTAGTACAAGAAGTTGCTAATCGTAATGTGCTTCCTGCACAACAATTTGGCGAGTTAACTTTAATGCTACCTCCTGGAGATGTTGTACTATCAGCAGCTCCTACAGTTAAACGTCTTAGAAGACATTTAAAGGATTATACTGACCAAGATTTTATTCTTACTATGGGCGATCCAATTGCAATTGCATTAGCAGGAGCTATAGCAAGTGAAAGTAATGCAGGTAAAGTTAATTTCTTGAAATGGGATAGACAAGAAAAAAAATACTATCCAGTAAAAACTGACATACACGGGAGGGCAGCATGAAACTAAAAGAAAAAGTAATAATAGAAGAAACACCAATTGCTAAAAATACAGATTTAGAAGAGGTGTCTGATATTGTTAATACAATAGCTACTGTAGAAAAAAATCTTAAAATAAAAGAAGATGCAGTCAAAGCTAGTAAAGAACAATTACGAAGATTAACAGAAGAAGATTTACCTAATAAGTTAGCTGAAATAGGATTAACTAAAGTTGAAACTACAAACGGCGATAAGGTAGAAATTAAACCATTTTATAGAGGTCATATAAGTAAAGAACGTATGGCTGAAGCTTATAAATGGCTTAGAAAAAATAATCATGGTGATATGATTAAGAATGAAATCAAAACAGTATTTGGTAAGGGTGAAGATGGAAAGTCTATCACACTTAAAAAATTACTTAATGATTCAGGTATAAGTTTCACTGATAAGGAGAGTGTTCACCCACAATCTCTAAACGCATTTATCAGAGAACAAACAGAGAAGGGGAAAGCCCTACCTCATGATCTGTTGGGTGTTCATATAGGGCAAATTGCTAAAATAAAGAGAGGAGAATAGCATGAATCAAGTAACAAAAAAACAATCTGGTGCACTTCAAGTTATTGACTTTGCAGCAGATGCAAACGTAGGTCTGGAGAAAATGACAGCTTCAGATTTAGCTATTCCATTCATCTCTTTGATCCAAAAAACTAGTCCTCAAATTGAAGAAATTGACGGCGCAAAACCGGGAATGATATTCAATAGTGTGACTAACAAGCTTTATAAAGAAATCACTGTACTCCCTTGTGGGTATAAGAGATCATTTGTAGAGTGGAAACCGCGTGAAAAAGGCGGCGGTTATGTAGGTGAACACACACCTGATAGCGAGCTTGCTGGCAAACCGCGAAATGATCGAGGAGAAGTCGTACTAGAGAATGGAAATATACTAGTTGAGACAGCATATCAATTTATCCTACTAATGGATGGAAACAATGCAGAGACTGCTGTAATTAGTATGAGTTCTACTCAGCTTAAAAAAGCTAGAAGATGGAACAGCATGATGATGGGATTAAAAGTTCCACATCCTAACGGTACAATGGTTACGCCTGCTTCTTTCAGTCACATGTACAAGATAAGTAGTGTGCAAGAAAAGAATGATAAAGGTTCTTGGCATGGTTGGAACATAGAAATTATGGGTCCAGTCAAAGACACTAACCAATATCAAATGGCTAAAACTTTTGCAGGAGGAGTTAAAAACAACGACGTTAAAGTTGCACCTCCTAAGCAAGACGACGCGCTAAAACCGAAGCAAGACTTTTAAGTTTATAGGCCGGTCATGGAGAATAGATTTAGTTCTCTTTTCGCCGGCCTTGAACGAGCCCACGGTACATACGAAATAAAAGATTCCCGTGCCGATGGCAAACTGACGGGCAAGGCTGTAACGGTAAGAGAAAAAGTAACTATACAACATTGGAAGGACCACTTAGCTGGTACCAAAGGACTAGGTATTATTCCTATTAATGATGAATCAAAAGTTAAATTTGGAGCCATTGATGTAGATGAATATGCTGAATTAAATTTAAAAGAATTATCTATAAAACTTAATCAATTAAAATTACCATTAATCCCATGTAGATCAAAATCAGGTGGAGTACACTTATATCTATTTTGTAAAGAATGGATAGCTGCATCTGTAATGAAATTAAAACTAGAAGAATTATCATCTGCTCTTGGCTTTGGAGGTTGCGAAGTATTTCCAAAACAAATACAAATATTAGCTGAACGAGGAGATGTAGGTGGTTGGATTAATATGCCATACTTTAATGCTACAAATACAGAAAGATATGCCATACTTAATGAGAATAATTTATCACCAGAACAGTTCTTAGATTTAGCTGAATCAAATCTATTGTCTCAAAAGGAGGTAGAAAAATTAAAGATTGAAGTTAATTCTGAGTTAAAAGAGGGTCCTCCTTGTTTACAACATTTAACACAGCAAGGTTTTCCTGAGGGGACTAGAAATAATGGACTATTTAATATAGCTGTCTATGCTAGGAAAGCTTTTCCTGATGAATGGCAAGCCAAGGTAGAAGACTATAATATAAAGTTTATGGATCCTCCATTAAAAAGTACTGAAGTGTTAGAAGTAATTAAATCAGCTTCTAAAAAGACATATCAGTATACGTGTAGCCGGGCTCCGATTGCACCTCATTGCAACGCTTCTGTCTGTAAACTCCGAAAGCATGGGATCGGAAATGATGGCAGAATGCCGGCTATACACTCCTTAACTAAATACAATTCTAATCCTCCTATCTGGTTTTTAGACATAGAAGGTAGCGGAAGAATAGAGTTAGATACGGATGATTTACAAAATCAGAGAAGATTTCAAAGAAGGTGTATGGAAAAGCTTAATATGATGCCTGCAAAAATGAATGAAAATGCCTGGAATCAGCTCATTAATCATTTATTTGAGAACCTAAACGTGATAGAAGCACCTGTAGACGCTAGTTCTATTGGTCAATTGTTCGAACTTATAGAACGATTCTGTACTGGTAGAGCTCAAGCAATGAGTAAAGATGAGATTTTGCTTGGTAAACCTTGGACTGAGGATAACAAGCATTATTTTAGGATTTCAGATTTAATGGCGTTCTTTGATCGTCAGCACTTTAGAGAGTTTAAAGTTCATCAAGTAACTTCTCTTCTAAAACAACGTGATGCTGAGCACCATTTCTGGAATATAAAAGGCAAAGGAGTTAACTTATGGTCGTTACCTGCATTTGCAAAACAAGATAGTGGCCATGACGTACCGGAGGACGTAGAAGATGACAAAGAAGAAATACCGTTTTAAAAGAAAGGCGGGTATGAATGAAGCTGATACTTATGCTAATGTCGAGGTAACTTGGATAGACATTGTAAGTGACTCTTCTTGGTTAGACAAAAAAGCTGTAGATAAATTTAAGCCTGCCACATGCAAAACAGCAGGTAAGATTTATAACAGAGCTAACGGTTGCACTAAGATTTTTGGAGACTATTCTTTAGATGATGATGGCAACATAGATTCTTTTGGTAATGTAACTGTAATACCAAATGGTAACGTTAAGGAGATTAAGGTGAAGAAATGATGAGTGACGACGACTGTAAAAAGTTAGATAAACAAATAGAAAAGTTAAAGAGAGAGAATAAACAATTAAAACAAAAAGTAAAAGACAAAGAAGAGATAAGTCAAGGTCATAGAAAAATAATAGGAGATACTTATAAAGAGCTTGATGAAACAAAGGAAGAGTTAAACAAAAGTAAACAGAGAGAATGTAAATGCAACACGGAAACCTTAACATCATCTTAGGTCCACCTGGTACTGGTAAGACAACTAAGTTAATAAGTTTAGTAGAAAAACATTTATCAGATGGAATAAGACCAGAGCACATAGGATACCTAGCCTTTACTAGGAAAGCAGCCAATGAAGCAGCTGACAGAGCTTTTATAAAATTTGATTATGGTAAAGATGATCTACCATATTTTAGAACAATACATAGTCTATGCTTCCATCAACTACATTTAAAAAGGGCCGATGTCATGGGTCCAACGCACTATAGAGAGCTAGGTGATATGCTTGGCTTAGAAGTAGATGGCGGTGCTACAATGGAAGAAGGTCAGATATTTGGTATGAAGACAGGAGATAAATTATTTTTCTTAGAGAACTTATCAAGAGTACAACGTATACCTTTATACGATATATTTAATAAACAAGACGACGATAATATAAGTTGGTTTGAATTAGAGAGATTACAAAGAGCACTAGTTAAATACAAAGAGAAGCGTAAGATAATAGACTATACAGACATGCTTGTCAAGTGTTTAGAAAAGAAATCATTTCCTAAGCTTAGAATCCTATTTGTAGATGAAGCTCAAGACCTATCCAAAGTACAATGGGATATAATTAATGAGATTGGTAAAGATACAGAGATAGTATATGTAGCTGGTGATGATGACCAGGCTATATACCGATGGGCCGGGGCTGACGTAGATCAGTTTATAAATCTTAAAGGTAACAGCACTGTATTAAATCAATCATATAGAGTTCCACTATCTATTTGGGAGCTAGCTACTAAGTTAAGTCTTAGAATAAAATCTAGGATTAGTAAAGAGTTTAAACCTCAAGAAGATAAAGGAGACGTTAGATACTATCTTGACCCAGAGGACGTAGATATATCTAAAGGTAACTGGTACTTACTAGCTCGTAATGGCTATATGCTTAATCAGCTAGAGAATATCTGTATAAAGAACGGATATCCGTATAGTATCTTAGGACGTAGGTCACCATTAAACGCTGAGGCCTTGCAAGCAATACGCTTATGGACTAGATTGTCCAAGGGTGAATCCATAGTGGGGAGCGGCATTAAGTTAATATATAAATATATGGTGACCCGCTGTCCGCGTGGAATAAACCCCGATGGTTATTATACCATATCTGACTTTGAATTAAAACCAGGAATATGGCACGAGCGGCTAAATAAAATAGATACAAAGAGAAGAGAATACTATATAATGCTGCTCAAGAGAGGAGAGAATTTAGATAAAGAACCACGGATTAAAATAGGAACAATCCATGGCGTCAAAGGTGGTGAAGCAGAGCATGTTCTGTTATTAACAGACATAGCTCCTCGTACTTATAGAGAAATGCACGCGCTACCTGATGATGAAATCAGAGTCTTTTATGTGGCTATTACAAGAGCTAAAAAGTCTTTGCATATTGTACAACCGAATACAAATATGTATTTTGACATATAGGCGGAAGAAAAAAAGCCCCATAGATGACCATAGACAACGGAAAAGGACATTATGCATAGTAACATATACCCATTTAAGACGGAACCTTTTGCCCATCAGCTAAAAGCTTGGGAGTTATCAAAGGACAAAGAATCATTTGCTTTATTCATGGAGATGGGTACAGGCAAATCAAAAGTAATATTAGATACAGCTGCTTATCTATATGATAATGGTAAGATAGATACATTATTAATTATAGCGCCTAAAGGAGCTTATCGTAATTGGCATTTAAACGAGATACCTACACACTTGCCAGATCATATAATATATCGTTATGCTATATGGAGTGCGTCTCCTAGGAAGAAAGAGAAGATGTATCTCAATGATATAGTAAGAGCAGGAGATGAATTAAGAATAGTTATAATGAATGTTGAAGCATTTAGTAGTGCTAAAGGTGTTAAGTGGGCAACAAGCTTTCTTAATACTAGCAGAGCTCTAATGGTTATAGATGAATCTACAACTATTAAAACTCCTGGTGCTAATAGAACTAAAGCCATTATTAAGTTAGGTAGAATGGCTAAGTATAGACGTATCCTAACTGGTGAGCCCGTGACTCGTGATCCATTAGACTTATATAGTCAATGTGATTTTCTAGATGAAGTACACCTAGGGTTCTCATCATTTTATTCATTTAGAAATAGATATGCTATTATGGTTAATATGAATCTTGGTGGTAGATCATTTAAGAAAGTTACAGGATTTCAGAGAACAGATGAGCTTAATGATATACTAAGAGGATTTAGTTTTAGAGTTAAGAAAGATGATTGCTTAGATTTACCTAAGAAGACATATCAATATAGACATGTAGATTTAACTAAAGAACAAGAGAAAGCTTACCAAGAGATGAAAGACCTATGCTTAACAAAAGCAGATAATGAATTAATAACGGTTCCTAATAAGCTATCTATGTTAAGTAAACTGCATCAAATTACTTGTGGTCATTTAATAGATAATGATGGCAACTCTCATTATATTAAAAATAATAGAATAAGTGCTTTGTTAGAATTAACACAAGAGATAGATAATAAGTGTATTGTATGGGCTTGTTATAGAGCTGATTTAAGAAGCATTGCAGAAAAACTTAGAGAACAGCACGGTACTGATATGGTTGTAGAGTACTGGGGAGATACAGATGATAAACAAAGAAAAGAAAATATACAAGAGTTTATGCATGGAAGACCTAAATTTTTTGTAGCTAATCCAGCAACTGCAGGCTTTGGTCTTAACTTACAAGTAGCTAATACAGTAATATATTATAGTAATAGTTATAATCTAGAACACAGGCTACAGTCCGAGGATCGTTGTCATCGTATAGGGCAAAAGAAAAATGTACACTATATAGATATAACTACACTAGGGACAGTAGATAATAAGATTATTAAATCATTAAAAGCTAAGAAAGATATAGCTAGACAAGTTATGGGCGATCAATGGAAGGAATGGCTTCGTTAAACCATTTAGATACATCAAAGCCAGGACAATTAGGTTTCTTAGGCTCTACGTCACAGTGACCGATAACTTTACATTCAGGATATAATTTCAATAGCATCTGCACAGTATCTCTCAACGAGTCAAATTGTCTAGGGTCAAAGTTTTCTCTGCCGACCATACATATACCAACTGACGTACCATTAACTTGTCTTGCATGAGCTCCAGATAGCTTAATATCTCTACCAGCTTCAACTAGACCATTACGTCTAATAACAAAGTGGTATCCTATATCACTCCATCCTCTTTCTTCAACATGCCATTTTTTAATAGTAGCCATATCAACATCTCTGTCGTCAGGTGTATCCGCACAATGAATTACTATCGTATCTGTTTTTTCTCTTGGTATCATATTACTCCTACTTTAATATTAATTTTTTAATATGTACATTGCCTAAACTATCCGTTTCTAACTCTGCTTCAGACTTTAGACATTGGTATCTAACGTTACCGCCACCCTTTAGTTGACGCTCTGCTATACGTTTTCCTTTTAAACATGTAGCCATAGATTCTTGGATTCTGTGCTCCTTGATCTCATTGTTTACAATCATTAATAATGCTACTACTGTTTCAATCATTGGTAACTCTTTCCATTTTGTCTAACCTTATCTTTTAATCTTTCAACATCTTCTAATAATTTTTCTACTTGTTTCTGTAGAAACTCAATGTTTACTTTGTTATGCATTCCAGCCTCTTGCTGAACTTGCAGTTTTTCTACTTGCTTATATAAATCCTCGATAAGCATAAATTGTTCAGAGTCCGCGGGCAGAGAACCTAATGTACCTCTAGGCCAACCAATTCTAAACTCAGTGTTTTTCTCTAGGTCACTAGTCATCAACTTAATTTCAGTTGAATGTATATTTAATTTTTCTACAATACCGAAGTATCCCCACACTCCGATTCCTACAATCGCGATTAAGCTAGCAACCGTCTTCATTGGCATTTGAACTTTAGCTTCTTCAGAAATCTTTAAGCTCATCTGCCCTGCCCTCGGTATTTTTTAAAACTTGCCTTTTTCTTTTTATTCATAGTACTAGTTATAGGTCTCCTGCCTATGCTTGTTCCTTTATAAGTTTTTGTATAGGCGACAACTAAGCCAAACTTAGGAGCCTTGCCCATATACTACATAGCTATAAGAATTATAGAATAAACTACAAATAATCCAATCTTAACTTTTGGATTTAGCCTATCCCATAAATCTATAACTTTATCCTTTAAACCAGGTAATGTCATATTACTTCCTTTTCCCTATTATATCAGCACCTTTTAAACCATAAATTGCCGAAACTACACCAATAAATAATGCCTGATACCAAAAAGGCATATTATTGAATTGATCAAAAAACCTATCTACCTTAGCCATAATCTCTGGGTCGTCACTAAAGATAGACCATATTAAGAGCATAACTGGAGCCGACACAAGAATCAACACAAATTCGTCTTTCCATCCCTGTTGATTATTCTGTATAACTGCCTTCTTATACTCTAACTCGCCATTAGCCATACGTTCTGCATGCTTCATCTCGGCCACGGATTCAAGTTCCTTAGTTCGTCTTCTATTTGATGCTATACTCATGCCAGTCTTTATAATCCCTGGTACAAGTTTAGCTGCAATATTTAGCCACATAATATTCTCCTTACTGCCACCAGTTTATTATACCACGTATTGCTAGTATTGTATAACAAATTTCCATCAATGTCCTGGCGATGTCCCCATCCTTCATGCCGGCGTAGACCCATATCGCACAGGATATTGCAGAGAGAAGCCAGCCCCAATGTTGTATACTAGGGTTTGCTGTAGATAACAAATAAACAGCCAGTACTGCTAGAATAAATCCGATCCATCTGATCATAGTCCGGCCCTTCCATGTTTTATTTACCCCAGTATAAAATGCTTTAACAAAAGAACTAGTTCTGCGAAAACTAATATCCCCACTGTCCATATTATTTTATTGATATTTGATATTGATTTTTCTATATGTGATAGATGATTATCTTTTATTTGAGATATTTCTTGATTGATAAGCTTTATGTCGCCCTTGACCTCAGTAACTTCGATTTTTAAGTCCTGGATCTCTTTCATGGCGATTATTCTGCTTCTTTAGCGTCTAACCAATTTTCAATTTCCTCTTTAGTCATAGGATTGATTGGTTCATCGTGATTTAAAGTATCATTTAAAGGACCCTCAATTTCAACATAAAGAGAATTTGCATCATTTCTTTCTTCAGATGGTGTTGAAAATCTATAAATATTATTAGCATCAGCATCACTAACCTCAATCTTAAATTGGTCTTGTAAGTCGTTGCTATATCTTTTTTTAAGTTTATGTTTTATCATTTATTTCTCCTATAAAGCACCTGAAGTGAAATCACTTCCAGTCATATCTATTTCTTTCATTACAACTCTACTTCTTTCTTGACCACCCGCCTCACCATTTTGGTTAATGTGGTCACCACCGCCACCAGTACGACCAAATCCTTGAATTTTAAATTGGTGTAGATTAGTGTTAGCTGTTATATGCCAAAAACCAAAGTAAGTTGTAGATGAAACAGTTTTACTTTCGTTGTAAATATCGTGTGCACCTATAGCACCACCATCACTATTTCCAGAAGTGACATAACTCCAATTAGAACCACTATCTGTTGAAACTAAAGCTCTATATTGTGCAGATTGCCAAGTAGAACCACCACAGCAATGGAAATCAAATCTTACTTCAATTAAATTTCCTGTAGCTTTAGGTGTCATTTGTATTGTACCATCTCCTAAAGGGTGTGAGTGGTTTCCCCAAGTAGCACTACCATAATTAATTGCATCATCAAAATGTAATGCTTTCATTTGTAAAGTTCTTCCACCTGCTTGTGTTGCCCAACTAGGATTAGCACCAGAGCCACCAGTTTGTAAAACTTGACCAGCTGTCCCAGCATTTAAAGCTGCTAGACCAGATCCGTCACGATAAACTATTTGTCCCTGGGTTGCTAAAGTTGAAGTTAAGTCTGTACCATCTGATCCTTTAGCCGCTAATTTTGTCCAATAAGCTGCATCAGTAGTTGCTTTATTAGTACCTGCCTGTATACAAATAAAAGTCTCATTTCCGTGTGTAACTATATCGTCAATTACAAAAGCACCTGAATTCCATGCTCCTTTAAATACGGGTTTAATTCTTCCTAAATTTAATGTTGCCATAATATCTCCTTTTTTATAATATTTCCCTAGTTTTGTACACTATACTGTTACCTTTAAATTACCACTAGAATCAACTGTAAATGATAGGCCCCTTTTACCTACAAAAGATTCATCATATAAATCCGTTTGATCTGAGTTATTATGAGCAACGGATAAGTCATCTGCGCCATTTGTATAGTGAACAACTAAGTCTTCTTTTTGAGTACCTGTTCCGTTAGTCTTTACAAAGCCATACAGATCCGAGGACCCTGCATCGCCGAACGTTAACTCTGTTCCTCCCGCATTTACAACAACTGCTTTCTCTGCATTTGCTGAAAGGTTTGAAACTATATCTGCTAAATCTCTACATTTTGTCATAATTATTTCCTCCTTTTATTACCTCGCTGTACATGGTACGTTGTTTGAACCTACTAATGATTGACCTATT
>TARA_R100000655_G_scaffold43575_2_pt1 | contig 11919 bp, 25 predicted proteins | sample TARA_R100000655 | Tara Oceans TARA_R100000655 (sample SAMEA2622497) | marine metagenome | biome: marine biome (ENVO:00000447); feature: deep chlorophyll maximum layer (ENVO:xxxxxxxx); material: "saline water (ENVO:00002010), including plankton (ENVO:xxxxxxxx)" | depth 90 m
TGCACTGTATAGGTTTTTTCAACCTTACCTTGTGCATCTGTATCATCAACATCACACAACCCTAACATAGCAGCAAGAGAATATCTTCTGAAATAAGTGATTGCACTACCTTGCGATTGATACATGTTTTGTCCTTGCAACTCTGCAATCGGAGATAATAATTGCGTAGCAATCCATTCTCCACTTGTGTGATAAAATATTGTTCTAACACCAATTTGATTGCTATCGCCTAATGGCATTTGACTAAAAAAGATACCGTTTTTATTTAATGGCTCTTTTACTGCATCAACTAACTTATCTAACTTTACATACTTATACTTAAATGCTTGTGTATCTTTTGTTAGATTTTCTAATTGAGATTGCACTTTAACAAGTGCTTTGATTATGTTTGTTTTTTCATCACTCTCGAAACTTGTCCACATCATTGCTTGTCCTCCTCATTTATAAGCCCATTATTATCTTTTACGAATTTACCTAAAACCATTCTAACTAACGCAGCAGTGCTACGATACTGACTTTTTGCTATTAAAGATAAGTCTGTATATAACGACTTATCAATTTGCACTCCAACTTTCTTTTCCATTGTTTCTCCTTTTATATGCCCAAAGGGAAGAGGTATTATGATAACATGTGAGTAAGATGTAAAACACCTTTGGGCAATTCTTTATTTTGATAGACTTTCTCTGATTACTTGTATCGTTCCAATCAACTTTTCCAACTTCAACCCATTAACATTACCAATATTTTTTGGCAAGTTTTTAAGTGAGTGTAAAAGTATATTGCACTCTTCCCTATCATCTAACTTTAAAACTATAACACGATTTGTATTTTTTTCCATAGTTTTTTTATTAATTTAAATACATTTTCAATCAATACAAACACTTTTTAGTTTTCAACCAAGTAGTAGGTAGCATAAGTATAACCACTGTCGTTGCTTATAAGTGTTTCATGTGTCAAAATATCATGACCTTGTTGTCGCAGGTTATATATAATAGCACTTAACCTTGTCGCATTGTATGTTTCAAATGCCTCCATTGATGTAATGCTACCATTTTCCATCAAATGATTTAACACTTTTGCAGTTTTACCATTGGCTTTCCTACTTCTACCACTTTTTAAAGTTTTTACTTCTTTCTTTTTCTTAAACCACATTTTACATTCCTCCTTCTATAATTAAATAAATAACTCCTATTACTATTATTGTAAACACATCAACTAATTCCATCTTTTTTCCTCCAACTAAGTTTACTTTCTAAAAAAATTTGTTTTATAATTGTTTCGTTTTGTGCTTGATTATAATTATCAAATGGTGTCATGCACATTTTCTTAACCATACTTTCAACTCTAATCTCATTTATATCTCTACAATGCTCTCTTGTCATTTTTTCTAACTTATTCGCAAAGTTCGCAACATTTTTTTTCATTGACATGTTTCCTCCTATTATATCCATCTGCTTTGAAATTATCTATTACCCAATCTTGATACATTACTAAATTAGGTTTGCAACAACCACAATCTTTTTCGTAAGTATAATCTTCCATAACAATATCTTCGCAATTAAGACAAATCCATTGACCCATGTGAAATACATTGACTAAATAGTCATGGTCGCCTATTTTTTTCCATTGATATTTATAACTCACAACACTCCTCCTTTTCAAAATCTGTATGTTCTTTACAATCTCCACACAATCCAAAATGCTCTCCTTGAAACTCGTGAATATTACCATAAGGTTTTGAAGTGCAACATACACTATATAATTCCCCATCTTCGCAGCAATCTGGTTTTACCGTCCAAAGTCCTGTAATATAATTCCAAACATGTGTCAAAAGTTTCATGATACCACCCAATCTTCCTTCCATCCAGAATCAATCGCACTACTAATGACTTGCGATAATGTAAGGTGTGAATTGCTCATATAATCATATAGAGTATAATCCCCACTATCTACACTTCTTTGCATTTCTTTTTTACTATCTACAAATTGTCTATCAATGTATTGGACTTCTGCAATTTTATAAACTCTAAGATATGTAATCATTGAATTGATTTGTCTATCTGAATATTTTTTACTCATACTTCCCTCTTTTCAAATAAGATTAAACCTACTTCTTGCACTTCAAATTCATCTTTATCTTCTGGCATATTACCATCTGCTATTCTTTGTTTATTATATTGTTCTAACCACTTATCAAAGTTATCTGTTGTAGTTTCATAAGTCATACTATTGTCGTAATTATAATAAACATTAAATAGTTTTATTTCTTCTGCATATTTCATTTTAACCTCCATAACCATTTGCACACTTCCCAACATAAGATAGGCAATATAATAATTAATATAAGTTCATATGATTGCAAACATGCTACATACATTATGTCTGTTTCTGCGTCATACCAATAGTGTTGCATGATTTATTCTCCTTATTTGGTTTAAATTCCTCTGCTATGCAAATGCCATCACTATTATAATAATACCATTGCACACCATCTTTTTTAAGTTCTGATTCTGATTTAACTATATCCCAATACATGTTTTCTTTCATTTTATTACCTCATAATCTAAATCATTCATTAACACTGACATACATCCATCAGAAAAAACTTCTTTGTTTATACTAACAAATTCCTCCCATTCTTTGTTAGACATATCTGAATCCACATGTTCTTTTTCATAGTATTGCCAAAGAATACATGCTTTATCCAACAAATCATGTAATTGATTAGTTTCTTTTTCGTCTAAGTTTCCTACTTTCATTTTACATCCTCCCTAAAATATGTTTTATTTTGGAATTTAATCTTAAATAGTGTTTCCATGTTTATAACACGATAAGCACTTTTTTGAAAATCAAATACCAATTGATATGGATTATCTTTTTTTAATGAATAAGAAGGTTTTCCACTTCCCTTGATATAAGACTTAACACCCAAACGACACACAATATCTCTTATGCTACCGTCGTTCTTTATAAAACTTGCACTAAACAATTTGCCATCTGAATTTATAACTATGTTTTGTAGTTCTTCTAAACTTACCTGCAACATGTTTCTAACCCTCCAACTTCATATTTAATGTATTAGCAACTCTTTTTAAAAGTATCTGACAATAGTATCTTTCATCAGAGTTCATGCCATTGTTCATCATATCTTCTTTCCAAAAGTAATCTATCGCATCTTTGCACTTTTCATCACTTACTTTGTTTACATTAGGATATATTATCACTTGCTTCATCTTCAACCTCTTTTTTCTTTTTAAATTGATTCCAATTTATTCTACTCTTTTTACTTAACTCAACTTCACATATACTATCAACATTAGATAATAAGCGAATAAACAACTTCAACTCTTTACATACCTTTTGATTTTGTTTAGATGCTTTATAAGAAAAGAATTTTATATCTTCAATTCCAAACTTGTTATATTTATTGGTTTGTAAATACACATTTCTTTTCTTGGTTTGTGTTGGATGCAACCCAATCTGCATTAGATATTCTCTATGCCATTCAACTAATTGGATTGCTTCTCTTACCTCTCTCTTGTTAATAGTCATAATGTATACAATCTATATATAGGGGGGATACAAAGTCAATAAAAAAAGTGCTGCCAAGTGAAAAAAAGCTGCAAATAAGAGCTGCAATCATGTTTTTTAAAGTCAAAAATGTTCCATTATGAGAAACTAGGGAAATGAAATTTGAAAATTTTTTTGAAAATTGGCAAAAATTTGGGCAAAATTTGACGCATGAAAAAAATTTTTCAAGTTGCAGCTTTCACTAGATCAAAAAAAAATTTGAATTTCACTAAATCACATTTTGTGAAAATGATATTTTTGCAATTTTTAAATTTTGAATTTTTGATTTTTAAATTTTGAATTTTTGAATTTTGAAACATGAATTTGAATTGATCTAGAAAATCGATTCCTGATCAAACTCCAAAAAAGTGAAGGATCAAAATCCTTTAAGGATCTAGTGAATCAAAAAATGTGAATATTTATCAAAACCACCGTTTTTGTTGTGTTTGGCAAAAAATCAAGGCGTTAAAATGCCTTTAAAATCGATTTTCTTTTGATTAGATGAACATTTGTATTAATGATTTTTCATTGATTTTGATGGATTTTGATGGATTTGGCAAAAAATCAAGGCGTTAAAATGCCTTTAAAACGCTTTAAAATGCTTTTATGTGAACTTTGGTATTAGTGTTTTTTGGTGTTTTTGGTCTTTATTCATTGATTTTGGGCAAAAAAAATGCCCAACCAAATGAATGATTGAGCATCTTTTTTTGGCAATGTGAAGTTCTTACAACTTCATCTTCTTTTGATAGTCTTTAATTGTGAACAAGTTATTTTGCCATGATTGATAATCGTCTTCCAAATCACATGAATGATTGAGATTTGAAAACCATACACCATTTTGCCAACTTCCAACCTTTTCATTTGCAATGGTAAATTCCCCTTTTGAATTTAGGAAAATCAATTTGTTGCCATTACCAATGAAGCCTTCAATTAATTTAATATGTGATTTATTTTTTAAATTGAATTTCATTTGTTGCAAAATATCTTTGTTAAAATATCTTGTATCTGAAATGTCATCATCTGAATTGACATTGTGAATCACACCATTATGACAAAAAACATTCTTATTGTCAATCCTAAAAGGATGGCAATTAATCATCATGTCTTTTATTCCACTTGTTGCGATTCTCATATGAATCAAAAAGTTTGCATTATGATTTGCCATTGATTCCATCAAAGTATCAATGAACAAATCTTTTTCCAACGATTTGAACACATTCAATTTTCCTTTCATTGCAAATGCAAATCCACCACCATGTGAATTGGCATCCCAACAATCATTTAATGTTGCAACATCTATTGTTGCTTTTTTAGGCTTTAAAATTGCTATACACATTTTTACACCTTCCTTTCTTTTCTATCTTTTACTTTTTTATTGTATTTATCTTTGATTTGCTTTGTTGAATCATCAACTTCTTTTGCATTTTTGCATTTATCCATCCACAACCCAAATTCATTTTCCATTTCACTTGTATTGTCATTGTCAAAATCAAATTCCAAGTTTGGCTTTGCGATTGATAATTGCTTTGCAAAAGAAGTTGCTTGTTCAATTAATTCCATGATGTCATCATTGCAAACAATCGCATTGTAAATATTTACAAAGTGTTCATTTTCATGAATCCAATCCAAGAACATATCAAAACGCATTTTATCGATTGTGTGTTGTCTTGAATATTCCACCATTGCAAACACTAATTCCAAATGTCTACATGTTTTTGAAAAAGCATGTCCTTCATTATCAGTTGATGAAGAAGGCAATCTAAACTCTATCATTGCATTTTTATGAAATGCCATCCATGTCATTTTATCGCCTATCGCATTTCCATTAAAGATTTTAGATGCCAATTTTTTATTCATTGCCAATGAAGTCAATCCACGATTTATTTTTTCAACTTCTTCATCTCTAAAACCAAAAGGAATATCAATAGGACAATAATTATTCATATTGCTTCCTTCATCCCTTCTACCACTCAATTTCACTAATATTTCAACTGATGTTTGAGTAAGAACAAGAAAGTTCAAAATTTCATTTTCATCAACAAATGAATCTCTTGAAATGTTGATGTGAAATCCTAAATTGCTTCCAAAGATGTCTCTTGAATTTGCAAATTCAGAAACTTCTTCAATCATAGTTGCATATTTTTGATAGTAATCAAAACTCATCACATTGCTTCCAATCTCACTTCCTTTTGAATAGTAGTTGTCAATGCTTCCATCTCTCATGTTATCGCCAAACAAATTGAACAAATTCACATCTTTATTTTTAATGTGTCTATACAATGCAAATGCAATTTCATTTGTTGATAAATTTGGATTTTCAAATCCTAATTCCCACTCAAAGCCAAGAAATGTTTTTGTGTTTGTTGTCAAGTGATTCAATGATTTAATTGAATTAACATCAAACCCTTTTTCAACATCACAAAAGTAAACTTGATTCGGACTATGTCCAGATGGTCTTGATTTATTCAAACATTTACATCTTCTTTTGTAGTGTTCATTGCATGATTTACAAAAATGAATTTGTCTAAATCCTTTGCCAAAATTCAAAGGAACATACATTTCCAAATCATGAATGTGAAGGACTTCATTTCTCAACACAAAGTATTGCCCATCAGAATATTCAGTTGCATCTTGAAATGGCAACCAATCATGTGATGAATTGTATGAATTTGGATTTGAGAAAAATTCTCCTTCCCCCCAATCCAAAGTTGTGAATCTTACAACTTGGCTTTTGTCTCCTATACAAACAAGATTGTTGCTTGTTTGGTCATTGTCAAACAAAAATGCCTTTTCGAATTGTCCAACCTTTTCATCTTCATTGTATGTGTAATTGCCATACAAAAGAACATTTGTATTTCCAGTGTTATCAAGGGAATCTTGATACACAATGTCCTTCACTTTTTGAGCATCAAATGAATGTGATGGATTTTCATATATTTTGATTTTACTCATCTCTTTACCTCTATTTGTTTATTGTTAATATTGATAATTGAGAATTGAGCAATTATCCCAATTATCCCAAATGAAACGAAAAGCAAATATGAAGAAGTGAATCTTTCTATTTGTTCTTGATTCATTGTATTGAATCCAACTTCTATGATTACCAATACAACATCAGTTATGGAAAAAACCATACCAATGAAACACATGGCAAAAGATAGAATCAATGTATTTTTAAAAGTCGCTTTCATGATATTTTTACTCACTTTCATGGTGTCAAGTTTGCTTGACATCCATAGTTGGTTATTTTTCTTTGCTATCATGAAAACAATCTATTGAATTACCTATACAATATCAATACATATTATATATATGTGTCATAGTTGAAATCTTTGATTTCCTTTCTAATTACCTATACTAAGACAAAGATAGTTTGATTGTAATTTGTTGAAGTTTTAATTGTGAATATTTGTGATTTTTTTCACTTGTTCACCTCTCACTCATTTTTGACAAAATTCATACTGTGGAAGGGCTTCACTAGATCACAAAAAGCAATCATGTGTCAAAATCGTCAAATTGAAACATGCTATATTTTAGATATTTGGTAAGATGCCGGAAATACATGCAAAAAGCCCTGATCAAAATAAATGGCATAGGAGGGATAGAGCATTCCGATAGCAAGACATGTCGCATTCCACAAAAAAGGCAAATTAAAATTCGCAAGGTTGCACAAAACAATTCGCCTAAGTAAATTCAAACCATATGGCACATTCAGATAAGAAAAAAGCAATGCTCAAGCGTTATGGCTTAAAAAGCGTAAACAAGCCGAAAATGACACCTTCTCATCCAAAGAAGAAGGCAGTGGTTTTGGCATCAAGTGGACACGATTTAAAGCTGATAAGATTTGGAGCAAAAGGCTATGGACATAACTATAGTCCAGAGGCTCGTAAAAGCTTCAAAGCAAGACATGCAGCTAATATAAAAAAAGGCAGAATGTCGGCAGCATATTGGGCAGATAAGTTCTTATGGAGTGGTCCAAGTGGAAGGAAGCGACAACCAAGTAAAGGTCAAAAAAGGAAAGGATAATGTTTGAATACTGTCCCATGATTAAAGCCAAATGTAGTTTCGCAGCAATGCGTAAAGAAGTATTACATTGTGGATTGCAGACTGGGAATGCAGAGCAAACAAAAGTGATTAATATGTTTAAGTGTCCGAAAGATGATATTAAGAAAAAACGCAGGAGATAATATGAATATTATTATTAGCAAAATGCTTACTGGTGTATTAAGCGAAAAAGTTTTAGTCGCTGTATTACTTAAAGTTGGAGACTTCCTTGTAGCTAAATCTTCTAACAAACTTGATGATGAAGTTTGGGCAGAAGTTCGTAAAGCATTAAAAAAATAAGGAGATATGAATGCCCATTTATGAATATATGTGTAAGTGCAAGTGCAAAAAGATTGTCAGTACCATCATGAGTGTTAAAAATAGAAATAAAGATATAATACATCCTTGTGATGAATGTGGCAAAGTAAAAGCAAAGAGAATACTAAGTAAGCCATTAATTAAGGTCTATGATGGGCATTTCTCTGATTTCAAAGATAGTGATGTGTTAGGAGAGACAGAACTTTGAGAGGATTACGACCACAAGTCAAAAGACATACCAATGGAAAGAAAAAAACAAGGCAAGGGCGAGGGCATAATACCAAGTATGGAAATAAAATGTCTACCAAGTATTATAAAAAGAAAAAAAGAGGACAAGGATGAATCTTAATAAGAAACAAGCAGAGTTTGCTACTATCTATGTTAATAATCCAGATATGACTCTTGTTGATATTTCTAAAGAGATTGGAGTACATAGAAACACTATAACAAACTGGTTAAGCGATAAAGAGTTTGTTGAATCCTTGTATCAAACCTATATGCAGTCGTTTGGAGCAAAACTACCTTCTGTATTACAATCTATGTACAAAGAAGCCATTAATGGTAATGTTCAAGCAGGTAGATTAATATTAGAACACTCTGGTAAGCTTATTAAAAATGTTGAGGTTAAAGTAGAAAGTCCTTTTGAAAGATTTTTAGAAGGTCATAGAAAAATAGAGAATGTTATTGAGGTAGAAGAGGATATAACAGAACTCTTAGGAGAAAATAAAGAATCGCCAATAGAGAAGTTGAATAAACAGAAATCAGAATCCAAAAAACTACTAAGTCGTGCCAAGAAGGTTGGGTTAAAACCTTTAGGACCTGGTAGACACACGAAAACAAAAAGAAAAGAGTGGCTACAAAAGCTTGAGAAGCTTGAAGAAAAGAACTCTTAAGCATCTCCAAAAGAATCCAAAGATATATTATTTTCCTCTAAATATTCCATTAATTCCATATCCAAATGTATAGCGAGTATTTTGTGAGTTTCTGGATTAAAATATACTGCAGATTTAGGTTTTTCGCTTTTTGCTCTATTAGATAACATAAACCCAAGCAAATTGTTGTTGTGAACTGCTATTTGTTCAACATCTTCTATTTTTTCAAAAAGTTTATTTAATAATTCTTTTAATTTATCCAAGACTAATACTCCCAATAGGTTTTTTAATTATAATTTTGCCTTCTTTCAATTTACGCTTTACTGCAAACATAAAACTACGAAAACTTTTCTTTCCAGTATAATTTTTAGGCTCTCCAAACCAAATTCTTGCAGGAACTTTTTTGCCTTTTACTTTGAAAAAAGTTGATTTTCTGTTCATAGTTTTTCTTTCGCCACCTGGTATTTTTTCTTTTTTGCTTCTTGCTCTACCAACTGCACTAAAATTAGTTTGAATTGTTTGTTCTTGTAGATGATACTGTCCATAGTCAGCTCCCATTTGTATAAATCCATAAAAAGCTAACTTTCCTTGTCTGGTAGCCTTCTTAATCTTTAATCTGCCCATTCTTCCAGTTGCTACAAGTGGTCTATCTTTTGATTTTCTTGTTTGTCGTCTAATTTTTCTTACTTTTCTTGTAACTTCACTTATAGGAGCAAACATTTTACCAGTTACTGGACTTTTTGATGTTTTTAAGCCTTTCTCTATCTGTTTTTTGACTATTTCTATGTCATCATTTATTCTCTTTACCATAAGTTTTGGCAAAGCCTTTTTTAAAGGGTCAAAATCGAAATCAATCGTCAGAAACAACTTCATCTTCTTCTTCTTGTTGATTTTCTTCTACATTTTCGACTTTGGCTTCTTCATTTTCTTCTTCTTGCTCAAAATTACCTGCTAATAACTGATTTATCTCTTTATTTTGTGCAATTTGCTCTACTGCAGCCTCTAAATCTAAATCTTTGTTGTTTTTCATTAGAATGTGTGCTTGTGTAGTCAAATTGTTCTGTAAATCAAAGTTATTTTGAAGAATCATATCTTGAGTAGTCATTGGATACTCAACATCATAGAAATCTATCATAAAATCTTCTGTTTTTGGTAGTTTTATGCTATTATAAGACGCAATAGCCTCTTCTACCTTATACATCTTGTGTTCAAAGATACGAAACATCTCTTTATCGTCTTGATAGTCTTCCATTCTTTCAACATCCTTAATTTTTAAGGCAATACCAGAAGGAACTTCGCCTCCAGTATCAGAAAATGTGATATAAAGGTGGTTATTAAGGGCTACAAGCTCTAATTGTAGCTTTATATTCTCAATAACAGACTCAAGGTTGCCTTTTGGAGATACAATGTCAAAATTCCCATTTTCTCCAAGCATAAGAATCTCATTTGACCCTGCTCTTGCAATATTTTGGTCTGCAATAATACCAGAAGCAACTGGTTGTCCAAACATTTGGTATCTTAAACCTAATTGCATTTCTGTCATAGTGATATTAATATGTTCGTTAGCAGAAATAATGTCATTTGCTCCTTCAACAAAGAAAGAATCTATTTGGTCCTCTCTATGAAAGAAAACAAAAGGAAAAACTCCACTTTCATTAGCTATTTCTTCTAAGATATTACCTTCTTGGTCGTATTTTATATATCTTTTTTGGTCATAATAAGAATAAGTCATTTTATCGTTATTGTAAGCATCATCTACTGGCATAAAGTTAGGATAAGTAATTGCGTAAGGATTAAATACATCATTGTCGTCAAAAAAAGGCATAAAATAGTAAACTGGTACATATTCAAAGTATTTTTTGTCATCTTCTTCTTTATAAAACACTCCAACTGCTACAGTACCTAACAATTTTGTCATTTTTTCAATGTGTTTCATCTTTACATTCTTTTTCATAGTCATATCTTCGTAAACACCTTTAGGGCTTCTTTTAGCTCCTACAGTATATAGCCTTGACATCTTATTAATAAATTTCTTTGTAATGTTTGCAGAATACTGAGGTATTTCTCTAAATGCGTCTGTATCAAAATAGTTTTCTATGTATTTATTAGTTTCTGTTCCAGTGTAATAATCTAAATACTTAATTACTTCTTCTCTTTTATTAGAAACTGACTGAAGTTTAAATTCTTTTAAAGACTTTTTTATAATCTCTTGAGGCGTTAATATCATCTTGCAATCCTTATTAATTCGTTGTTTACCATTGGGAAACGATTAGTTATAAAATATCTAAACGCATCACAACCATGTTCATAAAACCCATCTTTAATTGGGTCATTAGATAAAGTTCTACCTTCTACTTCTTCTGGATAGCGGTAGTTTTCAAAATCTTCTATAATTCCAGTACATTTATCAGATACTGATATTTTTCTGTCTCCAGAAGCAGATTCAAAGAATCCTCTGACATAACTTACAGAAGATGCAATGTTTCTACTTGCTTTATCAGTCCTAAATCTAACATTAATACCGGAATTTTTAAAGATTTCTATATCTCCCATCCCAGTTTGCCCTTGTACATTGTATCCAGCTGGGTCTCCATAGTATCTAAGGATAGGATAATTTTTATCTAAAATCATTTGTGCTAATGTTTCTGTAGCAACATTTTTCTTATGTATAATTTCGTCAATTATATTTATATACCAAACACCATTATTTCTATATGTTTGTAAAAACACAACTGCTGGCATTCTATAGCCAAAGTCAATAGTGCAATAAGTTGGAAGATGTGGTTGGTACTCAACCTTTTTAACATCTAAGTCTCTATCAAATGGATATACCTTACCTTGAAATGATGCAAACTTCGCTCCATACTCTTGGTCAAATATTTCTTTTGATAAATTTCTTTTTCTTTCTTGTAGAAACTCGTCATTAATACCATCTGGGAACGCATGGTAGTTTTCCCAACTTGGAGATGATGTTGAATACCACTTAGGGTCTTGTTTACCTAATAAATATAAATCATAAATCCAGTTATATCCATTTGGAGTAGTAATAAAAATAGCTTTACCTTTCTTGTCAGATAAGGTTGGAGATAAATACATATCCCAAATCTTTCTTGGC
>TARA_R100000655_G_scaffold97369_2_pt1 | contig 11913 bp, 5 predicted proteins | sample TARA_R100000655 | Tara Oceans TARA_R100000655 (sample SAMEA2622497) | marine metagenome | biome: marine biome (ENVO:00000447); feature: deep chlorophyll maximum layer (ENVO:xxxxxxxx); material: "saline water (ENVO:00002010), including plankton (ENVO:xxxxxxxx)" | depth 90 m
TACCCATTAGTTCCATGTGACCCAGTATAGGCTTTTGGAATCCAGACACCTTCTTTAGTTTCACCAAAAGCACTAGGAGCATTCGAAACCCCATCTGTAAAATGAACCTCTGCTAAATACCCATTTAACAAATTTCCATTGACTTGGTTACAGCCAACATAGTGAGCCACAGTATCATTAATGCCTGTTTCAAAATCTTCAGCAAATGAACTTGACCTTGCATCCGTTGCATAGTCTGCTTCAGTTCCATTAATATAAAATTTTAATCTATTTGAAGCTGTACTTTGAGTCGTGTCGCACCTACACATTATATGATACCATGAGGCAGTATCACGCAAATCTGCTGATGCTTTTAAAATAACTGCATTATTACTATAGAATTGTAAGTGCTGTTCATCTCCAGACACCATAAAAGCCGTGAGTTCTGCACTAGCCCCATTGGCTGTAAAAAAATCAAAATCTGATGTCATATCTCCAGTATTTTTTAACCACCCACTCCATGTCCAAGTTCTCTGATTTGTCGCTGAACTAGGGGTTTTGGTAAGATACGCTGAACTTGCTTTATCAAAACGAGCAGATTGGTCTATTTCATGCGGATAGAAACCAGAGTCGGTAAACCATTTCTCTGAGGAAAAGTTAACCATTATGAAAAAGCCTTTGAAGGACTGCCAAGCAAGACACTATTGTCTGCCTTTATAAAATAAGGAACGACATCATATTGATTGTTGGTTGAAGATAAAGTTAAGCCACCACCATTAATGCTTTCGTAGTCACCATGAAGACTAACAGTGCCTGCCGAAGATGATGAAGGTTGAATGAATACAATTACTCCAGTTTGTCCAATCTGTGATGCTTCTGTCGTAGGAGCCGCTAGAGTGTTAGAGCCACTCGCTAGGGTAATGATAAAATTTTGGTAGGTATCATAGTCTAATACTCCACTTGTTGCAGATAAAGCCGCAGTATAAGTGCTAGGTAATTGTGCTTTTGTAAATGTATTCTGTTCATCTGTTTTAACAACGGCAGCCTCTAAACTTACAGCACCACTTGATACTGTAAAATCAGCAGATGCAAAAGATGCTATACCTTTGTTAGATGTTGTAGCATCCTCACCAGCTATCGTAAGTGTATCTGTCGCTGAAACCGTTGCATCAATACCTTCGCCTGATGTGACAGTAAGAGTGTTTCCTGATGAAACTGTCTCAGAGGTTGATCCATCGGTTATCGTAAATCCAGTACCATCTGCACCAGATTGAACAAACTGAACCCCAACCCCGTCAGTATTCGAAAATGAACCATTGGACACCACATGAGTTACGGGAACCTTTGTATATCCAGATGCGTCTGTTACGGCTCCAGATACCTTAAAAAGAGCATAGGTTCCAGTGGCACCCTCTTTTGTAACTTGAACATATCCTCTTGCTACAGTATTTGAAACATCATCCCATGACTGCACAAAACCAGAGATATCAGCACCAGCATCATCTACATCATCTACATATAAAATTGAAACTGAACTTAGGGTTCCATGATTAAACGCAATCTTGCCTGCCCCAGGATCTGCGTCAGATGTCGAACTACTCCAAGTCATTGAAAGGCCAGATGTGCCTGCCGTGCTACCCGTGGCTCCCGTAGCCCCAGTGTCACCTTTTAGACCCGTCATTGTAAAATGGACGGAGAGGATATCACCAGCAGTGAATGTATTGTTACTTACTAAATGCGTAACCGCCAGTTTTACATAACCACTTGCATCGGTGCTTGCTCCAGAAATCTTAAATCTTGCATAGGTACTAGGATCGTCAGTATCGACTATATGAAGGTATCCTCTAATGGTTGAGGTGCTATCATCCCAAGTTAAGAGATCGGCAGAGACATCAACTCCATTGGAGTCATTGTCATCAATGTAAATAGCCGTTGCTGACGCATAGGTTCCGTTATTAAATCTTATGTCTCCAGATCCAGGGTCTGCATCCGAAGTTCCGTTATCGAATGTAAATGTATATCCAGGAACGGCACCATCATTACCACTAGCTGTAAAATGAACTGACAGTTCATCAGCAGCTGAAAAGGTATTGTTCGATACAATATGAGTAACTGCTAATTTATTATACCCACTTGCATCTGTAGCTGCTCCCGTGATCTTGAATTTTGCATAGGTTGTTTTGTCGTTAATATCGACAATCTGCAAATATCCCTTTGTACCAGCCGTACTGTCATCCCAGGTAATTGTATCAGCTTGTGTTGAAACTCCGTGCTGGTCTGCATCATCAATATAGATTGCAGTCACACTTGAATATGTTCCGTGGTTAAAGGAAATCTCCCCTGCTCCAGGATCGGCATCACTTGTGCCAGTGTCGAATTTATAAAAATAACCTGGAGAAACTCCATCTTCGCCACTTGCTGCAAAACTTACCCAGACTTTATCATCCGCTGCAAGAGTTCCAGAACCATCGATATAAGTCAGATTAACTTTCGTATATCCACTAGCATCGACCAATGCTGAACTTATTTTAAATGTATGCCATGTATCAAGGACACCAGCCTTTGTTAATCTTATCCTTCCTCTGTTCGTGGGGTTCGCTGAAACATCATCCCATGACTGCACCCAAGCTGAAACATCGGTTCCGTTAAATTCAAGGTCATCAATATACGCGATTGTACTCGAACTGATTGTTGCATGGTTGAGTCGAAGGTAACCGCTACCAGGATCGGAATCCGTGGTTGTTGTGCTAAACTTAAACATCGCTGCATCACCGCCTGCTGGGAGAAAATCAGCAATAGTTGTGAGGTCACCAGAACTATCGAAACCAAGGGTCTTACTTGCTCTAGTTGAAGCATTGTCCACAAATTCAGATGATGAAATCTCATTTGTCTTTGAAACCTTAAATGTTCTACCTAATGTTTCTTCATGTTGCTGAACCATAAAAGTTAGCTTATCTAAACTGTTTTCAAATCCAGCGGCTGGGAAGGGATCGTTGGCAACCATATCCAGACTTTGGGTGAGAGGTTGTTCTCTGAGAAGAATAACTGTTTCACCACTTGCAGGCCGATAGTCCGTTGCTGAATAGTGAGCATCGGATGTAGAACCGCCTGCTGAAGTTGTATTGTATTTAAATAAAACCGTGCCGCCCGAAGCCTCACCAGCCCCCGTAACCACATACTCTGTGTTGAGAGTCTTTGTCGTTTCTGACCCAGTGGAGGCTCTTACAATAACTGTCAGATCTGTATCGGCAAAGATCTTGAAACCATAGGCAAAGCTATGTGTGCTGCCATCTCCGCTTGCTGATGCTCTGTTTGTCGTACTAGAAACTGTCATTTTCTATTTCCTTATTGAGGGGTATTTCCTATAATTCTTCGTTTTGCTTCATCTAAATTAGCAAAAAGTTTTCGTAGTTCTGAGTATTCTGGCTGCCTTAATAACTGTTCCCAAGCCGCTTCTTTAAAATCTTTATCGGCTTTTCTAATCATCGATAGCTTTTGGTAATCATTTGCTCGATCATACTTTTCACCAATCTTAGAGGTTGGCCTTAATAGATCTTCTAAATATTGTTTAAAGGTTACAGACCCATTCGGTGTTCTTATTGTTATGCCGAACTCTTCGGATTTTGCTAAAGCCATCCAATCTGAAATTATCCCTTTAGTTAGTTTTACTCCATCTTTCTGTTTAGGGTTGGAAAAGGGCCATGCTTCACCTGGCAAAACCGACTGCAATCGCATTACTTCAAGGAGTGGTTTAGAAGGTTCTTCCCCTGGTTGTATTCTTAATCCTGATAGCATTGATAAAATGCTTAGTATTGGATTAGCACTTAGGCTAACATTTTCTGCGCCCATAACATTGCCCATTGTGTCATACCTTGGGGCTACCAATTCATCTCTATCTTTCCATACTGATGCTACGGCTGATACTGGTTGTATGCGGTTTTTCTCTGTAAGCTGCACTAAGTGAGTTCCGTAATACTCCATACTTTCCAATGTTTTTGCAAACGTACCTTCTGCCTGCTTTGGTGTACCTACCTTGGAATAGTCAGGCTGACCATTTGGCAGAGTAAACAAAAACCTATTATTAGGCTGGTCTGGATTAATTACTTGAGTGATATCGCCTATAGTATAGAAATTACTTAATTGCCCACGGGCATCCATTGTTGTTGGATCTATGGCTCTGTTAATAGATCTGCTTAGTCCTGAGAAAATAAAAGGGAAATTTTCCGCTGGGCCTTCTGCAATACCTTTTAAAAATCCCCAATCATCTGCGTCTTTGCCTCTTTCCAAAACATCAATGGTATCTGCTAAACCTTGCAGCATTGGCATTTCTTCTAGGTACGGTGCTACTGATACTATCATTGCGTGCATAAAATCCGCGTGCCTTTCAAGTAAACCATCAGAGGCCGTCAATCCTTTATAGTATTCTTGGTATGCGTTTGCAGTAACACCAAAGACACCGCCAACTGGTTCCATACCCATGTAACTTACATAGGTTAATTTACCATTTGGTCTGCCATATTCGTCATAAAGTGGCTTGCCTTCTGGAAAGTCCTCTCCCTTAAAAACAAATGAATAGGGCATCCAACCTGGAGGGAGGTTTTCTCTTTCTCTTTTATCGTTGGGATAACCGCCCGTCATACGACCACGGGACACCATCTCGCCAACATATGTTGCCATGCCCGTAGCTAAGCCAATTTTACCAACTGCATTTTGATGGGCCGCTGCACCATTTTTACCCAAAAGATTAGCCATGAATTTTGGATGAAACATTTGGAGATACGGCATATTTTCTGCGGCATTAATAATAGAATTTGTTGGTGCTACGGAAAATGGAATAATAAATCTTCCAAGCCATGTATTTTGTACGGCCCTAGTTGCTTTACCTAAAAACCCTAAATCGGACTGCATTGTATTATGTAGAGCCGTTGTTTCTAAATCTGTGGCAAAACTAACGGGATCTAACAAAACCATTTGGGCATTTGCTACCGCTTCTTCATGGGTCTTACCTTGGTTAAGAGAATGTCTGTAGCGATGGTGTGCTTTTACATTTAACTCCCCTCTTGTGGATATTGTTTTAAACCATTCATCAGCCGCCAGTAACAACGAAAATGGTGTTCGAATAACTTTGCCTAACCAGTTTATGCCCTGCCCAAATCGAGTAGATTCATCCATACTTTTAATAGCCGCCATATCTTCGACTTCTATCTTTGTACCTCTGGTTGGCATCCCAGTTACAAATGCGTGTTTTGCAGCAACCCATGCGTCTGCAAAAGAACCTATTTGACCATGTACTCTTACTAATACATCTTTAGTATACATTTGGTCTTCAGTTAAGTTTGCCTTTAATCCAGGGTTAATAGCCCTTAAAGTATCACCATAAATACCACCCAGAAGTTCGGACGGGTACTGATACATAATGTAAGTAGCATTGCCGAAAAAGTTTCTGAACTGGGTAGCAGGGCCACTTAATATACTTGTTAAAAAAAGTTCGTGAACAACTCGTCTGGATTTCGCGTACCAACCATCTTGGGATAATCTGTTAACAGAAGCTAAACCGCCAATATTATTAGCCTTTATAAGACCTTTAGCAAGTGATTTAGTTACATTATCCGAATGCCCTTCCATAGCTAAATTAACCAGCTTGCCCATTTCTGCTTCATCAAAATTGCCAACGGGTATTTTAAAGCTATTTAAGGCTCTGGCTATTTCCGTTTGCGCTCCTTTAACTTGCATTTGTATGGCAGAATGTACCGCCATTTGCCTTCTAAATTTTAACTTATCGACATCAGTAGCCGTTCCGTTTTCTATTTTGTTAGCAAGTGTAAGTAATTTTTTTGCACTGTTTGCCAGCAACTCTCTGGCGGCAACCATCATTTCTGCGGAAAAACCTTCGCCTTCTCTGCGCTTTAAGATCTTAGCCGTTATACCAATTTCATCTTGGAGAAGATTAACCGCCTTATATTTAGTTTCCTCATGGCTCATCTCTCCCCGTTTAAAAAGATTGGTTTCCCCTTTAAACACTTGTGATGTTGCCTCAATAGCTTTTAAAACATCTTCTTCAGTTTCAATGTTTTCGAAATTAAAATCTGTCCCTTTTGTTTTTAAATCAGATGCGCCTTTTTTTAACTCTTCAAAGAACTGTTCTGATTTCGGTGATGTAATATCGTAGCTTTCACCAACTTGGATGTTAGCACCCCTTCGTTGCCGATTTAAGGCCGTAGAGGCTTGTTGCTTAACCCCTTTCATTGTTTGTAGGTCTTCGGCTATTTGCAGTTCTGTATCGTCTAGTGCTTTAAGTGCATCCTCTTGAGCCGCTAAATCTTCTAATGAAGTTGCTTTAAAATTCTGTTTTTTAAATTGCTCAAAACCTTCTGGTGTCATTATACTTTGCGACAACAGTTCTTTTGCTTTTCTCTCGCTATATTCTCCTTTATCTGGAACTATGCCTCTTTCCTGAGTTGTGGGAATACGGCTCGGTTGTAAAGAATTATCACCTATAGTTTCGGATACTTTTGTACCTTTCAGTACCGAATTGATTATGTCGAAAATACCTTCCTTATTGCCTGACTTAAATAAATTAAGAAGTTTTGAGGAACCGAAGCCAGAGGCAAGCTGAATATTAGGGTTATCTGCGAACTCAGTCGGTTGTCCTTGTGCCAGGTTGTTCTGAGAACGAATGTTACTCTCAGCTATTTCGCCAGGGTCTTTTGGTAGTGCCATATATCCATAAAAAAAGGGCAGTCACTGCTGCCCATCTTAATTAATTTATACTGTGTTTTAGTTAATTCGTAAACTAATTTCTAAACATTTCTGGTAAGTCAGCCTCAAGTTCTGAAGGAAACGGAGAAGGGACTTCACCCAAATATGCTAAATCTAAATAATTTTCTCTTGTAAGAGGTACGTTTGCCTCTTTCATCATCGCAATAACGGGATCATCATTCTGCCCATTCTGGGAGGTTGATACCTCCTGATCGTTCTTTGACAAGGTTTCTGGCTTCGGTTTCATCAATATCTCCATTTTTAAAACGATACCATATTTTGTTTATTTCTTCAACATTTTTAGCATTACCTTTAAAGGTTGGAGTGAACAGTCCCCGTGATGCTTCCCAAGTTATACTTTGCATTTCTCTTGGCAATACTCCCCGTTCTCTAGCTGCTCTTTGGTATGCTTCAACATACAAAGGATAGTTACCGTATATACCAGATAATGCTGATCCTTTTGTCGTACCACGGCCCTTGACTGTCTGGTTTTTAAAGTTGTGATCTACTTCTAAAGATTTTCCAGATAAAGGTCTTAACAGTCCTCCAGCCACTGCGTGTGTATCTACAGTAACATCCCCTGACGGATTGTTAGGATCTGAAATATTATTAAAGAAATTTCTTACTTTATGACGCATTCCCATAGTTTCTGAAATTTTATTAATATCACCATTAGCCATAATACTGTTTAATGCTTTACTTATTTCAACCAAACTACCCCACGACACTTCTGCGTTTTCGCCTTTAATTGTTTTTGCATTATCTAAAAACTTACCTTCTGGAGATAGAATTTTGTACGATTTGTCGTTGTATGTTTCATCATAAATACGAACCCATATACTTCTTAGATTTGATTGTATCTTAGGGTCAGGGTGCATTACCTCACCCAATTTTTTACCTTCAAGCATTTTAAGAAATGGTGCGTATGCAGGCTTATTTAAAGCCTTAATAGACTTAAATGTTGAAACCATCTTAGGATCAAATACTTCGTTTGCTTTCTCTTTTACGATATCAATTGTTCTGATACCTAGTGAGGCATTTTGATACCAATCTTTTTGAGGAGATAAGGATGCCATCACACCAGAAACAGAAGTGTCCGCTATCCCGTATCTAGCTGCCATATCGTTAACAACCTTGTTTGCACCAACGTACCATTGCTTTGATCTATTCCTAATCACTTCTGGAGTTTCGTCATACAAATATAACAAATTGTTTTTGACATGATCTACAAATTGCTCTGATAATTCATTTCCTTGATTTCCAAGATTTTGCATATTTGGGTAATCCTGAGTAATTCCCACATTAAAATTAAATAATCTTTCATCTTGTTTTAAATCGTCAAGGTTAACGGATAACTTAGTAGCAAAAGGATCTTCCGTCTTATTTACGGCAGTGGGTAATCGTGATGATATAACTTTGCCCAGTTTAACCATTGAAGATAACCCAGCTGCTTCCGCTTCCTCACCAGATGCAAAGGTTCCAATAGCTGCACCTCCAGCCATAAACTTAACTTTGTTGGCCTTCATTATTCTAAAGGCATAGGGCAAAGCTAATAGCAGTCCACTAAAAGCACCTTCTTCCATTACGTTTTTTGTACGCAGCAGCAGCCTCTCAAACCCCACTTCCTCATCTTCTGGGCGGCTGCTTAAATATTCTATAACATCGTTTTGCATACCCAAGTCTTTGAGGAACGTAGCAATGTTGCCATCTTCCAGATCTAGTGTTGCGGATGCTAATGCAGCACCTTGCATACCCTTTTCAAAAAACATTCTTTCAAAAGAGGTGTTAACTCCTTTCTGCATTTTTGTTGTTCTTAATGCAGGGATAAACATCGTTACTAGAAATGAAGCCATCGGCTCCAATGCTTCTTCAAGAACATTGGGATCGCCAATACGCATAAGTTCCATATCGCTAGTGGCATCACCTAATTTTGCCTGCTTTTCTCTTTCTGCCAATCCTTCTTCGGCAGACATCCACATTCCTTCTGATGCCCCAGGTATTACGGATTTTTGTCTATTAAACTTAAAATAAGGAATAGGAAGTCCAGCCTGACGAATGGCATCACCAATATCAGCACCTAACTTCATTACATTTTCGCCAACATCCAGTGCTACGTTCCCAGCAAATTCACCTATGCCTTTTATCTTATCTGCCGTCTGCTCTGGCTTTGTAATAGCCTTTTCGACCATATTCATAGGGCCAACATTACCTAAATCAGACTCCACAAAGTTAGCTAATCCTGACATAAGACTGCCAAACATACTTTGTTCATCAGCAATCTGATCGGCTGACTTATCCTGATAGATTTCGTTTTCTACCACTGGCCTCATTTCTGCTTCAATATCCATATCAATCTGCCATTATGTCTTCAATAAATTCTATATAGGGAATTAAATCCCTTCTCATTTCGTCACCATTTTTAGAGTCAACCTTCATATTTTGTTTTATCTGTTCTCTAAGGGCTTCCAGATTTGTAGACAAATTTGGGTCAAGAGAAATAGTAACACCAAATTCTATATTGTTTATATTTATGTTTTCAATTTGATCTCGTAACGATTTACGGGCATTTGCAACAATTTCTACTTTATTTTCCTCCATTATGCGGTTCATTTCGTTGTGTAGAAATGTTCTTGTTTGGGTGGACTTATCTGTTGTATTGACCACCTCAAGAAAGTCTCTACTTACAGAATAATATGAATTACGTTTCATTAATTGAAATTCATTAGAGGTATCGGGATCATCACTTGTTTTATAGTGAAACTGTGCAAATTTTAATGCATTGCTAACGGCTTCATCTAGCCGACTTTCAGCCAATGAGTTTAGAAATTTATAACCCGTTTCTGTTATAAAACTCTCTTTTTTTAGGAGTTGTTGCTGAATATCGCTCAATTTTAATGAGCCATTTACCAATCCGATTTGTAGAGTTATTAGGTTTTGTTCTGCAACTGGGTCACCCGTTTTGGCAAAAAAGGGTTTAGGAGCATCAAAGAAAAATGCCTCCATAGTGTCTAACTCAACTTGCGTAGCATTCGCAGTTTCTTTTAAAACTGTATGTAATAATTTCTGCGCCTCTAAACCAGATATTTCATCCTCTTCTCCAAAGTCATACTCATCAATAATGTATTTTGCAAAACTGTCTGTTCGATAAATTGGCATCAGGTTTTTTATTTCACTGCTACTATATGTATCTGTTTCATCAATCGTTACGAAGTTGTTATGTGTAGCTTCTTTAAATTCTGTATTAAGTTCTTCCTGACGATCAATAAATTTATTTACGTTGTCTTCGTATGAAATAGCCTCCTTAAATATTTTAGTCGCTATATCATTTCTGTCACCCTCTGGTAGTTGCATTAATGTATACAACATATATTCCGCACCATTCCCGTAATTGGCTTGAAATTGTCCTATTGTTAGCGAAGTCTCTTCAACATTTTTAACGATAGTTGCAATATCGGTTTCTGATAGTTGTGAATAATCAAGTGAGCCATCTTCTTTTCCATAGGCTTTTCGCAACTGTTCAATATACATCATTGCATCTAATGTCGTTTCTAATTCTATTGCAGCCGCACTATCATTGCTGATAAAACTTCTTGTTACATTTTCAGCTATATTTCTTTGTGCGTTATAGAGTTTTATTTTAAATTCATCTGTTTCACTTCTTGCACCTTCTTCGGCAAGGAACAAAGCAACCTTTTGGTTGTAATCATCTACTGTATTATAAGTATTATTCAGATCGTTTTCTAAAGAAGTAAATTTTGCAGCACTTACAGTCTCAGATTCTGTTATGTTTGTCTGTGCTATTGCCCCTCTCAATGCAAATTTATTATCGCTTTCACTAGCAAGAAAAGTTGCTTCAAATTTCTGCAAAGCATTTTTATTTTTACCAAGCCTGCTAAGAATATCCTTTTTTATTCTTTGCGTTTCTGAATTCCATTCTGGTTTATCACCATCAAGAATACCGCTTGTGTCTTGCCTTTGCGATAAATCAAACCTTAAATTTCGAAGCCTATCTTTTGCCTCAATGCTAAGTTTATCAAGTTTAAGCTGCTCTGCCATGTTGTAGCGATAGAGGGCATAATCCCCAATGCTGCTTGTTAATGCCTGACCGACTTTACCCTTGTCTATTGCCGCCTGGACAAATGGCTGCGCTCTCTTTCGGGTCTGGAATGCACGACCAGGAGCCTCATTGGTTGCTTGAATACGCGATCTGTAAACTGGTATTCTCATGCAAATACTCCCATCTGATCTGCCATCTTGGCGGTATCACCAAAAGATTTAATAAGAGAAGCGGTGCCTTGTGCCTGGAGAGAGGCTGCTTGTGCCCCACCTTCCATCCGTGATAGTTCTGCCTGCAATCGACTATCCTCCTGGGCATCGGCTATCTGCATTTGCGTAATGGCATTGTTATAATCCATAACCTTCTGCTCGTACTCAAATTCCCTGGCATTCTGCTCTAAATTCATCTGCGTGGTGCCACTAGACATATCTATGCCAGCATAGGCGGTGTTTGCTCTTACCTCTCCTTGTATGGCTTCAAATGCGGATTTACCGCGTTGTTTCTCCATAGCCAGGTTCTGATTAATAAGATCGGACTGTTTTCCTAGAAGATCAACATTTCGCTCTATGATGTCAGCATTAAACTCACCAACTTCTCTGGCTGCTTTAGCTGCACTGTCAGCAGCTGCTTTCTCTTGCAGACCACCAATAAGGTTCATTCCTAGAGATATTATTTCAAATGGGCCAAGTGCCATTTCTCACCTATATGTCAAATGTATTTAATCGCGGAAATAAGGCCAGAACCGTAAGAGGTAAAGCCTGCGTTTGCTGAAGATAGATCCTATCCTGGTCATCAAAACCGCCCGTAAATTCTATGTCTTTGTCACCCGTAAAAAGAGACACTGCGGTATCCATAGCCATTGAACTGTCTCTAAATGGTATACGTTCTACGGAACTTGAACTGGTGCCGACTTCAACACCTACGGTTTCGAATAACCTAACAGTCACCGCATGAATTCTCTTCGGCTTACCTTGACTAGTTCCGTCAACCGATCCGCTTTCCAACCGTAATGTCTTCATACTGCTAGTAAAACCTAATCCCACGGCTGCCGTTGTTACACTAAAGTCCGTAGTAATACCGCCATCTGATACGGTTTTTGTTGCATGAGAGGCTCCATT
>TARA_R100000655_G_scaffold132_4_pt1 | contig 11886 bp, 8 predicted proteins | sample TARA_R100000655 | Tara Oceans TARA_R100000655 (sample SAMEA2622497) | marine metagenome | biome: marine biome (ENVO:00000447); feature: deep chlorophyll maximum layer (ENVO:xxxxxxxx); material: "saline water (ENVO:00002010), including plankton (ENVO:xxxxxxxx)" | depth 90 m
GGTACATTGTTTGGAATAGTTATAGCTTCAGATACTTGTGTAGTTTTTTCTTCAGGTATAATACTTGATTGTGGTTCTACTTCTATTGGTTCTTTTTCTAATAGCTCTCCTGTTAAAAACCAATGTTCTAATTGTTCACCATTTAATCCTAATGGCACTCTCATCCATTTATTTTTAATACCAATCAATTCTGATCGATCAAAAATGTCAGTTAATTTAAGGTCACCATATTTTTCAGGATTATTTTTTTTAATTCTTTCTAACATTTTAGGATAAATAGATGTTACTTCTAATGGTGGTAAATTACTTGCATTAAACTTACCACTTAACAACATATTAATTGTAACTTGGCTAAAACCTCTTCTGTTTCTAAGTTCTTTTACAATTTGATAACGCGATAATTTTAAATCGTCTTGTAAAAATTTTACAAATTCATACGCTCTGCTATATTCTCTGTACTTATTCATTTGTAAATCATTAAATTCTTTAGGTAATAAAAAAGGATCTTCTATTATTTTTTGTGGATTTGTTGTGTCTCTTTTAAAATCTTTATCGGCACTTGTAATTCTTCCAGTAAAATCATTAATTACATATGTAATACTGTTTATAGGGTTTTCTTTTTTAGCACCTAATCCTAAAAATAATTTTAACAATTCGTTAGTTGTGTTGTATTTATCTGCTGATTTAGTTAGATCTCCTTCTGCAGCTTTTAAAACTTTAGATACATTTTTAAATGTAGTAGGATTTATTGCATCAATTAAATGCGCTACACTTTTTCCTAATATAACATCAAAAGAATCATTTCTCATATCAAATATAATACTACCTGTTTTTGTTTCACCACCTCTTGCACCTGGCACACCAAAAGATTTAGGAGTAATATCTAATATTGCTTCTGTTAGAATAGCTTCTTCTAAGAATGGCTCAAATAGTAATGTAAAACCACCTTTTTTCTTTTCATCATAATCATAAAAGAAACCTTTAAAAAATCTCGTATAGATTGCATCATCACTTTGATCCGTGTTAAACATCTTACTAGTTACTGCTTCTACTGCATCCTGCACTCCTTCAAAAGGTTGCTCTCGACTCCAGTTTAAAGTCCAAAATGTTTTATCATCACGTATTTTACTAATAGGATATATAGTAGAGTTTTTATCATACCATGGTGAAAACCATCTTTGATATTTTCTAATAAAATCTTCGTCTATATTTGTAATAGCGCCTGTTGCTGCAAACAGTCCTTCTTGAAAACCATATAACGTAGCATTCAAACCTATTAATCTTCTTGCTCCCATTTGTCGTAAGAATGGGTTACTAGATGTTAGTTCCCTGGTACCATACGCTAGTGTATTGTATATGTTTCTAATTGTTTCTGATCTAAAGGCTACGAAATTACCAACTGGTAATCTTCTCCAGTTTCTAACTAAACTAGGAACCATGTTATAGTTTGGATATACGTCAACAATATATTTAGCTGCAATTTCTTTTAACGCTTTACCGTATGTTTTCTCTGATCCATCTAAATTTAATGGATTCCATTTCATTTTAAATACTTCTCTAAACTGATTAGATACAAGATCTTGCCATTTGTATGGCACTGTTCTGCCAGATTCTACCACGTAACCTAATTTTTTAGCGGCCTCTGTAGTCAATCCTCTTATAGGTATGGCTGCTAGCATTTGTGATTTAGTAAACTCATAACCATATGCTTTCCACACGTTATCAGATGCTTGATAAAATTCTGTTGCTTTTCTAAAAATAGGATTTTGTAACATGTACTTAAACAATTGATCGGTGTTAGCAAATCTATTAGCAGCGATATCACCGATGATTGCTTCTACCTCACCAGCTACAACTGAACTATCTATTATGCCTTCGTCAGAATATTCTTTTAATTTTTTTCTCATAACGTTAGGATTAATTCTTCCGCTACCTACAACTTCACCAAACACATATTTCATAGCATCTAGTACACTTGCATGGGCACCAATGTGTCCTTGCATTAATGAAAAGAACATAGCAGTTTCAAAGTTTCTTGTTTGTGTCATTAAAGACAAAACTGTTTTACTTAATTGTGCTGTGGTTTTAGCTGCGAGAAAAGCTTTGTATGGTGCCCACTGCAATAAAAAATCTGTAGCTAATGCATCACTTGCAATACCATTAGCAATCTCTGGTGTTGTAAAGTAATTACCTTTCTTACCTCTGGTATATATTTTTGCTATGTCAATGTTTGATGTTCTTGCTATAGTTTGTATTGGTACTAAAGATTTTGCTACATATTTTTGTACACCTTCCATAGCAAATTTTTCTGGGTCTGTTACAATCCAACCAGATCTTAATCCTTCTTTTAATATTTGTTTGTGTGTAAACAAATGAGACAACAATTGCGCTTGTTGTGTAACAGTATCTGTAATAACAGTAATAGGATTATTTATTTTACCCATTAAGTCTTCAATAACTTTTGGTAATGTTTGTTTTTTAGCTAAAATTTTATCTGGTGTAACTAAAGAAGTTATAGCCTGCATTCTTTTTATAGGACTAGCTCCTTCTTTACCATACTGTATAATTTCATCTACTTTTTGAGAAGCTAATCTAGATAGTTCTGGCCACAACTTACTTCCTTCTTTTACATTTTTATATTTTTTATTTGTTTTTTTAATTAAATCTACAAAGTAATTAGTTGCTGCATTAATTTTAGTTTGATCTGGTTTAAAACTTCCTTGAAATATTTCATAAGACGTAGTTAGATATTTACCCATACCGTCTACAATTTCTTTTTTTATTTCTTCACTTTTTACATACGGTTTAATTTCTTTACTTAATTTTTCTATAGTTTTTTGTATGTCTACAACAGGTTGTCTTAAAACTTCTGGTAAATTTTTAAGAGGTATTTCACCTTTTAAATATTTTAGCACATCATCCCAATATTGTTTACCTGCAGATACACTTGATGTTGTAAAAACTTTATTACCAAATCCTTTGTTTAATAAATTGTATATAGATCTATCTATTCTTTTGAGATCAATTCCTATAGATTTTTTATATTTGTTAGTCATTCTCTCACCTTGAAGCATAATTTGTTTTGCTTCTTTAGTAAAAGGTCCCCTAACTCTTAACGGTGTAAGTATAAATTTATCTGCAGCAGCCATTAATCTTTCTGACATTGGACCCATAGTTGTAGAAAAGAATCCCCATTTTTCTAATGGTGGTATTTTTTGTGTAATAAATCCACCGCCTTTTTTAATAGCGTTAACTGTTTGAGGCACACCTGATTTTCTACTAGCTAAAATTTTAGACACAGGGTTAAGAACTAAAGTATTAAAAGGTGCAGCCGTTGTTTTATAAATCCCTTTGGCAGTTGCACCAGCTACTCCTATAATTTTACCAGCAGCTAATGTTAAACCACCAATTAATACTGTGCCTTCTGCACCGTGTATTAATTTTCTTTTTAAAATTTCTGCAGCTTTTTTACTGTTACTTAATTTGTCAAATTTTTCTTTATCGATAGGTGGCATAAAACCAAAACCTTCTGTAAAGGTAGGTTTTTCTTCATCTGCTGTAATTGTTCTACCTACTCCATACTTTACAGGTAGACCCCAAAACCCCATTTTTTGTGCAATGCTTGATGCATATTTTATATTACCAAACTGATCTGTTAGTGTTTTACCAGACTTATCTACTTTAGCTTTTTTCTTTGATAATCTTTCTACAATTTTTTTAGTAGTTCCCGGTGCTGCTTTTTTAGCAACATAACCAAAACCTTTTATTATTCTACCACCTAAAAATGTATCAATACCAAACTGTGTAAGCTCGTCAGTTAATTCTTGTATAGCACTGTCTTGATTAAAAGGTTGTGATTTGTTTGGGTACTGAATATCATCAGCTCTTGGCCAATTGTTTTCTATATATTCTAATGCGTTAATTGCATTATCAGGGCCAACGGCATCTACTAACATAGCAGCCCATCTAGTTATTTCTCTAGTTGTATCTAAAACAGGTTCTACAAGTCCAGATATAATTTTAGTAGATGTTTTACCATAATATTCTTTTTGTTTAGCTTTTGCTATTTCGTCTTCTCTGTACGCAAGGTCATAAGATTTAGCTCCCTGTAATTCAAATGCAGTTAATCTATCTACTGTTTTTTCACTAAATAGTTCAGGGTTATCAGCTACAAACTTTAATCTTTTATTTGGATATAATAATATATTAGATTCGCCAGCTTCTTTAGCAGCTTTGATTGATCCATATTTTTGCACAACAGAAATATAATCTTTAACAACATCGGGGTTGTCTCTAAATATATCTAAGTATCTAAGAGTGCTATCTTTGTAATCTGCAGGTAAAGTGTTGACATAACTTCTTTCTTGAGTTGACAATAGATCAGGTTCCATCAACCCTTCTTCAATAAGCTTTTGATTTATTGTTTCAACTTTTTCGTCAGCTTGTTTTGTAATTGACTCAAGATCAAGCTTCTCATTTATTTGAGACATGATCTCTTCTACTTTACGATCTAGTATAGCGTTTTTATCTTCGAGTTCTTTGTTGGGAAAAAAGTTTTTGTTTGAATCTGCCATTCATCTTATGTCATCTCGGTTTGCATAGGCAACACAAGACTTACCCCATATTTGTTATTGAAAGCATATACGTCCGCTTGGGTTGTTATTTGTGCAAAGTCCGCGAAGGCATTTTGATTATAGTAAATTAATTGTACAATTTCATCAGTTACTTCAGCTGGTATTTTAGCTCTAAATTCTGAATAAGGTATTGGTACACTTGCCTGTTGAGGTTCTTCTGCTACAGTTTGTTCTTCCATAACTGTTTCTGTTGCAACTGGCATCGCACCCGTTGCTGGTGTACCCATTTGATAACCCGCTCTACCACCATCTGCTTTAAGGTCCACACCTAATGCACCTTGTATCTGTAAGAAAATTCTTATTGCATCAGCAGCTGCTGTTGCTGGATCTCCTCCTCCTGCAATTAAAGCAGCAGTAATATTTGCTATATCTTTTTGTGTAGAAGTTCCTGCTAATATATCTTTTAATCTTGTTTCGTATTCTGGTCCTCCGTCAGGATATAATTGTTTTAATTCTTTTATTTTTAATCCTGTTGCAGTTCTTGCTGGGTCAAACTGAATTTTAGCAATGTCAAGTGCTCCTGAATTTTGTAGTTCTTGTACAGCTATTGCTGATTCTTCTTTTAAACCATATTCCGTACGTAATTTTTTCATATCAAAACCTCGATCATCTAAACTTTTTAATCTTTCTTTTCTCTCTCCAATATCTTTTAGTTTAGCTGCGTCTTGTAAATCTTTTCTGTCTTTTCTAATTTTAGCTATGTTTTCTGCTTGTTCAAAACCAGCTTCACCTGTAGTTTTGTAACTACCATCAGGGTTTTTCATGTTAGCATAAGTTCCAAAAGAACTAATAATGTCATACATATTTGTTCCTTCTGGTGTTTTAACTACTTCTTGTTCTTCAACAGTTAACTCTTTCATTTTATCTTCGTAAGACATTGGTTTTTCAAATCCTGTTCTATTACCCATCATGTTCCCCATGATTGTACCACCACCGATAGTTCCACCACCATAGTATCTTGGTCTTGGTGTATCCATACCTGATGTAATACCAGTTCCTTGTGCAGAGTATCCCATTCCGCCTCTCATAAACATTGGTCTTTTTAAAATTTTATTATACATATTATGCCTGTTGTGTCCCTGGTGGAGGTGTTAATGTTCTATACATATTAGCAAAACCACCGATACCTTGTACTACTGGATTTGGTGTAAATTTCTGTGTAGGTGATCCAGGCATTGCTCCTGCAATTGAACCATATATATTTGCTACGTCTGTAATTCTTTGTTGTGGTAAGTCATAAGCTGTTTGTGCAGCTAGTGCTAACTGATTTAATTTTTGTTGTTCTAGTTGTTGGTCTTGTAATCCTAATGCTTCAAGTCCTGCAGCTTCTGTTTGTTGTAAACCTGGAACTGTTTGTGCCATAGTTTGTAAATTACCTAATTGTTGTTGCTGTTGTCCTAAAGCTTGTGTGTAACCTGTACCATATAGACCAGCAAGTAATGCTGCTCTGTTTCTATCTGATTGTGTTCTGTATTCTGCAGACTCCACACCTTGTCTTGCACCACCAAAAGCACCAGCAGTAAACGCTTGATCTGCAATACCTTTTTGTTGTATTGCTGCTTGTCTATCAAAATCTTGCATTGTTGTTCTAATGACTTCTTGTTGATAAGGTGACATAAATTGTTCATAACCTGATGGGTCTAACAATTGTTGAGTTCCAATTTGATCAATGTAAGGTTGATAAGATGCAACACCTGTACCACCTGTAAAACCTGTAACTTGTCCTGTAGCATCTCTTTGTACAGCACCTAGTCCAGACATGTCTGCAACAGACTGAGCTGCTGCTTGTTGGAATGCTGATTGACCTGCAACTTGAGGAGTTAATGCTCCTACATCAATAGGAGTTCCTAGTTGCCCGATACCATATTTAAGAATATTCTGTCCAAATGGTTGCAACGTTGCGCTTGGTAATAGTCCAGCTGTGTTATAAGATTGTGTAGCCATTATGCTATCATCCTTTTAGCTGATGGTTTTGCTTCTAAATTTTTCATTGTGTCATACATTCTTTTTGCACCTTTTTGTACACTTCCACCACCTGCAGCTCTTACTGCGTCAGCTGTAAATACAAATTCGTTTTTAGATAATCTTGCTGGTACATCGTCTTTTCTTTCGTACTCTCCAATTGGTACAAAGCCACCAGAGAATCTATAATCTTTTTCCATACCACCCATGTCCATGATACCACCGCCAGCTCTTTTAACTCTACCACCTTTAGCTGCTTGCATGATGCCTGTGTCTTGTTTAGGCATTTTTTTATTATTCATCATCATTTCTTTTAAATCTTCTAATTGTTCTTCAGTTAATAAATCTAAAGTTTTGCCATACAACATTAAAGCTAAATCATTTAACTCTGACTTAGGATCTGGTGCAGACACTGAATCGGATCCTAATTCCATTCTTAAAAACTCATCAATTTCCATTATAGGCATTCCAGGTCTTTGTTCGTTCATTTCATATTTATAGTTTTCATATGCATCAATATCGTCTTGATCATATTTACCTGGTTCATAAGAAACAGTCATTGCTTCTGTTTCTGATTCTTCAAAGTCTCCTTTAATCATGTCTCTCCAACCACCATCTTGAAAAAATAATTCAAATTCAAAATCAAATATAGATTTATCTGGTGTATCCATTTGAGACCATATCTGCATTGCATCAGCTCTATCACCACGGCCTGTAGAATAAAAAGCCATTTCCATTTTGTCTTCTTGCATTTCTTTATTCATGCCTTCGTTAAAACCCATACGTTTTACAACTTCTGGTGCTTTCTTTCTTAATGCTTCTATACCTGGACCACCTCCTCCAGCAAGACCCATTTTAGCAACAACGTCAGGTCTAACTTTTCTAAGTGCTGTAATACCAGGGTTTGGATCTGGTGTACCATTTTTTAATCTCATAATTCCGCCATCTTTTTTTTCTGGTATAGTATAAGCTTCTGGAGATAACTCTGATAAAACTAATGCTTCAGCTAATTCTCTGCTTAAACCTTTATCCATTAATTCTTTTATTTTTGCTTCGTATCTTTCATTAGCACCTGAAGCTAAACCAATTCTTCCACCATCTTTTAATTTCATAATTCCTCCGTCTTTAACACCTGTTGCTTTTGTAAACGATGTTACATCTGCTTTTGTAGTTGGTAAATTTGCTACAGTCATAGGTGTAAGATTCAAGTCGATAGCTGCTTGTGCCTCTTGACCTGCTGCTTCTGCAGCTGCCATATAGTCTGCGTATGCAGCTTCATCTAATTCATTTCTTCTTTTAGCATCTTTATAATCAAGGTATGCTTTACCAACACCAACTGCAGTGTCTACTATTGGTTTATATTCTTTATATTTGTTATATGCGTCTGTTAAAATTGAAAGTACCATATTTCTAATTCCTTGATGTGTGATTATATACTAAAACCGCAGGGATTCTACCTGAACCTACCAGTTTACTTAATTTTTTAGCCATCGTCAATATATTATAAGTCGCCACTCTCAGCTCCTAAACCTAAACTAGCTACTTTTATATGGACATCTCTTCTAATATGTTCTCTTTGAGTAGCAGTATTAGGGTCATTTACATCATTGTCTGCTTCAGCATCTGACATGTATTCTGCACCTGTTTCTGTATTAGTTAAAGTAACCTCTACTTCAGGTGTTATGACATGGGTTCTTTTTCCATCTATCTTTTTGTATTCGCTTTTTGCTTCTTGCTCTATAAAAGGCATAGTTCTCCTATTGTCTACTTGTTTGTAGTACTGATGCAGTCATCTTTATAACATTAGTTGTAGCACATTGCATCTTTAATTTATCGCCTGCTTCTAGTATCAATATATTATTAAAAGTCAGAACATCCACCCCATTACTGGCCCCTACTGCAACTACATCATATTCAAAATCAGTAGTGCTAGTAGCATCATATACCTTAAGAGTTACATCTAAAGCACTTCCATGAGTGTTAAATAGCTTTATTGTTTTTACAATAGTTGTAGTCTCCTCGGGTGACTCATACATGTCCACATCAGACCCTGCTGCGTTAACTGTTTTTTGAATATTTTTATATACGTTTGCCATTAGGACATAAAGAAATTAAATCTCTCTTGTTGCTCCTTTTCTTGTGTTAAAAACGTTGAATTTAATTGTTCAATCAAAGATGTAATAGTTCTGTTTATTTGTCTTTGATTATCCTCTGTGTATTCTTTTCTTGGCTCTGGTAATCTTACTACTATTTTTGTCATTATCTTCTCCCATCTGCTTGAACATCTACTTGGAAAGTACCATATCTCCATTTTTCACCAGCACTTTCGTTTTCTATTTTTACATTTGCATATCTTCCTCTTGCTCTAGTATCAAATTTAGTTGAACTAGCAACAACACTAAACGGACTATATTTACTTGTGCTTGCAGTAGATGAAGGAAAGTCTTTTAATCCTATAGTTACTTTAGCTGTGCCATCTAATGTTTTAAAATCAGGAAAAAATCTTCTCATTGCTAAAAAGAATTCTCCCATTCCTTCTGATGTTTGTATTGCAAAATCATATGATTGTACAAAAGAAGTTAAAGCAGTCGTAGTTCCATCAGGGTTAATTTGATCTGTGCCTACTTCATGCTCAAAGTAAACTGTTTGACCTAACCCTGTTGAACCTACAATACTTGGAAAAGTTCCTGTAGAAGAACTGTTAAATTGTGTTGCATGTGGTCTTGGATATACTGTTGAGTCAATCCAAGTAGTTCGAATTGAATTTGTATTAACTCCTGTATACCACACACCACCAGGTGTTTGACCAGATTCACCGTAATTATAAACTACATATCTATCATTATATGCTGAATTAGATGTAGGATAATACCAAACAACTTCTGTAAATAAGTTATTAATACCGGCTACAACTTGTTGTCCTTTTGTTGTATCAAAGTCATCAAATACATAATCTTCTACCATACAAGGTAAAGAGTTTACGGTACCATCAAATGCAAAGAAACCATTATTACCAATCCAATAAGCAACACCATCTATTTCACAACATGCGTTTTGACCAATCAAGCCACAGTTTGTACCTACTTGTTCAAAGCCAAATGTAAAAGGTGCACCAATAAATTTCATGGTGTACAAAGCATTATCTGTCCATACTAGAATATTTTCTTTTGCAACAATAGCTCCCATAATTTTTGTACCATCTTGTAATCTTTGGGAGCCAGCACTGTTTTCTGCAGTAGGTGCATATACATTTATTTGTTCTTGATTAGAAAATCTTATAAACATATCATCTTGTGTTTGAGGATCACCTATAGTTGTTTCTGTTCCAAAATGAATTAAGTGTCTTGTTGTTGGTGAAATTAATGTAGATCTAGATGCAGTAGGATTTCCTTCAGTCCCACTTATAGCTGTTACAAAATTTGTAGTTAATGTTGATGCACGAGTAGTAAAGTTTGCTGCAATAGAAGAGTCCCAAGTAAAAGTTTTACCATTAGAAATAGTTGCAACCAATACTTGACCAAAATTGTTTAGTGACCAGAGACCTGGTTCTAGTGTAACGGTAGACGCTGCAACTGCATCACCCCAGTTACCCCATTCTGTTGCATCTTGAACTGTTGTATTAGTAGAATGAGCTTGACCATTAGATGTTCCAGGAGTTGCTGTTCCTTTAGCACCTCTAGTAATACCTAAAAATTGTGTAGAACTTTTTGATGTATATGTAATTAATTCTGCAGTTGGTAAAGTTCCAACAGCTATTGTACCTGCAGATGCAAATCCTGTAGTGCTGTCTACGGTTACTGCAGTTCCTGATCCACCTGTACCAGCAGTGTCTGCATTTAACGATCCATCTAATTCTGTGCTTTGTGATCCTGTAACATTTCCTCCATAGTTTCCAATACCAAAACCATATCCATATGATTGTGCTGAAGGACCTACCGCCTGATAAGGATTTACTGTACAAGAACTACCTGAAGTTAAATCTGATCCACCACCATTTGCTTCTGCTGATGGTGATGTAATTGTAAAAGTTGTAGAACTTGGAACTGTTATTACTTGACAAAGTTTATCTTCAAAAGTTGACGCTGCAATACTAGAACCTGTTGGCATAGTTACTGAATCTAATTCAACAATATCTCCTATTTCTAAACCATGATTAGTAGACGTCGTAATTGTTACTGCAGTTCCTCTAGTTGTGCTAGTTGTTATAGTAGAACCAGTAAATTGTGTTTGTGCTCCTGCATTATTACTTCTGTAAGGAGTAATGTCATAAAGTTGACCTTCAAAATATATAAGTAAAAATTTATCGGTCCCTATTGCAACATATCTATTACCTTCTAAGTCAACAAAAGCATGTTGTTTTCTAGCTACACCACATATGGTGTCACTTAATAAAGAAGACCATCCTCCAACTTTTTCAGGAAGACTATATCTCCATCTAGAGTTATCAGAATCTACCCATCGATCTGTTGCACCAACACCTGTGTCTTGTTTATCGACACCCGGTTGAAATTTCATTTCAAAAAGAGCCATCTATTTAGCTCCTTACGCTGTATTAGTTTTATATGCCCAACCTCTTGTAGAGTCTACATATACTAAGGTTATTGATTGACCGTTTGTGTTTAAGGTTAAATCAGATGTTGCTGAGTTAATTGGTTGTCCATTTCTACCTATTGTACAATTGTTTGAACCCCAAGTACCTCTTGTATCTAAAACACTAACTTCATCTCCGACTGTTGGAGATGCTGGTAAATTTATTACTATTGGATTGGCTGTTGTATTAGCAAAAATTTGAGCTCCAGCTACTGCTGTATAAGCACTATTAGCATCTGTTATAGTTGCATAACCTTTTTCAATTATGCTCATTACTGTTTCTGTTCCATTTGATTTACAAAGAACAGTTGCTCCTGGTGGTATTTGAGTTGTGCTACCACTAGCTGTTAACACCCCTAAAGTTCTATTAGATGTGCCTCTTACGGTGTCATCTTTCATAATCCACACTCTAGTTACACCAGAACCTGATGGCATAGTAATTGTTCTATCCCCACCTAAAGTTCCATATAATCTTAAATATGCATTTTTACCATTTGATGTTGCACCATCCGTTAGTAGTAAGGTAACACTACCTGAAGCCATATCTACATCTAAGGCCCCTGTTGATGATTGTTCTAATATTTGTAAGTTGGTATTAGTAATACCACCCCATTGACCAGCTTTTTCGCCGGTTGTAATAATTTCTAATTGTATATCTGATGAATAACTTGATGCCATAATTTTATACTCCTGGATCTAT
>TARA_R100000655_G_scaffold61976_2_pt1 | contig 11868 bp, 16 predicted proteins | sample TARA_R100000655 | Tara Oceans TARA_R100000655 (sample SAMEA2622497) | marine metagenome | biome: marine biome (ENVO:00000447); feature: deep chlorophyll maximum layer (ENVO:xxxxxxxx); material: "saline water (ENVO:00002010), including plankton (ENVO:xxxxxxxx)" | depth 90 m
ATCAGTTAGATCATCAAGAGATTTCTCTGGAAGAATCTTATCAAAGTCTTGCTTACGTTCATTGTAAGCAGAGAAGTTGAGTTTTATAGTATCAAGTATATTGTTAATCATTATTTATCCTTTATTTATTATTAAATGAATGCACCACTAACGAGGGTCGACAATGGGGTTGTACTGTATAGAACTCAACAGACTTTTTCAACGAAAACAGACCCCAGTGCAACCTCATTGGAGGGGGGGCGGTATCCCATATATCCCACGCACCCATTCTACACCTATTTTTCAAAAACTGGCAGTAGAGGATCTTAAACCCTTTTTATTACCTTCCGTTTATGAAATACGAAGATACACCTCAACTTGAAGTAATGAACCCGAAAACAGATGAATTTGAGCCTTTAGACCCTATGTTAAGCGATAAGGCATGGAGAATTATTAGCGTCTTTACGGCAGAAGAAAAGGTAATGGAGAGAACCTTAAAGATACATAAATGGATGAGCGGTGAAGAAGGTTTACATCATATCGAATACAACTAGACGCATGGATTAACTGTTATATATATATAACTGTATTAATACTACTGTTATATATATAACTGTTAATATATAGTAACAAGTTATGTATAGCAACAGTTTATAATATAATAGTTAAGGTAATATTACTGTATGGACTTTATCACTCGAAAATTTAAAAAAAATAAATATCAAAAAGTCACCTATCCGATCTTTACTAAACAAGAAGCAGACAATAGAGAATTAGAATACACGTCTTGGAGAGAGTGTCAGGTAGGTGGCTATGGTTTAAGCGATGATGGGTTTGTTTCTGAATGTATTTATAGAAAGCAATATAAGGCAAAAGAACAGGTAACCTTTCCCTTTGGGCGTCAATGGATAGGTCAGTCCAATTTAGAGTATCTGCCGCACAAACTTTCGGGTCAGTATTCGCAGATAGGCACTCGATCTTGGGATGAACAAGAGTCTAAGAAAACTCGTACAAAAAATGCCGTAAAAGTGTACGCAGAGATGATGTTAAATGGAGACAACATCGATTGGGGATTGGTGGGAAAAGTCTATCGTAGCGATCAAGAGCGACCCGATTTAACGGCAAAAAGATTATTTAAAAAGGAAAGTATACAGAAAATGCTAGATGAACAAATACAAAAAGCTTTAACCGAGCGGAATCTTACGCAAGGTGATGTGCTTGATATGTTGCTAGATGCTATTAAAATAGCCAAAGAAAAGGAAGATCCTTCTAACATACTTAGGGGAGCTGAACAGTTTATACGGATTATGGATATGTTGCCTAAAAAGACCATGCAAACCGATGCCGTACAGATTGATATGACTAGCACCATATTGGATAAAATTGCTAAAGAAGAAAAAAAGAGCTTAACAATGTCTCAAAAAAAGGAAATTCCCTATGAAGAAACCTCAAAAGCATAAAAAAATTGTAATTATACAATCTGAAGATCGAGAAAAGCTGATCTCATTTATGCAAGTATTAAAAGACGTAGCGGGAGATATGGGGTTACAAGTAGAAGACGGAGAAACAGAAATGGCTATGGGAATGGATTATTAATGCCTAAAAAGGAGGAAGATAAGACCGTTATACTGCAAAAGTTAAAACACGATATGATGTTGTTTGGGAAAGTATGTATGCCCAATATGTTTGCAGTAGAGTCTCCTAAGTTTCACTATACCATTGCTGAAAAACTACTCAATCCCGATATAAAACAAATGAACATTGTGGCTCCTAGAGGTCATGCAAAATCTTCTATTGTTGCGGGAGTCTTTCCTTTACACCATTTGATGTTTGGAGATGGGAAAAAATTAATTGTGTTGGTGTCTAGAACTCAAGATCACGCAGTTAAATTGCTTGGATTGTTAAAAGATACGATGGATTTCTCAGATCAGTTTAGATCTATCTTTGGGTATTGGGGATCTCATAGTGCTAAATCGTGGTCTAAGTCAGAAATAGAGTTAAAAGATGGATCGGTGGTTATTTGCAAAGGTACAGGTCAGCAGTTACGTGGTATTAAAGTAGGAAATCAACGACCTACGCTGATTATTGTGGATGATCCTGAAGATGAAAACAACACCAAAACGGCTGAAGCTATGGAAACCAATTTACGTTGGTTACTGCAAAGTGCGGTTCCTTCCGTAGATCCACGAAAAGGGCGTATTGTTATTATTGGAACCCCTCAGCATCAACGGTGTCTAGTGGAAACCTTAAAAGGGATGCACGGATGGGATAATATGACTTTTAAACCCGATTTTGAAAAGAACATCGCTTTATGGGAAAATTGGTGGAGCATTAAAAAATTATTAGAGAAAAAGAAAGAATTGGAGTCCATTAATCGCTTATCGGTGTTTTACAGGGAATACGCTTGTGAAATTGTAGGAGATGAAGATCAACTGTTTAAAGCTGAAGACTTTAGATTCTTTGAAGGCGACTTCTATCGTAAAAATAATAAAAATTATTTAAAACTAACCTCTTTAGATGGGGTTCCGTGTGATAAAATAGTGCCTATAAACGTATTTACAGGCGTGGATCCAGCTTCAAGCGTAAAAAGGGGTGCAGATTATTCCGTTATTTACAATCTTGCTGTAGATGATGAAGAAAATAGGTATTCGTTACCCTATTACAGAAAACACGCCAAACCTTTGGATTTAGCTGAATCTATCGTAGATAATTTTAGACGTTATCATTCAGAAAAGACTCGAATTGAATCTGTAGGGTATCAAGAAATGTTAAGAGAGTACGTCCTAAAACGATCTAGGGAAGAAAACTTATTTATTCCAGGTCTCAATATAAAAGAAAACCCACGCAACTCTAAATCCAACCGATTGGAGTCTTTACAACCCATCTTTGCCAAGCGTCAAATGTACATTCATCAAGATCAACAAGACCTTATGGATGAACTGCTCTTATTTCCAAGAGGAAAGCACGATGACATACTGGATGGATTGTATTATGCAAACAAAGGATCGTTTGCTCCTTATCATACCGTAGACGATGTACCCTTATTGACTAAGAAAAAACGAACAATGTTTAGCGATTGGCAGTTGGCTTAACAGGGGGTTAACGTATATTAAAAAAAGTAAACAAGTCGCTCTCATGCCGTTTCTAGGGGGTTAACAAGGGGGTTAACAGAACTGGCTGTTGAGGATCGGGTCGTCCTCTAAATAATATTGCCACCGAATTTAACGACAGAGTTAATGGCAACCGAAAAGCACCCCGAAGTCACCAAGTCAGAACGTTTATTAGACAACTATCATGAAGCCAGAGCTACGTGGGCAACCCAAGCAATGGAAGACGATGAGTTTCGTAATAATCAACAATGGAAACGTGAACACAAAAATGTATTAGCAGAACGTTCACAAGTTCCCATCGTGGATAACATCATATATCCAGCCGTAGAACAAGCTAAAGCCTTACTTACGGCAAACAAACCAAAATTTCAATCAGCGGGTCGAGACGATTCTGACAATAAAGTGGGAAAACTTTTTTCCGATATAATGGCGTATATATGGGATAATTCAAACGGAAATGTCGAATTAAAGCAAGTGGTAGACGATTACTACGTAAAAGGCATGGGAGTGATGCAAACCTATGTAGATGGAATGGCAGATTTCGGAAGAGGAGAGATTCGGGTTAAAAGCGTAGACCCTCTTGATTTATACCTTGACCCCAATTCAAAAGACACCTTTGGACGTGATTCAGCGTGTATGATTATTGCAAAACGAATCACAGGTGAACAGATCAAAGTTGCCTATCCTATGATTGTTGATCAGATAGACAATATGCAAACGGCAAGTAGCAACAATCGGTATCCAACTACTATGAGAGATGGATCTGAAGATCAGCAAATTGGACCGACAGAAGACGATGATGGATACTACCGTCATTATGAGATTATAGATCGATATGAAAAAGTAAAATTAAACTACTTTCACTTGCTTGATACACTTACAGGTGAAGAAAATATTATGAATGAAGAAGGGTTTGATGCGTATCAGCAAGAACCCGCTATTATCATGGAAACGGCACAAGGTATTCAACCTGTAACTGAAGACAAGGCTGTACGAGAATTGTTGCAAGTAGCTGAAGCTACAGGTGGAGTTTACCACATGATTCAAGATCCTCAAACGGGTCAACCTACAATGATGCCGGGTGAAGAAGGGGATAACGCCATTCCAAATACCACAACACGAATCAATGTGGTGACTAAACTAGAAATGGTTGAACAGGAAGTGGTGGTAATGAATCGAGTTATTGTAGATCGCATTATGAGAATAATGTCGGTAGGAGGTGTCTTGATCGATCAAAGTATTATGGATATTGAAGATTATCCCATTGTGCCTTTAATGAATCGTCACAACAGAAATCCTTATCCCATGAGCGATGTTCGATTTGTTAAGCCAATTCAAGAATACATCAATAAACTAACCTCTTTAATTATTGCTCACGCTTCAAGTTCTACCAATACAAAATTATTAATTCCAAGAGGATCAATGGATCGCAAACAATTGGAATCTGAATGGAGCAGAGCGGGAACAGGAGTCATTGAATACGATCCAGAATTAGGTCAACCGATTGTAGCGGGTCCGATTCCTTTACCCAATGAATTGTATAAAAATAAAGAAGATGCTAAAGGCAGTATCTATCAAATATTAGGGATTCATCCTTTATCTCAAGGAGACCCTAGTGCAGCTCCTTCTACATACAAAGGTACAGTTGCAGTTGATGAATATGCCCAACGTCGTATTAAATCTAAGCTAGACGATATTGACGAAATGTTGAATCAAGTCGCTCGATCTGTGGTTCAACTCATTCAGCAAACCTACACAGATGAAAAGGTGATTCGCCTTATGAAACCCGATGGTAGGACAAGTGAAGCTATGTTAAATCGCCCAGTATACGATGATTTTACTGGAGAGATCGTAGGACGGATTAACGATGTTACTATTGGTAAATACGATCTTATTGTCGTAAGTGGTTCCACGCTACCATCGAATCGTTGGGCAAGATTTGAATACTATATGCAACTCTATCAAGCTGGAATTATCGATCAAGTTGAAATCTTAGAACAAACAGAAGTTGCAGACACAGAAGGCGTCTTAGAAAGAACCGCTATTATATCTCAGCAACAACAAACGATACAACAATTGCAAGAAGAACTCAAACGTGTACAAGGTGACTTGCAAACCTCGGAAAGAGAAAGTGTTCACGATAAAAAACGTGTTGAGATTGAAAAATTTAAACGTCAGTTGGGAAGAGCTAACGATAAAACGGCAAAAGCCGTTGAATTGTTTGAGGCTCGATTAAGCGATCAACTGAAAATGGAACGGGAAACGGAAGCAGAACCTCAAACACCAGTTGCTGTCACTTAGACAAATTGGAAGGAGATAATATGGAAGAACAAGTTCAAGACATTATTGCTGAAGATAATTCAAATAATGTCTCGGTAGATCAAACTGACGGACTAGAACCATTTGATACCAGTTTAGATACAAAAACAGGTATGTATATGGACGAACCAACGGAAGTGGAAACACCTCCTGTAGCCCCTGTTGAGAAACCTCAAGAGGAGCGTTACGAATATTGGCAAAGTAAATACGATCAGAAGGCGAGTGAGTTCAACTCAATGGAACAACGTATCAAGGAATTAGAAAATGTCGAGCCTATCGCAAGGCACATTAAAGACAATCCTTGGGTTTTAGACAATGTTGCAAAATCACTCTCTGGTGATACCCCTGTGGTTGCCGGTCAACCCGAATCGCAAGGATTACCAAAGAAACCCCAACGTCCAAATAAGCCAAGCAATTATGATCCATCTGAAGCGTACATGGATCCGGAATCGGTTAGTTTCAAGTATCGTGATTCTCTAGACACATATCGAGAGGATTTGGTGAACTACCAAGAGCAGAAGTTGAACTATCAAGAACAACAAAATGCAAGACAATACGAGATACAACAGAAGCAACAACAAGAAGCCATGCAAAAACAAGAACAACAAGCAATGGCTCGCAATTTAACAGAGCAGTATGGGTATACACCCGAAAAAGCTTCGGAGTTTATGAAGTATTATTCTTCTCCCGATAGCATCTCTCTAGACAATTTAGTTGCTTTAGACCGAATACGGAATGCTCCAAGTACGGCAGAAGTGGAGACAAGGCAAAAAGCTGAAATGATGAAGAATCGTCAACAACGGGTTGCCGTTCCCCCACCAGCAAGTGTTGGAGGTGGAGAAAATCAACCGCAGTACACAGATGAAGATTTGTTCAATTTGGCTTTAATGCAAAATAAAAGAACGGTTTAATCAAACGACCCTGAGGGGGGTCTAGGAGGGTAACAACAATGGCTAATAACGCCAAAAATCTCACATCAAGTGGGGTTTTATATACAGACAGACGAGATTTTTACATTCGTCCTAATGTAGTAAAAGAGCTTTGGACTGATGTAACACCATTTACAACAGTTATTGCTAATAAAAACACCGTAACAGGTATGGCTGATCCACAGTTTAAGATGTTTGAACATCGTAATCCTTGGGCAAGGCAGTATTTTCAAACTTCTTCTACTGCGGCTTGTGCGGCTGATAACGCGGCAGATACATGGGCTGTAACTTCTGGTTCACCAGTTGGAATGGAAGGCGAAGGCGGTGATTACGCTTACAACAGTTGGATTGGACTTGAGTGTGAAGTTTGGACAGCCTTAACACCGGGAGCTACTAAAAAAGGTGTAGTCTTAATTACTGCAGTATCAAGCAGTGGAGCTAATGCTAATTTTAGTGTTAAAAACATGGGTGACGCTACAATTACTCCGGCATCTGGTGATTATTTGATTGTCGTAGGTAGTGCATACGGTGAAGGTACCGTAGCTGGAACCGCTTGGGCAGACGAACTTGCAGTCGTTTACAACCAATGTCAGATCTTCAAAACACCTTTACAAATAACAGGTACTTTATTGGCATCTGCTTTAAGAGGTGAATCATCTGAGTTGGCAAGATTGCGTGATCAGAAGTCTCAAGAACACAAGATTCAAAAAGAAAGAGCGTTTTTATTTGGTCGTTCTCCTATCAACACTAGCGGTGGATTTGATGACAATTCTCTATCTGATGCTAATAGCAACGTGGTTCGTTCAACAATGGGAATTATTCCAGCAATTGAAAAGCACGGAGCAAGTAGTGGAGACGATCAGAGTCGTTTTTCAATAACCGAAGCAAGTTATTCTTACAATGACTTTGTAGACGATATGGAAAAAGTATTCCAATACGTTCCTGAAGCGGGTATGAAACGTGCTTTCTGTGGACAAGGAGCGTTAAGCTACTGGTCTAAGATGGCGGGTTCTTCTGGATTTGCAGGTAACTCTGGATGGACAGTTTCCCTAGGAGATATGAAAAGAGATGCCTTAGGATTTAACTACAGAATTCTTGAAACACCTCACGGTGCTTTGCAGTTAATTCCAACTCCAGTTTTACGTCAGACTTACAACAAAACAATGTTGGTTGTATCTGATGAAAATCTGTTCCATGCTCAATACAGGGCTCCAAAGTTCCAAGCAAACATCTTAACAGATGATGCATACGATGGTGTCAAAGATCAGTATATGTCTGATGAGGGTATCGGAGTTACTTTGGTAGAAAGTCACAAGTTATTCCAAATATCATAAGGGAGGTTCATTATGGCTAGACCTTATTTAAAAGGAACAAGTGCGGGTATCAAATCACTAACGGCTAGTGCAACTCTTGCAGAATCTGACACGGGTAAAACAATTTACTTTACCCCTCCGTCAAGTGCGGGTGCTTTGGTGATGACCTTACCGGCAGTTTCTAATGTAGGGTTAGAGTTTACAATAATACAGAAAAGTGCTTACGACACATCTGCATGTAAAGTCTCCTCTGCTGAAGGAAATAACTTTGTAGGAAACTTAGATGCTCAAACGGGTACGGGTGATAACTCAGCCGGAACGGATGACTTTATTCAATGGGGATCGGCAACGGTTGCTGGTGATTGGGTAAAGTTGGTATCTGATGGCAGTAAGTGGTATGTCATTGGAAGTTCATCTAAAGTCACTACAAACGGTATGGCATTTGGTTAAAACACATAACGATGGGGGAGTTTCGGCTCCCCCAAAGTTGGGATTATGACACAAACACAACTAATAGAACTGGTTCAACAACATCACCCTGAAATGGGAGAAACCCAAATACGATTGTATTTAAACAGAGCTTTACTTGAATTCTGTCGTAAAACGAGGATTTTAAATGGACTGTATACTTTTTCTACAGTTGCTGATCAACGATACTACAATCTTGATAGCAATATATTGGAAATAACTCAAGTGGATTATGAAAACTATCCTATTCCAAGAATTAGCGGTGTGGTGGATAAAACCGATACGGATAATTAACGATGAGTGACGTAAAGACAAATGCATTAAAACACGGATGGTGGACAGAACGAGATGCTATTGCCATTGTAAAACGTTCTGAAGAAGACGACAACACAACCTATTTATCCGTAGAAGAAGTAAAAACGGTTAACATTCATGCCGTAAAAAAAGATGAAAGTTTTGTAGCCACTACAGGTACAGGAAGTGGAGGAATCCGTATGGGAGAATCTTCTGCAATACCTGAAGAATTTCATGAGGCTTTAGCGAATTACGCCATTGCAAAAGGGTATGAATTAAAACCCAGGTTAATAAGACAAGCTTCTTACTTTAAAGATTTATTTAATCAAGACGTTAGAGAAGGTAAACGATACGCAAATAAAGGTCGTGATGGTACGGCTTATTACATTCAAGGAAATGACTTTTAATGGAAGAACAATTCTTAGAAACAAGATATTGGACAGACTTAACGGATGCGTTGTGGGAAGATCAAGTATTACAATGGGATGATACAACTGCTTATTCTGAAACTACTCTTTCAACACCTTCTTATACAGAATTAACTATGAATTCAGCGTCTTTTACAGAATCAAATATTGCATCTGTTTCACATACGGAATTAAGCAATACAGATACAACTTTTACAGAATTATGAGTTTTAAAACAGAAATAGAAGATTTAATTGGATCCGTTGGAGATGACACGCTTATCTCTAATGCAATTCAAGATATAGGATCGGAAATTGTTAATGTTTTGCCTTATGAAAAATTAATGAAAGTATGCAAAACAACCTCTATATCTGGTTCGGGTACAAATACATCTACTTTTAAAGTATTGGCAGTAGATAAATCAGATTACTTTGCAAAAGAAATACCAAGTATGGATAAAGCTAGATATAAAAATACAGGCTCTATTTATGCGGGAAGTGACACCAGTCCTGTGTATTATTTTGAAAACCAAAGTATTTTTGTTATTGGATCAGCTTCAGGTGGGGAAACCACAGGAACTTTACATTACGTTCCAAGAATTCCTACATCCGATGGAAGTACGGCTATTGTTCATGGAGATACAGGAACCGAGCATTTTCCAAAAGAAGCAGAACCTTTATTGGTTACAGGTGGAGCGGTTAGGTGTTTACAAAGATTGTTGGCTGATAAATCAGCAAATTTACCTACCGATATTAATGAACCTACATTACCGGTTTCCCCTACAAGTCCAACGTTAAGTTCAAACTCAGTAAGTTTTGATGAGTCAGCCCCTGAATATATTTCTCCTATTTCTAATCCTTCATTTGGAACAGTAGATTCGTTTATATCTACAGATGAAGATATTGAATTGGCAAGTATTAAGATTCAAGAAATCAATTCTCAAATTAATGATTTTCAAGCCAATATACAAAATCAACTAAATGTATTTAATGATGCCAATGTAGAGTATCAAGCTAAACTGCAAAAAGCGATTCAAAATGCACAATTATCATCTCAAGACGATGCTCAATTACTGCAAAAATATTCAAGTGAAGTTCAAGATTATCAATCTGAAATAAGCTCTATTATTCAAAAATACAGTACAGATATACAAAATTACGGAGCAAAAATTCAAAAACACACAGCCGATTATCAATGGAAACAGGGGCAGTATCAAATGTTAAAAGCTGAATACAATCAAGGTTTACAATTATTAATTGGTGGTGGAATACCACAACAACAAGGAACTTAGTTATGGCAGATACAGCGTCATCAAATTTAATAACATCTGTTTTTATGGACGACATAAAATCAAATATAGGGGGTTCTTTTAATTACACACCAAGAGACGCTCACGATAAATGGGTTTTTGCTGAAGTTTCAGTAGGAAATGGAGCAAGTGCAAATTTATTAGATACTGGTGATTCTTATTTAGGCAGTTCTACCCAAGTAGCTTTATCAGATAAAATAAATTGGATTGCAATTAAAAATACATCATCAACGGCTACTGAAGGAGTTGCTATTGATTTAATTACAGGTACGGCAGCTTACGATTTAAAAGGAATAAATATAATAGGTGCAGGTGAAATGATTGTTTTAAAACCAGTTAATACAACTGTTGAAGATTTACACGCTAGAAGTTGCACACTTGATGGAACATACGGATATGCAACGGCTCAAGGATCTGCAACAATAACTGTACAGGTTGCCGCAGTTATAAAAGACGTGTAATAAAAATTTTAACCAAGATACCCATGAGAATAGTCAAGCTCGGTAAGGTATCGTACTAAAGGAGAAACAAGATGGCTGATATTAATAAATATTCTGTAAAAGAATCTTTAAATCAATTGTTATACGATACGGCAGTAGCGGTAACACCCCACGATTCTAACGACATAACAGGAACCCCTTATAAGGCTTTATATGTAGGTGTCGGTGGTGATGTAAAAGTAGACATGAACGATACAGGATCTGCTATCGTGTTTAAAAACTTAGCAAGTGGTCAAATACTTCCTATTGTATTTAATCAAGTTTACGATACGGGAACTACGGCAACCAACCTTGTTGCTTTAAGATAATGCTAGGCGTTTTACGAATAGCGGTTACTCAAGTTATGCAGTCTATATACGACATAGGTTGGAGTGGCTCAGAAGGTTCTCAAGTAAAATGGGAACAGCAAACAATTAAGTGGGAAGATATGGGAGATTTAGGAGAATAATATTATGGCAAAATTAGAAGGACAAACAATAGCAGATAGTTATGAACAGCTATTACATACCGACAGAAATGGCGGTGGAAATGGAACTACTTTAGTAAATATAAAAGACGGTAAGAACGATAATACATTTGCATTACAACTAGCAACAGATAAAATACAAGTTAATGGAGATGCTACCATTTCTAAAAACGTAGGTGCTGGTTCTGGTGAAACTGCATTTCTAACTCTTTCTGCAACAGATGGCGGTGTAAATATGTCTGGTGGAGAAGGTGCAAGTATATTATTTAAAATACCAGACGATGAAACAAATCCAAGCGTAGGTGCAAGTATAGCTGGTGTTAAAGAAAACGCAGATGACTCTATATCCAATACAGCTTTAGTATTTAGAACTTCTCAAAATGATGAAACCTTAGATGAAGCTATGAGAATTACCTCTGCTGGAAATGTAGGAATTGGAGTTACTCCAGAAACAACTAATTCTGTTGCATCTGCATTACAAGTAGGTGGAAATGGTTATTTACTTAGCACCAAAGCTCAAGGAGCATCTGGAGAAATGGACTTTGGTTATAATTTTTATTGGGCGCCAGATGGAAATTATAAATATATAAGTACAGACGAAGCATCAATGTTTAGACAAGGTGGTGGAAATTTTCTCTTTAGAACTGCTCCAAGTGGTAGTGCTGATGCTACAGCTACTTTTACAGAGAGAATGAGAATTACTCAAGCTGGAAATGTAGGTATTGGAACTGCGTCTCCAGACAATACACTTCACATTTTTAAAGGAGATGCTGG
>TARA_R100000655_G_scaffold5488_1_pt1 | contig 11844 bp, 22 predicted proteins | sample TARA_R100000655 | Tara Oceans TARA_R100000655 (sample SAMEA2622497) | marine metagenome | biome: marine biome (ENVO:00000447); feature: deep chlorophyll maximum layer (ENVO:xxxxxxxx); material: "saline water (ENVO:00002010), including plankton (ENVO:xxxxxxxx)" | depth 90 m
ATGGCAATTAAAGATAAAGACATAGCAGATTCATTAGAGTTACCACCTATAAAATTACATTGTAGTGTGTTAGCAGAAGAAAGTATAAAAAAAGCCATTGAGGATTGGCAAAGTAAATAACGGAGAATAATATGGATTGGTTACAAAATAAAACAACACAGTTTATTGCGTTGATGGGTATCATTGGAACTCTTGCAGGGTTTGGATATACTGGTGCAACCTATGTCAATAGGATTGAGAACTTAGAATCAAAAGCTCAACAAGCTAAAGAAACTGATGATGGTTTAGGTGAGATTGAAAAAAGAATAGAAGCGTTAGAAACTTCTGTGTCTTACATGAACAAGACGATTGATGAAACTATTTTAATTAAGATTGATAATCAGTCTAACAAAGTCGAAGCCATCAAGTCTGATATGTCAGCTATGAAAGCTGATATCGAAAGTGTTAAGACTGATATTAAAATATTTAAGGAAGAAAATAAGAATCCTTTAGCTGGTTAATCTTTTAATATCCTAGCGTTTAAATGAGCTTCAACTTCGTTGTGAATCTTATCTAATTTAGCTGTAATCTCTCTAACTACAGTAGATAGGGTATTATATTCTTCAGGTGTAAAAAACTTTTTAAGTTCTTTTATATCTGTGCTGGTTCTTTCGGTGACCAGCTTACCTGTCAAGTCGTAAAACAAATTGTAACCTACAAGCTTTGCTTCGGTGCGTTTAGTTCTCATCACCAATCCTTGCAAAACTTACTTTGTCTTGTCTACCACGTAGTCCTGCTTTCATATAAGAAGTAGCACGACCTTCAAAGAAGTTCTGATGTTCAACACCCATCACTTCATCCAACCATTCTAACGGATTCTCTCGTTGGTCATAGTTTGTTTTAAGACCAAGCTGGAGTAATCTTCTGTCAGCTATGTATCTATTGTAAGCATACATATCTTTCTTGGTAAGACCTTCGAGGTCTCCCATATCAAACACTAAGTCTAAGAACTTATCTTCTAATACTACCATTGTTCGACATATATCATAAAGTTCTGCTTTAAAATCATCTGTCCAGATATCTAAGTTTTCTTGAATAAACTCTCTAAATAGTTTAGTCATAGCTTCAACGTGCATAGACTCATCACGTATAGAATAGGTAACAATCTGTCCCATACCTTTCATTTTACCAAACCTTGGAAAGTTTAATAAGATTGCAAAGCTACTAAACAACTGTAGTCCTTCTGTAAAAGCTGAATAGACTGCTAAAGTTTTTGCAATACTTTTCTTATCAGACTTAGTTGTTTTAAGTTTACGAACATACTCATGTTTATCTGCCATCTCTTCGTACTCTGCAAAAGCTTTGTACTCTATCTCAGGCATACCAACAGTATCAAGTAACAAGCTGTAAGCGTGTTGATGAATAGACTCCATGTTAGCAAAAGACCCCATCATCATTCTAGCTTCAGGCTTTCTAAAGATACGCATGTATCTATCAATATAACCTGCACCAACATCTACATCAGATTGAGTAAACAATCTAAAAATTTGAGTAAGTAAATTCTTTTCTTTAGAGTCTAACTCTTGCCAGTCTTTTACATCTGTGTGTAATGGTACTGACTCCGGCATCCAATGCATTTGATTTTGTAACACATAGTAGTCAAACATCCACGGGTTGTCAAAAGGTTTGTAGTAATCTCTTGTATCTAATAAACTCATGTTAAAATTCCTCTTGTAATGTTTTTAATTTTTCGTCAGCGTTTGCGTATTGCTCTATAAGTTTATCCATAGATTCAATAACATTAGGGTGTTCTGCAACACCTACTTTGTTTTGAAAGTATACTTCAAGATTAGCTTTTGCTTCTGCTTTTTCTGCTTGATATTTTATTTCTAAAGCTTGGTATAATAAACAACTCATTTTTTCTCCTTGTTAAATCTCTTAACTAAATATTTTAAATTTTCAATTACGTATCCTGCGTAATCTTTTGTTTTTGAGAATGGGTCTCTGTGTTCATCACAATAATCTAACCACATTCTAATTGTAAAGCCTTCAAATTCAGGTCTGAATATATATTTAAATTCTGATTGTTTCATTCTTTGTCCTTTTCTTTTGGGTAATAAACTTCTATATAACTATTACAGTTTGGGCAACTAAGATTGGTTACTATCATGTATTCATCGTTCTCATCTTCTATGTCGTGATCTCCACCCCATATTAATTCTGTTCCACAGTGCCAACAACCCATACTATCCCTCACATGCGATACATTCAGCATCGTCTAATTTTATACGTTGTACTTTAGTATTTACATTCTCTGCATTACGAGCAGCATTAGTTCTAAAGTAATATAAAGATTTAAGTTTGTTCATACCATACCAGTGCACATCATTAACATACTGCATATACTCATCGTGTACTTCTTGTGGCTCTGTAGCTTTTGGGAGTGTAAAGAAAAGATTAACTGATTGTGCTTGACAAATAAACTCTTGTCTTTTAGCTGCATGTTCAATAATCCATATCTGATCTATTTCAGTAGCAGTTTTAAATATTTCTTTTTCATCATCTGTAAGAATATCTAAGTGCTGTACCGAACCATCATGACCTGCAATGTCTTTCCATAGTGCTGTTAGTTCATCTTTTTTTAATCCTTTGTTATTTAAAACCTCTTCTAAGTATTTGTTCTTAACTTGGAACGAACCTGAGAGAGTCTTGTGCGTATAAACATTAGCACGATATGGCTCAATCGAAGGAGATGTCCCACCACATATGATGCTAGAAGAAGCGTTAGGAGCAACAGCGAGTAGATGAGCATTACGCTTACCACTACCACTGATATCAGGTGACTCACCACGTTCGTCAGCAAGTCTTTCAGTTGCTCTAAGCGAATGTCTCTTAATGTGTTTAAATGCTTTGTAATTAAACCCCGTAGCAAAGATGCCTTCAAATGGAATACTTCTAGACTGGAGGTAAGAGTGGAAACCCATCGCACCAAGACCCAACGACCTTTCTCTATATGCTGAGTAGGCAGATTTAAGAAACCCTTCTTTACCCGGCTTAATGTGTTTTTGAAACCTTTTAAAATTTGCATTGTATTCTCCTAGACTGTCTGTGTCTACTGCATGATCTATATAATGTTGAAGTACATTGTCCAACATAGTTATTAAGTCTTCAATGAACAAAGGGTTCTCACTCCAATCATCAAAGTATTCTAAGTTTACAGAAGACAAACAACATACTGCTGTTCGTTCTTCGTTAGTAGGTAAAGTAATTTCAGAACATAGGTTGCTCTGTTTAATTTCTAATCCTAAATCTTTTTGTTCTTTAGGTAAAGCTTCATTACATGTATCTATGTTGATCATGTAAGGCTCACCTGTCTCTGCTCTTGCATTGATAATCTGCCACCATAAGTCTCGAGCATTTACAATTTTAGTAGGCTCGTTAGTCTTAGGGTCAATCAATCTAAAGTCTGCATCTTCTTCAACAGCTTTCAAGAACTCATTGGTAATGTTAATACCGTTGTGAAGATTAAGATTCTTACGATTAATATCTCCACCTGATTCTTTACGCATGTTAATAAACTCTTCAATCTCCGGATGAGATATGTCCATATATGCAGCATAAGAACCACGTCTTGTAGTGCCTTGATTGAATGCTAACATCTGTGAGTCTACGACATGAATGAAAGGAATTGAACCAGTAGAACGACTCCCGTGAGTAGTAGATATACCGTTACTCCTAACGTCACCCCAATATCCACCAATACCTCCACCCGAAGATGCCAACCATATATTTTCATCATAGTGATCTGATAAACCATTCCTGCTATCAGGTACATAATTAAGGAAACAGCTAATAGGAAGCCCACGACTTGTTCCCCCGTTACTAAGTATAGGAGTGCTAAACATGAACCACAAATTGGAACTGTAGTGATAAAGCCTTTGAGCCAATTCAAAGTCTGTGTGACCTTTATATGTAGCTGCGAAGACTGATGCTCTTGCGAAGGCTTCTTGTGCATGTGTTTCATTCTCCCATAAGTATCTATCCTTGAGTGTGTCAAGGCTAAACTTATCTAATAGTTTTTCATTACTGTAATTAATTTTTATACCAAGATATTCCTTGATACCTACTTTATCATCAACCATTCTGTGACTCCTTATCATGAATGTCAAGCATTATTATAGCATAATGTAATATTTTTAGCAAGTCTTTTCTGTTCTTTCCTTCTTTATTACCATACCTTTTTGCATATTTTAAAATATTACCCATACAAAAACCTTCACCATGACCTGAGTCAATGATTACATCAGTAGCCTGATACTTATCAGAAGCATAATGCTCACCATATGTACCATCAATGTATTCTTTTAGTTCAATTATATGTCTACGTTCATTAAATTTATAATCCATCTGTTCTCCACTCCTTCGGTAAAGTTTCTTCACGATACCATCTAAAATTATTTGTTTCAGCCCACTCAGCATGGGTTCTTTTTGTTCCATCTTTTCTTACCTTTGCTCCGGGCATAGGTGCAAAAGGTTTTTGAAATAAAAATACTAATTCAAACTCTCCTACTTGTTCTGATAAAGCTTCTCTTATCCAAATATATTTACTGTACTCAGCATAATCCCAAAACCTTCCTTTTGCTTCTAATAATATAGTTTGACCATTAATTACTTTAACAAAGTCCGGCTCATATTTATGTTTAACAATGTAGTCAAACAGTTCCCAATGATGTTTCCAATCTTTTAGAACTGTCTCGTGTAGTTTAACTTCCCATAAACTATCGTAGCCTTTAGGAACACCTGTTTTTTTAGGTCTTGGTTTACGAGGTTTTCTAAATCCTACCATTATAATACAAGCCTAGATGAGTCATAGTTCTTGACTAACTTCCAATAAGTTAGCATAGCATTAAACATTCCTAAGTGTTTAGTGTGTGATTCTTTGTCCCAAATAAACGGAACAATAAGACCGGTATCTTTTCTGTCTACAAAAATAGATACTCGTTCAACATCATCGAAGCCACAACCTTGAGCATAAGCTGACAACTGCATTCCATGTTCATCAAAAACTAATCTAGATGGTTCTTTTCCTTTTAAGTTATCTTTTGTTTTAAAATCTATGAATATTCCTGACTTAGAATACAAGTCTATCTTACCACCATAACCCTCATCAGCACAGAAAGAATCTTCTGCTATCCACTCTTCATTAGGAAAAGTTTCATCCAAGTATTTCTTGATTGCTTTGTAAGGTTTGCTTTTAGACTTACCTAAAAATCCTTTCTCAATCATACCATGTATTTTTGTCCCTTGCTGGGCAGCTTGAATACCTACTTGTTTAGAATCTGTTTGACATCTGTAATAAAAAGACTCAACAGTTTCGTCTTCTCCTCTTTTTAATTTTAGAAAAGAATTCAGTAATTGTTTTTGTTTCCAAGTTTCTAAAGATGGTTTAGCTACAATACCCATGATGGTTGTAACAGACGGAACTAAGCCTAAAGACTTTGCATCTCGAAGTGTAGTGTTTCTTTCTTTACCATTAGCACCTATGATAGTGTACATAGGCTCACCTTCTTGGGTATACCAGTGTCCTGATTCAGACTTAAACTTATTATAGTTGTCCGTCACCAAGTTGTCAAGTTCTTTTTTATTTGTCATGATTTACCCACCTTAATTTTCTTGTTTCAGGCATAAACAAAAGATATTTTACGTCTGCTTTTATTTGTTCTTTTGTTCTTGTAGTTCTAGATGTCCAGCAATTTTCTTTTCGATTATCTTTACGAGCACTCTTAACATCTACAAGTGTAATTTTTCCTTTAGGGTCTCTGACAACCAAGTCAATAAATCCATCACACCCACAATTTTTAAATACTTCGTATCCATTATCCCATAACCAAGTTACAGCATAATATTCTGCAAGGTCTCCCTTTCTATTTGTTGAATGTTCTTTAGTGTGTTTCACTCCAATCTCCTCCTATTTTATATTCACCATCAAGAGGACATCTCATATTAAAATGTTCTCCTGCATCAATAATACTTTGTACTGCAAGTTGTCCGACTTTATTAGCTCTACATTCAGCAACTTCTATTTGCCATTCATCATGAATATTAGCAACAAACTTAAATGCTGTACTGCTTAACTCTAATCTATTTGCAAGTATAGCTAATGCTTTCTTCATTACAATAGCACCACCACCTTGTAGTAAACTATTTAATGCAGCGTGTTCATGTCGTATATAAATCTTACGACCATCTATTCCCATTAAATATCCTCTCCTTGCAGCTCCTTGTACTTTTTCCTTAAGAGTTTTAAATGTGGGGAGATTACTAAGAAAGCGTTCTTTAAGTTCTTTACCCTGCTTTCTTGATCCTCCAACCACACTCCCAATCTTTTCATCTCCTGCTCCGTATACGAGGGCATAGATGAAAGTCTTTGCTGTATCTCTTGATTCAAGTCCTGCAAGTTTTTGATTAGTTGTGTGTATGTCTCCGTTGACCACTTCATGTATGTACTCCTTATCGTTCATATAGTGTGCTAACATTCTAAGTTCTAGTCCTGAAGCATCCACTCCAAGTAAAACATTACCTTCATCTACGGTCCAACAAGCTCTACAATCTTTACCAAAAGGACTGTATACTGCTGGTATCTGAGCCATGTTTGGATGGTTGTGAGACATACGACCAGTAATAGTTCCGTTAGGAATGACTGAACCATGTACTCTACCATCATCTTCGAGTGCATCTAACCATGATTGTATTTGAGCTATACGCTTTTGATACAACAAGAAGTCTGCAATCAGTTTAGCTTCGTGTATGTGAGTAATCTTTTTAAGCGTACCTTCGTCTACAATAGCTTGACCAGTTGCAGTAAATCTTTTTGGTTTCCAACCAAATTCTACTAAATATTCACCGATCTGTTTACGACTACCAAGATTAAAAGGTTTTAGTTCTTGTCTCATAAATGGTTTACGATCACCACTTTTAATTAATCTTTCATATTCTTCAGCAGTCAAACCTGATTTAGATAATCCACCATCTTTTTTAATTTTAGGTGTAACTAATTTTACATCAGTCATTTTAGGTTTAAATGTGGTTTGTACTTCACTGGTTACTTCATACATCTTAGCTTGAAGATCAGCAAGTAATATCGTAGCTTTTCTTTCATCAAACTTAAAGCCATTATTTTCTTGATCAGATATTATTTGAGCAACCCTATGTTCAAGATCAATTGATTGTTGACTAAATCCAGTTTTTTCTTGAAGTAATCTATAGTAAACTAACTCATTAAGTTTTACATCATTCACACAATACTCTAGCATTTGTGGTGTGTACTCATCAAAGTTAAGAGGTTGTTCTTGTTTTGTAAAGTTTACACGATATCCCCATGTTTTTAAACTATGTCCATTTTCTCTAATAGGTTTAAACAACCTAGACATAACAAGAGTATCTTCAATATTTTTAGTATATAAATCTACACCAGTTAATTTTTTAATAACATCTAAATCAAAGCGTAAGATGTTGTGTCCGATTAATGTATCGGCAGTACTAAGAAAGGCTAAACCTTCTGCAAGTCTGTTGGGTGGAAACTCATGTACCTGACCACCTAATTCTTTTGCTACAATACAATGTAGTTTAGTTGGTTTTAGACCATCGCATTCTATGTCAAATATAATTTTAGAATTCTGTGTTGTCAAATGTTTCCTCCTCTGTTAATTCAAACAGTCTGCCGGTTTCGTTGTTGTATCGTAAGCTACAGGCTAATCCAGTATCACCTGTGTATCTTGATTTAAGTACACGTACCTTCGTAGTGTTAGCTTCGTCTTGATTCTCTGCTTGTTGATTACGTTCTAATGCAATCACACAATCAGATAGTTGTGCTATACCTGCTGAACCTTTGAGGTGTGAAAGAGATACTTCAATCCCTTGCTCATGTCCTTTATCACCTGATGCTCTACGTAAATGAGATACAAGTATCATACCTACTCCTGTTTCTTCAACAAGACTACGTAATCTATTCATCAGTGAATCAATACCTCTACGTTCATCACCTTCACCCATGACATTGACTAGCATATGTAGATGATCTACAACCACCCACTTACATTCACAGCCCACAATAATATAACGTAGCTTAGAAAATACTTCATCAATATCTGTGACTCCAAGATGGGCATGAATAAATACACGACCTTTGGGTATGACTTTATCAAATAGATTAGTTAGTTGTTCTTCACTATACTGTTCTCGTCTCTCGTTAAGATACACTCGATCATTAGCTTCAATAGATATAATACCATCAGCAGTTCGTAACCAGTTTTCTTCAAGAGCTACGATACCCACGTTGTCTTCGGTGTTCTTGATCAGCCAGTGTTCTAGCTCACGAGTCACACTAGACTTACCTAGTCCTGTACCACCTGTAAGAGTTACTAGCTCACCTTTACGCATACCAAATAGTTTCTTGTTAAGACCTTCCCAAGGATAAGCAATGCTCTCCTTAGTCTCTCGGTGTAACCACTCAGACTTTTTAGCAGACAAGTCCATAATACCTGATGGTGTGTAAGTTCTAGCTTCCCACCATGCAGACATGAAGTCTTGAAACTTCTTTTGTCTAAGCATATCGTTAGCATCTTTACATCCTGTAGGTAGTGTAACTATCTTAGCCTTGCCGGGTTTTAATATACGAGCAACTTTTCTAGCTGCTTCTTTACCTGCCTTGTCATTATCAAAACATAATACTACGTTCTCAAATGATTCAACAAACTCAATGCTTTCTCGTATATCTTTAACAGCACCTGATGCACCACGCTTTAACGAGACACATGCCCACTTTGACTGCATCAATTCATAAGCAGCCATAGCATCACACTCACCTTCGACAATTGTCAAGTATTTACCACCAGTATTTCGGAACAACTGTTCCCCAAATAAACCAGTGCCTTCATATGTACCTGCAAATGCAAAGTTCTTGTTGTCTACAAAACGTGTCTTAGTCCCAACCACTTCGTTACCATTGAAGAATGGATATATATGTTGAGATACTTTATTATCTGTACTTACTACTCTTCTTACTCCATACTTCTTAGCTGTGTCTTCAGAAATACATCTGTCTGTAAGAGCACCAAAGCTACCAGTATATGTGTTAAGAAAAGTATTACTTACTTTAGGTTTAGGATTTGTGTCCATAATTTTACCATCACAAGCATCAATATAATTAGGGAAGTGTGTCTCACAGCTAAAGCAATGAGCAGACTTGTCCTCGTTCATAGACACAGGGTCAGAGCCACCACATGATGGGCAGGGTAATTTGTGTCGTACGAATTTACTTTGTTCTTGCATTCTATCTCCTTTAGAAATGTGGCTAGGCTTTTACACCTAGCCGAGTTATTTATTTTGAAGATTCTTTATCAGTCTCTTCGGCTGGTTCGACTATAGCTTCGTCTCTACCCTTGAGTAACTCTTCTAAGTTAGCTCTGTGAGTACGACTAGCAAAGTCTAAGGCTTCAATGACAACCTGTAGGTTACCAACCTTCTGCACAATAACAGTTGCTTCTTGCTTTACAGCATCGTCACTAATATTATTGACATCAAAGTTGGTAGTACCATCATCATTGTTGATAGTAATAATCATTAGAATTCCTCTCCATCGGATAAGAACTCATCACCATCACCATTCTTGTAAGGCACAAGATCGGTAATCATTACTGCCTGTAAATCTAATCCTTGATAAGGACCAAACTTACCTTCGCCACTATATTCGTTGTACTGGACTTTAATTTTTGATCCATTACCAACAGCAGTTGTGACTTCCTGCTTATCAGTGTTCATCAAACGAGGTGCAGGTCTAACCATTCCGTTAGGACCATTTACTTTTCGTTTGATAATTAAAGCTGGACCTTCATCCATCTGCTTTACTTTGTGTCCACGAGATGCAAAGTCATTTGCAGTCTCATCATCAACTACTAGGTTGACTGTGTACACGGGTTCAAATGTCGTATTAGGTGTCGTTATACTAGCCCAATACGCTGTTCCTTCTAATATTGCCATATGCGTTTCCTCCTTTATAGCGTTGTTGTGAAGTTGGAAGGGTTGTGAGTAGCTACCCTAGAAGCCACAGCATTAACTGCACCAAACCATCTGTTCAATTGGAGATAGAGGGCTTGATATGTTTGGTTGCTCATTGTGATACAAAGTATAACAGAATTAGTCTTGAATGTCAAGCAATATTTCTTCCATACTTATCACAGGGTTTTCAAATAAAGTAACTAAAAACTTATCACCATCTTTCTTTACTTCATAAGAAGCTTTACCCTCATAGAATTCTGTGTAATGATCAGCTACATAACTTTCAAACTTACGTAGATCATCCTTATCAAAGATAGCTGTCTCTCCTTCAGCCATCATTCTTTCGTATATATAATTCATGCAACCTCCTGTGTTGTCCACCATATAGGCTTAGTTCTACCTCGTTCCCATTTGGCATAGTGTTTTTCGTTAATGCAGTAATCACGATAAGCAACAATAGCATCCTCATTCTTATACTCCTCAGGCATAGCCTGTGCTAGTGGTGTAAGACTTGTATGTGTAATGTTGTCAGGCATCTTACTCAATGGTTCTTCTAGCTTGACAACACTTGCATGTTTCCTACCATACCTATACTCATACTCCAAACCTAGTGCTAGGAAGTGTCGATACAACCATGAGTAGTTAGAGCTAGATTCTCTAGCCCATATAGTACATGGGTGATTCCAGTAGGCACGTTTGTAAAGTCCATTAGCATCTGCGTACTCATCACCATCTAGTTCTCGGTGTGCTGTGCATAACATCTGTGCTGTTTCTAGTGGCATCTTGACTAACTTTTTATCTGGCTGTGCTTCTGCTGATATAATAGGACACTCATCAAAATAAAATATGTTCATTAAGCTTCTCCAACTAAAACAACTTCACCTTGTAGTTCGTATCCACTTTGTCCTGTGTTAGCTACATCAATTTTATCTACCCAATAATTTTCTAAATTATAATCAGAGTTATTAGGATTGTTTTCTAACACACGAACATTTAAAGTTTTGTCAGTGATAGTGTTTAGATTATCTATTAAATCTTGTACTGTCATTTACTCATCCTCAATCTGAAACACTTCATTAACATGACAAAGAATATCTGCTAGTGCATGTGCTTCTTTGATATCCATACCACCATACTCAAATAAACCATTGACTCCCCACTTGGCTAGTTTGTATTCTTCCTTAATCCATTTAAGTCTAGACTCTGGAACTTTAATTGTTATCATCTTCTCTTTCATTAGACTTCTCCATTATATATTTGTTGTGCTCTACTTGCCAATGCTTCTTCTTCCCAACCCTCTTCGGCTGCTTGTTGTAATGCATCTTGCCATTCTTTATCTATCTCAATCATTTACCTTGCCCTCGATATTTTTTTAAGTTGGCTTTCTTATTCTTATTCATGGTAGATGTGCCAACATTACCTCTACCTTGACTTGTCTTCTTACCTCTGCCTTGTGTAGCAGATACATGAGCAGATTTATTCCACGTCTTCGCCATTATAACTCCTCAACATATTGTTTGTAAAACCCATCACACCAGTCTGACTTGTGTTTGGTATAACCAACTGCATGAAAGTTTATTAACTGTAATAGTATTATAATAACTACATAAATTAAGTGTTTAGTCCAACCCATATCTATTCTCCACTACTTTTGATTTACGTTTGTCTCTGTACTCTGTCACCCTTCGACCATCTGCATAGTCAACAGTTTGTTTATACCATAACCCATCCTTGAACCTCGTGTCAATAGCTGTAATAGATTTGGCTTTTTTTTCCATTTCAAGAAACTCTTTTTGTTTTTCTACTTGT
>TARA_R100000655_G_scaffold84164_3_pt1 | contig 11761 bp, 13 predicted proteins | sample TARA_R100000655 | Tara Oceans TARA_R100000655 (sample SAMEA2622497) | marine metagenome | biome: marine biome (ENVO:00000447); feature: deep chlorophyll maximum layer (ENVO:xxxxxxxx); material: "saline water (ENVO:00002010), including plankton (ENVO:xxxxxxxx)" | depth 90 m
GATCAGTAGAACTGACTACTACTGTGTTGGGCACGGCTTACCTCGTAACTTCAGGTCGGACCTTGATCGTACCCTCAAGAAGACGGAACTTTCTACCATCTGAGGGGTAGTTGGTAAGCTCAATGTCATACATATAAGTTTCGGGGGCAGACAAAGCTGCGGTTGTGGCGTTAGGCAGCAAGACAGTCACAAGCCCGGTGGTAGAGCTGCTGACGGTAATGTCAGCATCAAGCCCCCCAGTGAAGTTGATTGCGGTTGCGTTCGGATAAGACGAAGTAATCGTCGTGTTTCCTGCCGTACCCGCTACATCCTGAGTGAGGGTAACCACTTCTCCCGAAGCAGATGCTGTGATGTTGATGGAGGCAGCGTTGATTCCTGCCGCCAAAGCGTTAGCTGCGTCAGAAGCATTGGCCTTGTCTTCAACAGAAAGAATCTGAAGCACGCCAGTGGAAGCTGCAGTCAGCTGGGTGCCGGTTGAGGAACTGGAAACCTTGAAGGTCTTTCCCGTCCCTGCTGTGTCCGTAATCGTCAAGGTCTTATCAGCTACGTTGTTTGCGCCCGTAAAAGTCACGGTTGCCGTTGCGGCTGTAGCAGCACTCAAAACCTTTGCGCTGGATGACGATGAAGTAAACGCTTCTCGAAGCTGCATTTCAGCAGTCACTGCTGGGCTCAGCCCGTGCAGCGTGATGGGACTACCACTTGAATCCTTGAACGTAATGTCAAGAGTTTCATCCTGCCCCTGATTGATGGTCCACTCATAGCTGGTAGCCATTTGTAATCCCGTAAAAAATGAGGGTAGGGGGAAGGGCAACGAATCACCCCTCCCCCCGCCTCAAGGGAGAAATCTAGATCACTCGCCGTACTCAGTGTCAGTGCTGCAGCCGGTGAGCTTCATTCCGCAAGGCTGATCAGGAATCAGCTGCATTCGGAGCATACCGGGGAGCTGCACACCCTCAGTCACCTGACTGAAGTTGCTGACGCTCTTCGAAATCGGAGCCTTGATGCCCGAGTAACCGAGTGCCGGAGCAACGAACTCAAACGGGAGGAAGGACTCGACTTCACTTGCACGCTGGGTGCCAGCGGGTGACGGCGGAACGTAACGCTTCCAGTTCTGACCACCCTTGCGGATGCCGTAAACTGCGCCATCTTCAACATAGTTCGAGGTGTAACCCTTGTAGGTACGCCCGTCCATGGTGAAGCTGAAGCCGTCCGCAGAACCTTCAGAGCTGAGGGACGAAGGACGGCCAGTACGATCAACCATGTACTGTCCGATCTTCTGCGACTCGTAGTTGAGCCACACACCATCAGATGCAATCAGGCAGTCGATGTACATCCCGTAACGGTCCTTGGCACGGTGGAACCCACGCAGGTACTGACGAAGCTTGTGCTCAGTCAGAGCACCAACGCTGCTCTTCATGTAGGACTTGTGTTCAGGATGAGTACCAACGTCGATGCTGTTGCCACTGATGGCATCGTTACCGAGGAGGTCACCCGTAGACTTGAGCCACGAGTTCACACCAGCAATCGCACCATCAGCTGTCTTATCGGTATCTCCAGACTTACGGAAACCGGGAAGAACAATTCGGTCACCAGTACCGGCTGCACCGACCGTAAGAGCACCGTGGAGTGCGTCAGCAGAACCAGAAGAAGAACCAAGAACAATTTCGCCCTTTACTTCATCAACTGCAACAACGTAAAGCCCGATCATGGTTGCTTCAAGGTCATCAGCGTTGCCAGTAGATTCAGTTTCATCCTGAACGTCAACGCGCATACCAACCGCAAAGCGATGGTAAGCCTTCTCGTTCAAGGTAACCTTGACAGAGTTAGTCGGGTGCCCATCAGCAGTTCCCGTCTGCGCCTTGCCTGCAACGGTACCAAGAACGTAGTTGTCGTTCTCGGTGGTGTACCAAGTGTTGCAGACGGTCTGAGCCACGTTACGAGCAAAACCTTCCATCTTCGGAGCAATCACGCTTCCGATGAACGCCGGGGTTGCTTCGGCCTGAAGCTCTCCGAGGGTCATCATCAGGTTGGTGTGGATTGCACGCATGGGAACCTGAAGACGATACGGCGTAGCGTTCGTGCCCAGAGTCGCGTCAGGGAAGGTCTGCGAGAGATTCTGCAGGTGCGTCTTTGAACCAAGAGCAGTATCCGTGTCACCAAAAAGGGTGAAGTCGCCGGTCTCTGCCTTGTTGCTCATCTGAACGACACCGGCCATGGAGCCCATGAACACCTTGGTAACAAGCATGTCACGGCCAATTGCCGATGCGGGGCCAACGCCCTGCTGAGAAACGATAGTGTCCCGCCACGCGGGGTCCATCGACGGGAGGATCACGCCGATGTTCTTGTTGATGACTTCCTCAATACGCCCGCTGTGGGTGTTAAAAAGGGAGTCGGCTGTAACTGTATAAGCCATGTTGAAATAGTCCTTGGGAAATTAGCCGTTAGGCTTTTGACTCGTCACTTGCAGAGGAGTCCTCTGCAAGCCTACTAAGTACATCCGTATTCCAATTCTGGACGGATGTATCCACGTCCCCCCGAGTCATACCAGCCTTGAATTCTGGTTCTGGCACGGGAGGCTTGGAAGCAAAAGTCGATTCCCCGGAGACTGTTTCCGGTGCTCGACCGATTGAGTCGATGTCACCGATTACCGTCCGGTATGTGCTCAGCACTTTCTCAGTTGCTTCTTGAGCGGTGGGTCCTACCCAAGCTTCGCTAAAGTTGCCTTCCCGAGACTTTCTGTCTTGGAGCATCTTTACCGTTTGCTCGTGAACCTGCTCCTCAAAGCTGGATCGTGCCTTATCGAACGCTTCTGAATTGTCGCCTGACTTCAGGCGACCCAACAATACATCAACATCTTTGTTTGTGTCAAGAGCATTGTTTACACCCTGACGCATTTCGCGTTGAAGCATTGAAAGTCGGTACTGACGAAGCTCTTCTGAGGTTGCCTCAGCTTGTCTGCGGGCCTCTTCGTCTTGGTAGTTCATCGGGGTTTCTCCCTCGGTAAAATCGGGTTCTTCTGGTGATTCTTCGGGCTCTTCGCTCCCCCCATTGACCGCGTCCGAGTACTGAGACATGTACTCCTCGATCTGCTGGGGGCTGTAGCCTGACTCGGAAAGCACGACGCGGGCCGCACGCATACGGCCTTCATCACTGACCTCGTTGCTCATCAGCTGCATGGTGCTGGACTTGAAGTCGTTGAGCTGACCAACCTGCTGTTCAAGTTCGGAAGAACGCTGCTGGGCTGCAAGAAGGTCTTGAATGGTGAATGTGGTGCCGTCGATTTCGATCTCCGTATCCATGGAGATTTCTTCGATGCCGTCGTTTTCAACCTGAGGAGTTTCGTTTGAATCACTGAGCATTATTCATTCCTTGAAGCTGGGGCGGCCCTTGAGGCTGCTGTTGAGGAAGTCCCATCTCGGCCAGCTCGTCCGGGTTGGGAACCATGGAGGGAAGTGTCTGACCCATAAAGGAGATCAACGCTTCTCGGTATGACTTGAATGAGTCCTGCACCTCAGGAGCTGCGACTCCCATGGCAGGACCACTCATGAATGCGGACAGTACCCTAAGTTGCACGTCAGGTCGAGACGTGTGGGGGGTAATGATGATTTGCTGTGGTTGTTCGCCTGACCCGTAAAGGGTGAGGATGTTACGGACTACAACTTCGTAGGCAGCCTTTTCCTCGTCCATCCACATGGCAAAGTCGAGGCCCTCCTTGAGAGCCAGCAACTTGACTCCCATGGGGTCGGTAAGCCTCTTGTCCAAAAGCTGGATAGCTTCCTGCTTTCGGGACACTTCGGATCGAGGGTTTGTTTCCCTGACCGCAAAGGAGACCTGACTCATGTTGGGGATGGGGTTCTGCTTGAAGTTGACTGTGCTCGTGTCGGGGTCGATCACTGCACCAGCCAGATCCAAAGTCAGCTTGTTGACTGGGATGGAGGGGTTGCTGACCACGATGTGGCGGGTGGCGTTTGAGACGGTGGCCTTGTACATCTGCCCGAACGCACGCTGAAGACCCGAGCTTGGGTGAGTCATTGCCCGGTTGAGCTGCTCATCAAGGAACTGCAGACCTGCCGCGCTATCCACGCGACCCTTCTCCGCAATCAGATCCTGTAGGGGGGAGAGCTGCTTCATGATATCGCGGGCAAACCCAGCCACCTTACCCGGAGCATCACCCGAGTTGTGGGGGTTGACCACGATGGGCCTGAAGTCCTCGCCCATCAAAGCATCCTTCGAGTACGTCATGTACCGAAGGCCCTTGCCCACATCACGAAGAACGGCACGATCGTTGATGGTGCCGTGGGGTAGAAGGACAACTCCGTACTTGTCGATGTCTCTCACATTATTGAAGAGAGACTTCATCATTCTTTCGAGTTCTCTGACAAGAGAGAACATCAGATCAAACATGCCCATGCCGTGGAATGTGCCTGAGTCCATGAATCGGGCAAAGCCTACGGGGCAGTACACTTCGAGGTCGGAAAGGTCCTGATCCTCGATGATGTAATCACCGGAAGAAACGATGTATCTAGAGCAGGTACCTCGTGGCCCATCAAGCCACAGCTCCCTGATCTTGACCACATCCATATCTGTTTCATAGTTCCCAGAGGTGTAGTGCATGCTCTGGCCGGAGAAACTCCGGTCAGGGTAGTTATCGTTGAGTTCCCCTTCTTCGGGAACTTCCATGTTGTGACCCTGTTCCCAGACCCACACATCCATGTCCTGCTTGTTTCTTTCGATCTTCCCCCCATAGATGTTCTTGAGGAAGCTCAGGGGCACCATGCGCTGGCGAATCATGCCGCGCACCTTGGTGTTATCGACGTTGAGGCTGGGGAACGGGAAGAGTTCCTTGGGATGGATCACTTCGAGGTCAGCAGACAACCCGATGGTGGGATGCTCGTTGATGTGGCCTGTGATGCCGCAAGAACCAAGAGTGACAAAGAGGTTGGCAAACTGACTGGTTACTTCTTCAACCTGATGCTCGGAGAACACGGCATCAGCAATCAGCTGAGCACTGGTTCTTTCTCTAAGTCCAGACAAGGAGTTACCTTGTCGCATGGCCTTGGGCCTGAGGTCCATTGCGGAAAGTCGCCCACTTACCCGGTCGATCATTGAGATCAAGTCCTGAGACTGGAACTCAAGGTTTCCGTCCTTGTCGAGGTAGTGGGGGATGATGTGGTTCTTGACAGGATCAAAGGCATCGAACCGGCGGTACCCATTCAGGTAGTACCAAGCAAGCTGCCACATGCTTCTTCGATAGGAAAGGCGAGACTGCTCCCGTTCCATGTGGAGGGAGATGATTCGAGCCAAGGACTTCTTGTCCTTGGGAAGCTGCACAGTGTCAATCGCCATTGGAATTCAGCTTCCTATATCCTTCGGGCATTTCCTCAAATAAGTCTATGCCTCGTAAGTTGATGGATTCACCCACCTCTACCGGGGTGGGGTCTATGTCTACTGCCTCATGACCTTCGTGTACTGTAGACGAAGGCACCACAGAATAAAAGTGTTGTACCAAAGTTCTGTAGTATTCAAAAGGGATCGTCACATAGCGGGGGTCAGACTTTTGATCCTGAATCGGTTCCTGATTGTCTTGCATTGAATAGCTCCGACACTTGTTCTGGGGTCAGTTTTGAAGGATCCAAGGACTCTACGTAGTTCAGTCCTGAGTTGGGATCGACTGTGATTCCTTTGCGGATCTGCTCCCAAGGATCCACAGGGTCATCAAGTTTCTTGGTGGCGTACTGTCGGCCCTTGACGATGAACATCGACATGGAAACGGTGTCAAGGACATCGTCGTGCTGGAGCCCCCCACTGGGTGCGTCTGGGTTGAACTCGTCGATCTGGTTGAAAAGCATGGACCACGGGCTGTCGTACCGTCTTCGAAGGGGCATCTTGATCAAGCCATGCTCAAACCTGAATCCGAGGGCGTTGATCTTGGAAGTCTTGTCCATCTGGCCCACCCTAAGGGGCACGATCCTCGGAAGCTCCTGAACACCGGCCATCTCCACAGCTCTCTGCTTCACGATTGATTGCATCGTGTTGTAAAGAGAGACAGACTGAGATACGACCTCGGGGTGGATGGACTTGCACCCCCACCGCTGTGCCATCTGGAATGCTTTGGTGATCAAGACCGACTCTCGGGTCTGTCCCGCCCAACAATCCAACACGAAGAGAGAAGCTTCAACAAGATCGTACCCCATCAGGGTTGCCACCTTGTAGTCGGAATCCTTGGTGCTAGTGTAGGAAGTGTCGCAGGTAATGAAGGTTCGGACTCGATTCCTCAGGAAGTTGGCAAGGCTTTCGGAGTTCTTGTTGCCGTCCTTGTCATGCCAACACATGAGGGTCTTGCTGTTGATGGGATCTTCACCGTCAGGCTCTTCAGTCCACCAACCATGCTTTGTTTCTTCGAGGGTTCCGAAGTGCTGGTCCTCTGCCTGACCCGGTTCGGCCATGTACTCGGCAGCGTAGTTTGCAGATCCGATGAGTCGCTTGATCTGCTCAAGGGAAACAGCATCTTTCAGTCGATCGTCTTTTGCCTTGTCGGAGTCAGTAAGAGGCCACATAACAGGCCAACAAGAATGACGATCTCCGTCTTCGTCTCGATACTCCGCTTTGAGTACAAGACGGCTCCACTCGTCAAAACGAGGGTCCCTAGAACGATGCCCAGAGGCAGTTTCTTCAGTATCCATCGCGTGCCACGCATAGTGCCTCCTTGACACAAAAGTAGCCAGCCACCTAACGCTGGTGTCTCTTCGGGTCACCATGGGCATGACCACCTTGAAGAGAAGCTGTTCCATGTAAGAACGAAGCAACGAGAGAGATGTTCCGGCCCTACCGTCGTATTCAGGGTCATCAAGAAGATAACACTGAGGACGACCACCACGCTGTCTCGACTCTGCAGAAAGACTTCTGAACCAAGATCCATTATCAAGGTACATCAGCTCGATACCGAATGACTTTTCACCACGTTTGGGCGTAATGCGGCCACCCGGAGATTCAGGAGCAAAGTCGTCATAGATCCTGCTGTTGTCCGTGAACTGCGTCTTCAGTATCTGTGCAGTCTGGGCTGCATTGTCATGAGACGATGTTGCGTAAATGAAAGAGTACCCCGGCCTCGAAAGCATTTGCAGCAGTGCAGACTTGCGAATGCAGTTGCTCTTTGCGAAACCACGGGGAGCAACCACGATCGCTCGACGCGACAGAGCCCACAACCTGTAGATGGCAAAGTGTCCTAGCGGCGGCTCCAGTGGAGTATCGTCATAGAACATGGGATAGAACTCTGCTTCATCGTCAGGGTACAGATAGTACGTATCGAAGAACTGCACAGCTGACGCAAAGGCCGTTGCTTTCCTTTGCGGGTCGTTGTGCTGCACCATCCACTGACGACATGCGTTCACCCGAGACAGTCGTTGCCCTTCGGGTGTCAGCTCAAGATAGTCGGGAGGAAGAGGGTAAAGAGGATTACCCTGATCCTTCATCGGAACTGGTGCAACCTTCACGAAGGATGCTTTCCAAGCAGATTCACTGCAGCTGCACGAAGGATCAATGCAGACAGATATTCGATGTTGTCACTCATGTAGCTGTTTTCAGCAAGGAAGTTGGCTACATGGACATACCTGTCCTTGAAGTGAGTGTCGTCCAGAACCTCAGTGCGGATCCTTTCACCAAGGTTGCCTGCGCTACCGGCCCAGTGTGCTGGATCACGGATGCCGAGCTCCTGCAGGATAGGCCCCCCACTACGGGCGATGGACTCACGATCCAGAGTCAGGATCCGGTTGAGTGCCTGCACTCCCCTCCGACCCAGCTTCGGCCTCTCGGGCTTCTTTGGCTGGGAGGTACTGGGCCGCGAAGTGTGGTTTTTCGTTGTCGGTGAGGACATCTGGGATCTCCTTGAGGTTGTTTACAAGTCTGTTGGTCACGCCAGTCATCACGACCTTGTGGCCTTCTTCTTCTTTGGTCATCTCAACTCGTTGCTGACCAATCAATCCGTTTGCCAAAGCAACTTCTTTCAGGATACCACGAAGCTGCGCCATTGCACGAAGAGACACTTTAGGGTCTGCATCGCGTGAGTGGGTGATCAACTGCGTCATTTCTTCCTGAACATCCCACTGATTTGCTTTGATCGCAAGAGCAGCACCTTCAAGAGAAAAGAATGACCTTACGGTTTCCTCTCCACTAGGCACCTTCTCGATGTTGGCGTTCTTCTTGGTCAGCTTTTTATGAGGTTCGGGGGGCACCAAGAATCCTCCTAAGAGTGTCTATGTCAGCCAAGTCCTGAAGCGCAGGCAGTTGGGCAGACCCCATCTGATAACGATCATCAGACTTTACGTACTTCATAACCGGAGTTTCAATTGGCTGGTCCAGTGCTTCTCTGAATCGAATCTCACGAAGCTTCTTGTCGTCAGGAAACTCCTGACTCATAGCTGCTGCCTTTTTGAAGTCGGGGTTCTGTCGCATGGCTCGACCAAAAGTAGCTACTGCAGCCTTTGGCTTAGATGAGAAGTCAGCAATGCCGTAATTTCTTGACCCGACCTGAACCTCCCCAACTTCTCTAAGCTGACCAAAAAGCCTAGTTGCTAGTTCTGTTGGCCTCTTCTGAACCGGAGAAGTCATTGAAGCGTAAACCAAAGTTCGTAATGGGTTATCAACTTCGCTTGAAATCTTTTTGACTGCAGCCATTCTTACTGCATCAACGCTGTCGTCCTTAAGGTTTTCAAGAACGTCATCTACGTTGGGATTTTGTCGTTGCTTAGCCATCTTGGCAACAAAATCGTCTTGTGGTTTAAGCTTCATTAACTGGTTCAAAACTTTGTTATTGAGGGTCATGGTGCTTACGGGAGCATCACCTTGCAGTGCAAGCACCCGCTCAATAAAAAACTTGAACTCTTTGTCGGGCAACTGACCTTGTAACTCTGCTATGAGCTCATTCCTTACCTGACGGTCTCCTTGCACTGCAATACGCGCATAGTTATCAAGGTCAATCTGTTGAATCTTTTTGATACGCTTACTTGATTTACTCCCAAATTGCTGAGGAAGCCTTTTCCCCCCAGATGCTTTCAGGACTTTTGCTAGTTGTTCTGGCCGAAGCATAGGGCCGAACTTGCCAAAACCAGCTTGAAGACTAAGTAAGGGGTTCATTAGTCAACCTCTTTTTCTAGCAGAGCCATGGACTTCTTTTCGTGGTCTTCTTGGAGATCAGATGCGCTGACGTGCAGAGCCATCTCGGTCAGTCGTTTAGCAGCTTTCCTCGCAAGCGAGGAAACCTCTTGAGGCGTTGCAAGGCCGTGCATCCGTCGAGCCGCAAGCAGTTCGGCAAGCACGTTCTTCCATTCGCGGTTGAAGTAGGCAGTGTCCAGTTCCTTGTTGCCGCGCTTCAAGTTCTTTTTGAGCGGATCGCAACCCGGCACATAGAAGTCTTCCTGACCCACTCGACATACAGCCTTCATCGCAAGTTGGAATGAAGTGATGTCCACCATCGCGGTTGTTCCAATGTGAACGAGCGGAACCTTCAACGCTCTGCACAAAGAACGAAACCCGCGACGTGTCATTCCCATGGGAAGAAGCTCTTTGATGAAGTAGTCTTCACTGAAAAGCTTCAGCCCCCCACCAAAGGAAAGATAAACCTGAGAGTTGTCGCTGGAGGTTGCCATGCGTTGGAACTTCTGGTACGATCGTCGTCCCGACCTCAGCGGGCTCCTGCACCAAAGCTGTTAAGAAGATTTTCAAGCCTCTTCTTACGGGCCTTTTCTTTTCTTTCGTTTGCAGTCAGAAACGCATCTCGCTTATCGGGAGTACGAAGATCGAGCTTTCTGGATGAGTTGAAGGTATTGCCTGCTCTGCGGCCACTCGTGGTAAACAACCGCTCCATCGGCTTCATGCCCTTTTTTGTTTTCCGCTTAGCAGCAAGAGCAATAATCTGATCTATGGGATTCGACATTTATTTAGCCTCAAGGGAAACACATGAACTGGAACAATAACCCGTTGGAATCACTGGAGCCTATCAAAGTTGGTAGGCGAGTACTTCGTGATTATTTCACAGGATCGTCAGGACATCAAGGTTTGTATCGGTGGAGGGGAGAGTTTTGGCACTGGGACGGTCAACAGTGGGAGATTCTTCGTGAAGACAAGATCCGTGAGCGGGTACTGCTCATCTTGGAAGATGCGGTTTGGGAACAATTTACCGCAAACGGTCCTGTCATCAGACGCTATGCCCCCGACAAAAACAAGATCGAGGGTGTCGTCAATGCTTTGGAAGCTCTATGTCGGCTAGACAAGGAAGAGGTTCCTTGTTGGATCATACCACAGGAACAACATATTGATCCAGCACATTGTATTGCGTTCCAAGATCACATCATCGACATCAAAAACAGCACTTCTGAGTCTTGGGTAATGAAAGACAGAGACCAGCGATGGTTTGATACGTCGGTTATTCCGTGTGGGATTGATCCTGATGCTGAGTGTCCTCGTTGGGAAAAGGCATTGCACGAATGGGGCAACGGAGATCCTGAGTGGGGTCGTTTGCTGCAGCGTTGGTTTGGGTATTGTTTGATGGGCACGCGCAAGTATGCGAAGTGGCTGTTGATGTACGGCAAGATCCGTGGTGGCAAGGGCACAATCTGCAGTGTGTTGAAGCAGTTGACCGGCCCGACCACTTATCTGAGTACGTCGTTGGAGGATCTGGCAAACGAGTTCGGGCTGGACGGTTTGGAACTGAGCAAGGTGCTGAGTATCAGCGAGGTTTCAGAGATTGACAGCAAGTCAGGGGAAAGGGTTTGTCGGATACTCAAGAACATCGTGGGCCGTGACCCCATGACTGTGAATGTGAAGTACCGAAGGCAGCTCAGAAACGTGACTGTTGGGGCTGCGCCGTTGATGCAGTCCAACGAGATCCCAGTTCTGCCCAACAAGGGCCGTGGATTGTCCGGCAAGATGTTGGTTCTGCCTTTTGATGTCAGCTTTGAGGGTCGTGAAGACTTTGAGCTGGATGCGGATTTGAAGAAGGAGATCCCCGGCATTGCAGCATGGGCTGTTCGTGGTGCGATTGAGCTTGAGGGGTCTGATCGGGACAACAAGTGGCCTGTTCCTGAGGCGGGCAAGAACGCGATCCGTCTGTATCACCTGCAGAACAACCCCTTCGACAGCTTCTTGGAGGCTCGGTTCATCAGGAACGAGAGTGGGTTTACTGCCAATGAGATTGTCAGGAGTCAGTGGGAAAGTTGGCTGCGGGCAAACAAAGTCAAGATGCACGTTCCCCGCAACATGCTGATCCAGCGGATTGCTCAGGACTGTTCATGGGATCTGAGGCAGACAAGGCTGTCCCAAAATGAGGGACATCACCGTGGTGTTGCTGGCATGACCTTGAAGAGGGAGTATGATGACGAGCATTAATGGACAAGCCTGAAATTAACATGAAGGTGTCTCCCCCCATTACCCAGAAGGTGTCGGCTGCCCTGCAGGTGCTAGAGTATCTGCGCGATCAGGAGCAGCCCACCTTCATCATTTCGGGGCCGGATGACCCACAGGTGTTGCCTCAAACACCCAAGGCTTTGGATCCGCAGGAAGTGGCTTTGAAGAAAGCGACTCTGCAGTATCTGGTCCACTATTTCCATGGCGAGATGGACTGACCCAACAATCTGACCAGTGGGGGGATACCGGACGCTCCACGGTGTCCCTATCCCTTTTATATCTTTTCTCTCTATAAAGGGAAGGACCCCTTGGTATTGCCGGTATAGAAAATTTCTAGAAAGATGGGGTGTTACGTCAACAA